>Ga0208019_1001707_pt1 | contig 11451 bp, 13 predicted proteins | sample CB_VirMetaG_5_FD_184540 | JGI IMG/M metagenome (GOLD analysis project Ga0208019, IMG submission 184540) | Freshwater to marine saline gradient viral communities from Chesapeake Bay - CB_1508_1D Viral MetaG (SPAdes) (version 4) | ecosystem: Environmental > Aquatic > Marine > Coastal | place: USA... | reverse complement strand
AAAGTTCGCAACCGGTCGGTGCTAACGTCCAAAAGCGCCGCCGTTGGGTACAGGTCGTTAATACGGATGTAGCCCGGCCCACGCTTGATTAGTTCCCACAGCGGCCATTGTGCGCCCGCTGCATCCCGAATCATGCCCGCGCCGATGGTGAAGTCCTGCTGCTGTATTGGCTGCTCGTAAATTGAGAGGTACTTGTCTTCGGTCTGGTTAGCCTGAGTTAGGGCAAACCGTTCTTTGCGGGGCGCTTTCTCGACTGTCCACAGGTCGGCTTCTGTCGATACGCTGCTGGCCGTTGCCGTTGGGCTGGAGCCGTAGTAGACGGTGACATCACGAGCCAGGTTCCAGATATGGCGGCTCATGGATAGCTGTTTCAGATCGGCTAATTCACACTGCCAGTTGATAGCCGCCGTGGTGCTGCGGGCCTTATAATAAGGTAGATACTGGCCCAGGCTCACACCATTAAACGGCTCAGGGACACACCAGTAATCCCACACGTTACCGCTGCTGTCGCTCATGTCCAGAATCTCGGTGATGGCATCTGCCGGCGTAATACCGCCAGTGCTGGCCTTGGTATTCCAGACACTACCAATTTGTGTACTGTTCGCGTCTATGTTGCTTTTGTCGCTGGAGAGAACAGCAACATGGTCGGTCAAGATGTCCGTAATCACGCTGGCCAGGGTATCGGTGGCAGTGTAGCTGGTAACGTCTAATTCCCGTTCATGTTCTTTCCATGGGCCAGCGCAGATATAGTGTACGTGCCGACCGTCCGGCACAATCTCATAGATGCGCCCTTCGGTAATCGGCTGATCAATGGCGTTATCCCCAACCGCCATCCGTTGCCCTAGGTGCGTTCTGTATCGCTCATACGCATCGGCGCGGCTCTTTGCCCTGATGGTAATCTCGGTTGTCTTAACCCAGCCGGGCAAGCTGGCGCGAATCCCAACGTTAGCGGGTTCTCCGATATATTCCAGCATAGACGGGGTGCTGTCGTCGTTATCGTAGCGGGCGGCCCAAAGGAAAAGCATTGTCACACCGTCCCCAGCAGTTGCCGCGTTCTTGGCCAGATGGTTGTCGTTATGGTAAATGTGTCCGTGTTGGTCCAGCCAGACGAGGCGGGTAATTCACCGTACCAGATGGTTCTATTATTGGTTAGCCCTGGTGCAAGGGTAAACGTGCGCCCAAGTGTCTTAGGCTCCGCTATCCCATAAGTTGTGGGGATGACTGCCCGCTGATAACCGTCAAACCAGATAACCCCCAATAGTTGCACATTGGTATTCTGAACAATCGTAAGCTCATTCTCAGCAATCGGGAAGAGCCACAAACTATCAAAGGTCACGTAGTCTGTGTTGGGGATATTCTCGAAAATGACAGTAAAGCGCACATCAGGGTTAGATGTATCTGGCACCTCGTCGGGTAATGTGCCAACGGCATTCACCGTACCAACAAAACGCAAGTAGATAGATGAATCCGCGTCAATCTCTGGATTTGTTTTGACGCTGTTCATAATCGAGGCTGAAATAGAATCGTAGTTTGAATTGAGGACCGCTGTCATACGAACGGTTGGCGCGGCGTTGCTATCCGATGAATCACAAAGCACGTAGGCCGCATGGGGAGTGTCCAGCAATGCCCGCGCTGTATCGCCGCTAATAGTAATAAATGCTTGCCCGCTGCCCGTTCCTGAAGAAGTGAGGCGGCGGTAGTTCCCATTGTGGTAGCTGACATCCGATCCGGTTGACCACGTAGCAGAGCTTGTGGTGCTGGCCGTAAAACTGGCACTGTCAATCATGTGCAAGCGGTCTGAATTGTGATGCTTGCCGCTAACCGCCCGCGTCATAATCATGGTTGAAACGCCAGTCCCTCCAATGGTATTGGCATATCGAACCAGCGCCGGCGCATCGCCGGGAATAAGCGCCAGGTCTAGCCAGTTGCGTTGACCCATTGCGGCATTAGTCTCGTCGGCCCGGTTGTCAAGGCTGTAGTAAGAGGACCAGCCAGCAGCGGGTACGGTGACAGCCGCTGTGCTAACCTCTACATAACAAGCGTCAACATAAAACGTTGTAGCAACGGTGGCGTCACTTGTTGCGCGGATAATCCGTAACTTGCAGTCGGCATTGGTCGCTTCGCTGCCGCTAACCTCTACCCGTACCCAGGTGTTGCCATTGCGGTCGGTGATACTCAGCAGCCCGGCATCGCTTGTTTTCGCGCTGTCGATGGTGGTACCGGACCCATCACGGATGATAACTGTTACCGGATCGCCGCCGCTCTCAACATAAATCCATGCAAAAGCGGCTACATAAAATGTAGTGGCTGCTGTGATGGTTGCGCACATAACGCCACTATTATTCGCGTTATCAGTGACAACCTTTTGACTGACACCGTTAACTAGATATGTTGTGGTGTCCAACGTAAGGGTGGGCGATGGGGTGCCAACACTGCTCCAGTCTTGCGCCAATCCACTAGTACTGCTTTCGACCAAAAAATCACCGTTGCTTACATAGTTGGTCAGGCTGATGCTTGCCCCTTCAGAGTACGGCGGCAAGTGCAAGGCGACTATAACCCCATAGGCCATGTCGTTAATGATGGCCGCGGCATTGAACCATGCCGCGCCAGCATCGACAAAGCCCCATTTGACGCTGCTTTCGGTGTAGTTGGTTGCCCCATCTAACTGGATTCGCAGCCGTAACTCCACCGCATCCCCTATCATGTGATAGCGTAGCGCGGGTTGGTTCGCGCCATCCACCCAGCGCATAAGGCGGGCCACGGCATTGGCCACCGCGTCGTTATCCGTTCCCTCAACATTAAGTTCAAAAAAGAACACGCGGTCAAGGTCGGTAGCTTGAACAGGCCGCATTTCGCCATAGTCCGGTGCGTGCATTAGTACATCGGTATCGCTGTTCTGGAACTGCATCCCATACAGCGTTTTATAGGTCGTCTGGTTGGATGAGTTGAATATAAGCGACACGCCGCCGCCTAGATAACCCTTCTCAAAGAGCGTAATAGCATCAGCCATTATCCGCGTGTCCTCCTGCCGATTTCGTTGCTTACGGCGCTGGCTATCTGGTGCGGGCTGGCGTTGGGCTGCATAACGTAGACGTTGATCGTGCCGACGCTGGAGCCTAGCGCCTGTCCAGCCTGTTGGTTGTTAATAATCGTGCCGCTCATCGGCGGCACAAATACCTCCGGCCCGTCCTCGCCTACCATGTAAGCCTTGCCGCTCATAACCGGGCCGCCCATAGCCCTGCCCGGTACGCCGTTGTCAAATTCACTTAGTCCAGCCGACCCACCGGCATTATTGGTGACTACCTGCCCGTTCTCAACGGTGTTGACCGTTACGGTTACCGTCTTATCTTTTAGGCCGTTGATTTCGGCTATCAGGTCACGTACCCCGTCACGAAATTGGTAAACGGAGATAGTGCCGTTAGCAAACTTTTGCTTAAGAGCCGCCAACCGCTTTTCGAACTCAATTGCTTTCACCGCTGCGTCAATCTGCGCTTGCGTGTATTCGCCCGTTGTCGTGGCCAGATAGCCAAGCTCCTCACCCGTTGCGCCTAGCGTTGTGGCGAGGTTCAGAATAAACCCGTCGGCGTTCTGGGTGGCTTCTTGTAAGCTGGTTAGCTTACCGTCTGTCAAATCCATAGCCTCGACAAAGCCAGCCGAAATAGATGGGTTCAGTTTTTGAAAACCTTGCCAGAGTTGCTCGACTGCTGCCGCCTCGCGTTGCATTGCGCCCGTTGCGGCGTTGGCTGCTGGTTCAAATTGCTCGTGAGCGTCGGCCATGCGCTGCATACTGTCGCCAAAGCGGGGGATAACCCTTAGCCCAATGAGGTATTGGCGATTAGCCTCTATCTGCTCGTCTGTCAACCCCGATGTGGAACGGATTAATCCGTCGGCGGCTCGTTGGGTGTCATACATGGCGCTGCCCAATTCTACAGTCTGCACCGTAGCCGTGCGCCCGCGTTGGCTATTAAACTCTAGCTGCCGATTCAGGGCTTCCAACTCTTCGGCCTCGGCTAATGCTGCCCGCGCCGCGTTCGTGGCATAAGGTGGGTACTCTCGTACCGCATCGTTAAGGTCGTTTTGTGCTGTTTCGGTATTACGCAGCCAGCGGTAAAGCTCAGACAAACCTAAAGTTGTTATTCCCCGCGCAATTCGTCCCGACGTCTGGCCAACCTGAATAAATGTAGAAAGGTTTCGAATCAGCGGCACAACCGCATCAGCCGCCGCAACCATCCAATCGCCAAAGTTTTCTATTTCGGGATTTAGTTCCCGTACCGCGTCAAGGATGGCTGGCCCCGCTTCCTCGGCTATTGTTTTCATAGCGGGCAAAAGCTGGTTGCCTATTTCTTCGCCAACGTCGCCTATGATGTTTTGCAGCTGCGTCATGCGCCCGCCGAACGTATCAGCCGCCGCCGCCGCACTACCGCCAAACTGGGTTTCTAGCTCTTTGAGGATGAGCGCTTGAGCGCCGGCAGTATCGCCAGTCTCAACCATCGTGGCGATCATTTCCTTTTGCGCGTCTGAGAACTGGATGCCCGCCTCAGCCAAAGCGCTCACGCCCTTAATCGGATCGTTAAGCGCCTTGCCGACCTGAATGGTTGCGGCCTTAAGGTCCGTACCCATCGCCGTAGCCATGTCGAGGATGGCGGTCTGGGCGCGGGGGAAGGTGTTGCGCCCGATTTGGGTGAAGGTGAGTAGCAGGGATTCGCTGGCGATGATTGCCTCATCACCGTATGTGGTCATGGTTTGCAGGTCGCCGGCCAGCTTCTTAAGCTCTTCAGCCGACATTCCCGCCGCATGGCCAGTGGATTCCAGCGTAGCGGCTAACTGAGCCTCGACCCGCTGCTGTTCTGCCGCAAGACTGGTAACAGCCGCCAGCCCGCGCCCCAATGCCATAGCCGCCGTACCTGCTGCGGCAAATCCAGCAACAGCAAGGCCCGCCGCCTTGGATAGGCCACCAAAGCCCGTGCTGGCCTTTTTGGACTTGTCGTCAAGGTCGTTAATGTCCCGGCTGGCTGCTCTGGTTGCAGAACCACCGCGCCAAGTGGCATCTAGTTGGGCATTTGCTCTTACAGTTGCCATTATTTGTCCATGCGCCATTTGATGACGTTGGCGACGGTGCGGGCTATGCCGGGGTTGTCATCCATCCAGCTGGCATCACCCTTGCCGCTTGCGTAAGCCGACATCTGGTTATAAACATTGAGGACCGCCGACATACGGTCGAGTTGACCCGCTGGCCAATCCATCCACCCCTTGCCGTCTGGCGGTCCCCATTGTTGGATTCTCCAGGCTAAACGTAATTCAGGCGGCGCGGGTTCGCCATACTGGGCCGCGTCTGCCGCCGCTATCAGGAGGCTTTTGGGACTTCTGCGTTGGCCTCGTACCATTCGTCAAAGGCCATTTGCGCGTCCCGCACATTTTTGACAGAAGCGTTATCCACATCCTCCGACGTTTTCCAGTCCGGTTTGACCAACATCCCCGCCGCCACCATCGCCTTAACAGTAACGGCGCGGAAGGTGGCTACACCTTTGGCTTCCTCTGGCAGATACTCGTTGTACTTCTGTGTCCAGAGTTCAAACTGTCGCTGTGTTACCGGGTCAACCAGCACCACATCCTTATCTGGCCCTGAGCCGTTTGCTTTTGCCATCATTCCTCCTGATAGTTCTAGCTTGTATTCTGTTTATGAGTGGGCGGTAATCGCCAAGCTGTCCAATTCGATTTCAGCCGAGGCAATTACGATGCCCTCAACCGGCGAACTGAGCCGACGCCCGGATACAATGCTGGCCGTGGCGTCGATCTGGATGTCGCCCATGACCGCGCCGTGCGGCTTAAAGACAACCGCGCCGGTATCGCCCGGCTCGACATAGTTGAGGACCGTCACATCGTCCGTTTCAACGGCAAATGTAATCGACATCCGGCTGGACTTCAGCCCGCCCACATTTTCTTTGTTCGTACCACCCGCACAAGACACCTGATAAACGTCTAGCCGCTCATCAGTTTCAACTGATTGGAGGCAGGTGATTGCATTGCCGCCAATCGTGAGAGTCATATCTGCGCCTGTAAACTTCGCCATAATGTCACCTTAACTTGCCCAGGTAAAGTCCTCGGCTACTATTTTTCTGATCTCCGCATAGTGGCATAGGACATCGCCAAACATGCGCGGTTCAAACGTTTCTACTTGCGACGGGTTGAAGCCCACATAGCTGGCCCCGTTCAACGCCGCGTCCTTATCCAGCGCGGCTACGATGGCTTCAACCAATGGGGCGGCTACCTTTTCGGTCGCGTCCCCGTCGTTTAAGCCCATGATGAACACCACTACAAAATTGTGGTATCTGACCACGCTGCAAGTTGATAAAGTCGATAGGTCTTGTGTAAAACCCCTATACAGAATCTCAGCCCCGCGTATTTGCGGGGTGCTACCAATCGTCGTCTTAAACTGCGCCAGGTACGCATCCCATGTAGACGACCAACGTTCATAGTCGTGCGTTGTGCCGATGTTGCTAACCGTGCCAAGCACCGTATTAATCCGGCTGCGTATCGTTGCTTCGCTCATGTTGCCAACGACCTGATAATCTTCTCGGCCACGTCGTCAAAGATGCGCTGTATCATCGGCTCAGATTTCTTCACGCCTTTCTCCAGCATCTTTGCGCCCTTGGTGCCGCGTCTGCCGATGGCCCGCGCAATCAAGAAAGCAACCTGGCGGGCTGTCTCAGGTGGCGCTATGCCTTTCCTCACAACCCATAAGTGTATCGGGTCAATCGGCGGCATCCTGCCCGCCCTGCGCCCCTTCTCAACGGGCAAGGCGTAATTCAGCGGGCTACCCAGTTCGCCCCGCACACCTGCGGGAATCGAACGCACTTCTGTTGCCCATGATTGGCTGAGATTTTTGGTTGCCCCTAAAGGCGTTAGACCAACAACGTTAGTCTCTATCACCGACATTGCCCGCCTGACTGCCCGCCTGATTTCAACCTCGACCACTTCGTCTATCTGGTCAAACTTATCAGCCAGTTGCTGCCAGGCTTGCGTGTCAATAGTGATGTTTAAGGTCAACCGCTGCGCTCCGCACTGGCGACCTGCTTTACAAGGTCGTCGCCCTTGCCAATCAACTCGGCCTTGATAAAATGCCGCTTGCCGCGCATCGGCCCTTTCTTGGGCCGGTCAGCAACCATCACGCTGTAATAGTTGAGTTCGCCGTCGGGCATTTCCCGAACAAAGCCGACGCTCAACACATCTTCCGGTTTAATCTTCAGATGCTTGGCGACCGCTGCAAACATAACTTTTTCGCGCTCTGCGGCTGTCGCCTTTTGTTCTGGCGTCATCGCCATAACTACCCCCTGTCGTGGAACAAGTAGCGACGAGACTTAGGCCATTCGGGAGCGGTGGCGATGTCTATAAACTGCGCCGTACCATCCCCCTCGTTGCTAAACGCTTCCCCGCGCTGTATCTGTTGTTCGTATTGGCGCCGAAATTCCCGCGCCCGGTCGCTAAACGCTGTTGCCCGGCTAGGATGATCTACCGCGTCGGCGTTGATTGTGCTGTCACTGGTACGGCTGTACTTGCTTGCCAGCGCCTCGCAGATGAGCGAAGCGGCCAGGTAGCAAACCGCATGGAAATGTTCAGCTGGCACGCTACACTGAATCGACTTGTAGATGAAGTTGTCAGCGTCCGTAACCGTGCTGACCTGTGCCGTGGCGACTTCCTCATCTTCAGCGGCTACCCAGTTGGTGCCGTCAAAGTAGATCCAGTCGTTCAGGCTCAGGCCGTGGGCCGTCTGCGCCACGCTGGTTGTGGCCGTCGTCACGCTCCAGGCGTAAGGGGCTGTAAAGCGTACCCGCGCCGTTTCGCCGCTTGCCGGGGCCACCGTGTCAAAGCGCAGATAGCGCAACGTGGCATCCCAGTAATCGTCGCTCCAATCGCCGGGGTCCAACATCTGCGGCTCATGGTCAGCCGTCACCGCTTCAGCCGGGTATTCAATGGCCAGCACTCGGCTAAACCCATCAACAAACGCCGACAACACCGCGCTACCGCCCGTCAATGGGTAGTAACGCCCGCCATTACCAGACACATCCTCGGTTGCCTCTTTGGGCCGCTCGATGCTGTACATTTCAACAGCGGCCTTAATCTGCAATTCCCGACGGTACTGGATTAGCTCGTTGTTATCTGCGCTAATCAGGCTATCAACCTGAGCGCGGAAGGTGCCAAGTGCAAACGCCATCTAGTTGTATTTAATCCAGGCGACCTTATCGCCGTTTTCGGCAGAATCGAACCAAAGGTCGTTGAGGTTATTCACGAACACCGGCACCGCCTCACCTTCAGCAAGGGGGAAGCCGGTTGTGCTGGCTACATCGTCGCTGCCATCGTTGCCCACGTAGACAACCCCGGTATTACCCGCCATTGCCTTAATGACGAACTCTCGCCCCGGCACATTAGTGCCACGGACAGCGGTGCCAGCGATTGTGACTGTGATTTGTCCGCTTCTCGGTTCAGCCATTACTTAGCCTTGCGCGTCCTGCGCTGTTGCTTTGGCTTCTCGGCCTCGGCTGGTTCTTCTGCGGGTGCGGCTGGCTCTGGAATATCGGAGAAGGAGATTGTCAGCTTAGGACAACCGGCAATCCCCCGATCTTCGATAATAGTGACCTGCCCGGCCTCTTCATCAACGGAGCTGCCCAGAACCTTGGCAGGGTCAACGCCAAGCGCCGCACATGCCCGCTTGACTATTTCTTTCATTACGCTACGCCTTGCAGGTAGTAGATAACGACATCAAAGCGGTTAGCCGCTGCGCCGTTGTTGACATCAATCGTCAACTCAGAACCACCAGCCGCGAATACCGGCGTATTGGTGCCGCCCGTTCCAGGGGTAAGCCAGGTGCCGGGCACATCCTTATCGCTGGCATCAACCCCGGCAATCATGGCCGTACCATCGTCGTTAATGTCAATGGTCGCGCCCGCGTCATCTTCCAGCGGCGCGGCAGACACGCCAACGATGGTGATACCTTTCGGGATGTACCAGTAAGCAGCCAACGCGCCGGAAGCAGCAGCCTCATCAGGGTCGGTAATGTTAAATACCTTGGTTAACATAGTCATGTAGTTAATCCTTTTTAGCGGGTAGGGGAAGGGTCTGTACCCCTTTCCCCATTCCCTAAGCCGCCAAATTAGGCGACGTTGCTCTTATGCAGCGGACGGAAGTCGGACACCGGGGCGCAATCCTCGGAACCGCTGAAGCGCCAGGTCATCATCCGAACCTTGAAGCGCAATTCATCGTTCGTGAACATGGCGCCGGCAGTTTCGGATTCGCTGGCGTACAGTTCCGGTACACGTTTGCCGCGCAGGAAAATAAGCCAGATGGCCGGGTGCATCATTGGGTCAGCCACAGTCGCCCAGTTGTTGGTATCCGTAAACTGGGGAACCTGAATGTAGTCAAACGTGCCATTGTGGATATTGACTGCCGAAGCGTTGTTGCCCGTCGCCGGCACAAACTCACTGTTGCGAATCTGGAGCGCCGTACCACGCAGGTCAACCGGACCCAGCAGGTAACGCGGGGCGATGTTGAGCCGACGCCCGACACCCAGCTGTTGATCCGTCTGCTTACCCATGGCGGTGTAAACCGCGTCATAAGCAGAGTAGGCCAGGGCCGTGGTCAGCAGGTTGGCATGACCGCCCGCCGTGGTCGTGGCGGTAGCGTTGAACAGAGCGCCTGTGTCAGCCAGAGTCGGGCCAACGCCGGAGTTGTTCAAAAAGACATTCGCCACGAGGTCAGACAGGGTGTTGTACCAGCTGTTGGCCAGGCGGGTGGGGATGGTGCGAATCTGACCCAGCTTGTCATTCAGCAACGTTTCAAGCGTTACCCCGATGTAATTACCTTTCTTGACAAACGAGGCAGTCTCTTCGTCGTCAGCCCACGCCAGTTCGGTGTAAGCCGCACCCTCATTGACCACACTCAGGCTGTTGAGGCCGTAGGTGCGGACCAGCGTAGCCTGGTCGATGGTGTCAACCTCTTCCACGCGGACAATCGGGTCCCACCATGTTTCACGTACGCTGTAGTCGGCAGCCAGCTTCAGATTCAGCGCATTCTTGACGATGCTGGACATGCTGGACTGCGTAACGCTCTCATAGGCGCGGTCATTGCTGAACGGGTCGCCACCAACGAGGTTGTAAACCCATTCACTCATGCGGCGAGCAGTGATGTTCTCGCGTCCGCCCTTGACCCACGCCTGGTAACTTTCGCTCAGTCGGGCTTTGACATCTTCGTCGTCGCTTTGGTGCAGCGCGTTCCAGGCAGAGTTGCCCAGCAACAGGCGGGTAAAGGCGATCTCGGCCATGTCCCGCTCATTCATTCCCATGGACACGCTGCCACGGGTCTGGCCGCTTTCGGCAACACGCCCGGTCGGGTCGGTGCTGGCCTGAGCTTCTTTTGCTGATTTAATCACAGGCTCAATATCCTTTTCGCTGGTGATGGCTTTGCGGGCCAACTCAGCGAACCGGCCCGTCAGCTTGGCAGCTTCGATGGCCTTATCCACCTTCATTTCAAAACGCAGCCGGTTAACCTCTTTCAAAGCTTCCACGGCTTGCTCGGACTCAGCGGCTTCAGTCTCTTCGACCTCAACCTCTTCTGTCTCGTCCTCTTCGGTCACGGCTTCCGCTGCGGGCTGCAAGGATTGGGCCAACTGGCTAACCAACCCCTTAACCTCGGCAAGTTCTGCCGCAAGTCCGTCGAGGTTCATCTCATTCATGTCAGACATATGATTTACCTCATTGTTAGCAGCGATAGCCCGCACAAAACCACCACCGGCTGCCGGGTCGCCCACTAAATCAACACTATTAACTTTAGGAAATCCGGTAACGACCGGATAAGAAACACCGTCTATAACTTTTGTCTCGTCCTGCTTGGTAAAAGCATCAAGAGACAGGCCAACGGACTTAAGCACCTTGGCCTCAAATGCGCTCATCAGCTTGCCAGCTAACCCCTGGTCAACGACCTTGAAAATACCTTTCAGTTGCCGGCTGGCCGCATCCCACGCCACATCTACAATTGTCCCCAACCATTCGCGAGCTGGTGAACGCATCCCGCCCCGCGCTTGAAACTCTTCTTCAGTTAGATGGTCGTCGTATACCTTGACGCCCTCAAACATCGCCGCCGCCATCGCAACGGCACCTGTATCGTACAGCCGCCCGTTTTTGCTACGAATAAACTCCCGCGCATCCTCTTTGATAAGGCTGTCGGGGCTGTCGGGGCCGATGATGACAACTTCCCATTCTTTGCCGGTCAAGTTATCGCCAGCAGGGGAGATGTCAGCCTCTAGTATGTGGGGGGTGTACTTATAGGTATGCGCCATAGAAACAAAAAAAGCGGCCCCCTAAATGGAGGCCGCTGCGGTAAACCCGGTTGGGCGGAGTTGTTTGATTAAAAAGTGGCAGTCCTGAGCATCAATTAAAAACTAATGCCGCTAGGCACCAC
>Ga0208019_1001701_pt1 | contig 11491 bp, 15 predicted proteins | sample CB_VirMetaG_5_FD_184540 | JGI IMG/M metagenome (GOLD analysis project Ga0208019, IMG submission 184540) | Freshwater to marine saline gradient viral communities from Chesapeake Bay - CB_1508_1D Viral MetaG (SPAdes) (version 4) | ecosystem: Environmental > Aquatic > Marine > Coastal | place: USA... | reverse complement strand
TATATCGAGTTCTGAGAGATCAAGAATATTAGTTCTTGAATCTGCTATTTCATACTCTTTTATTTCTTCGGGTGGATTAACAATGATCATGTTGTCGATCATATCCAATGAAAGATTGAGTATTAGAGGTTGCGATGGTCGGGAATCAAACGTCTCAACAAGTGTTGCTTGGAATGCTTGGTTGAGGACGACAATTCCTGCTGCGTTAGAAACTGTGATCTCTCCAACCGTTCCATCATCAGATGGCAATAAGATAATTAGACTCTTACCGAACTCGTCGACAGTTGTTGTAAAGTCTGTTCCACGAACAGCGATTGTTGCAGAAGGTGTTCTGAGTGCTATGTTTGGTTTGGCAATTCTTCCTGAACCAGATGTAAATCTAGCAGTCCCAGATGCGAACCGAAGTGCCATCCTTGATGCAGATGGGTTACCATTGTAAACAAAGTCATCGATAACTAAACGAGACTGTTCGGTAACATTAACGGTCGAATCATCGACAAACGTAATCCTGACACGACCATTGCCTGTCTTTACTGTATCGTTTTGACGAATAGGTAACTGGGGCCTGACGTTGTACTTCGTTTGATTACGAACTACTTCGCCAGTCCCCCTTGATTGTGTTACCGAACCAATATCATTAGCAACCAGTGGAGTCGCACTGATTAATGCTAATAGTACTGTTGCTCGTCGTAGACGTGAGATTAATTGAATCAACATTCAACGTGCTCTTCTGATTGACTGTTACGGTATTCGTCGATCCTGTAAGATCCATGTCAATGTTCTTACCGGCATAACCATCTTGAACAATAGTCATGTCATTTGAATCACCGGTAACCGCAAATGTATTTGTAACATCATCTGTTTCGATAGTGGAATCAAACGTGTTAAAGTCACCAGTGATACCAACGGTGACATCAGCATTGGTAGCAGAGTTTAACGAACCCTGTGTAAAGTCGACATCGTTGCCGCTGCCTATTACATCAAAGTCAAGTGTAGAACCACTTGCAGCTGTTGCTCCGACATCAAAATCAAGATCGTTTGTATCACCTGTTGTATCGATGCTAGCAGTAATGTTTGCTCCTTTAATCGACCCATCAAGTGAGTTAGAGTTGCCATCTTGAGTTACTGTAATGTTTTGTGATGCTCCATTAAGATCAAATGGAATATCCAAAACAGTATCACCAATCGTATTAGTGTTCCCCGTTTGTTCGATAGTTATCGTTGAACCATCGCCGATCTGCTCAATGTAGATCGAGTTTGTTGTTGACTGTCCGTGTGCAATCGCTGGTATCATTAATGTAAACATAACCAAGAAATTCTTGATTAATTTCATTTGTACCTCCAAATATCCCTTTCTATTCCTTGCTTAATCATTTCCACGACTGCAGCCTCTATCGCCATCTTTACTGCCATTGTGTTTGCTTCGTTTTCTGTCATACCAGTTTCAAATTCCACTAGGTCTGTGCCAGCATCAACAAACTTAAATACCGAAAGATCATTTCCATAAGAATAAATCGTCTTCGATATTTGAACGTTAAGAATAACTTCTCCTGTATTTGTCGAAACTGCTCTTAACGAAACTATAACTTGGTCTTTCTTATATTGATGAGTACCACCGATTCCGAGATACCTAGCACCAGCACCTCCTGTCATTAAACTTGTATCGTAACCTACGATACCACCTTCAACTATCAGCCCAGCGAAAAGCATCGGTTGAAGTTTTGTAGCATTATCTCCTTCGTACTCATCTCTTTGTTGCCTGACAATCTGCCTTTCCTTAGCAAGATTGTCAATTCTATTTCTTTCTACGACCGTAAACCACGTACCGCCACCTGCATTCTTTAGAGCATCTATCAGAATAGCAGTCCCACCTTGAGTTACTGCAGTTGATAGACTCGAAGTAGCACCACCTTCATTTCTTTGTCCCGTTAGATCGGGAAATTCATATACTGCAACGACAGGTCTTCTATATGGTGGTTGTAACGAAATCAAACCTGTTACATCGGATGGTGTAACTAGTCTTGGAGCATCGGGTGTATGCCATTGTTTTGACCCTGCTATGCCAATCGTACATCCTCCCAATAGTATAGTCAATAACAAAATAAAGTGTTTCATTAAAAACTAAATCCTGACAATGGTATTCTGATCTCTGTTACAGAACCATCGGCCTGTACGATCGTCAATACAAGTTCGTCACCATCTTCAGCATATGATATAGTATTTCCTTCTAACTCAAATGACCCGCTTTGCCCTTCTTGTGAAAACAAATTGTCCGTTAACTGAGCAGCAAGTCTTGAATAGATTCTTGATTGTAGGTTGTTAAGGAATCTATTGAGAAAGGAATTCTTCTCTTCTCTTGCAGCTTCCTCAAGTTGTTCCTCGATCTTCTCTCTAATTTCCTGCTTACGCGTAAACTCCTGGTTCTCAATCGTCAACCAATGCGCAGAAGCATTCTGGCCACTGAACGATGGGTTCTTAAATTGAAAATCACGATTGTACTGAGCCATCGCTGGTGTCGCCAGGATCAGCGGAATCACTATCAATAGTCTCTTCATCGTTCTTACCTTTATATGTGTCTAAATCGAATTCAAAAGTGAAGATCTTCAGTAGTTCTAACTTCATTCTAATCTTCATTTTTTTCTTCCTTAACCTGCAATAGCACAGATACCTTCTGCTGTAATCTAATCAAATCGTTATCAAGCATGCGAACGCGATCGATGAGATCTATCAAAATGACATTGGTCTCACCAATTAAGGGCATCAATTTGTCGGTAACGAACTTATAGATGAAATAAACAAAATATCCAAGGCCTACTGAAGCGACAATTGGAAAACCATACTGCTGTATAAGTTCAGCAATTTGTTGTGGATCCATTTAGTCCTTCCGCGCATCGTTTTTACCATCCGCGCGAGCAATACGATCCAGATCGGGTTTCAAACCGAGTGCAGAACTAACCACAGCATCAACGCGAATAATATCATGGTTCATAGTCTTCACGCGATTATCAAGTCCGATGATAATACCTTGCATACCCTTAATAGCTTTAACCACACTCTCAAGAATGTAGTTGATAACAAAATATACAAAGACACCACCGACCAATGCGGCAGCAATGGGAAAACCCACATCAGCAATCAATTGAAAAATGACCTCATACGACATATTAGTATTTATACAAAGAGTTCTACTTGGCACCATTAAATTTTACTGCCAAATTAAGAAATTGCCCTAATTTGTGCTGCACGCCAACTTTATTTGACCTGATGCTGAAATTTAGTTTTGTGGTCTTAAGATTACAAGTTAACGATATGTCAAAATTCTGTTTAGAAGTTGTAGACTTCTCGATCTTTAGACCACCTGTCTTTTTAGACCTAACTACGCATGACTTGATGACATCTTCATCTTCTTGTAATTCAAATTCTCCAGTTGTTTCAATCGCCTTCACGACAACCAGAGGAACACCTTCTTGTTCTCCAGCAACAACTTCCATTAACCACTGTTTGGTTTTTGCATCACTTGCTGACAGAAGGGTTATAAGTTTTGTTCGCATATACTCCAACACGGCATCATACCGTTTATCATAATCTTGCTTATTTGATATTTCGAACTTACCCAAAGAATCATAAAACTCTTTAGATCCAACCTTCTTATAATCTTGTGGCATATCTGGGATAGTTGTATAGTATAGATTGAATGCTTCTTCTTTCATTTTATCGAATTCTTGTTTTTTACCAAACCACTCCATGATAGGATTAACATATGTGTTAAGTTTGGGTTCTTGTGTTTTGGCACCACCAGATTTGATGGAAACACCCAATAAACTGTTATCATTAAACTTTAGAAAAATATCACCTTTGTGGTTTGGAAGAACACCAGACGGTTTATTTCTATATCCCCAATATACACCTGATATTGGTTTACCTTTATCTTGTTGTCGGATAAACTTTAAGACTGCCAACGCACCATTTACCTTTTGGTTAAACTTTGTAGAAGTTTCTGCCTTATCTACGAATTCTTTTCCTGCCACATGATCGTTTCTAATATAGCAACTTAGATCTGATGAATTATTCTTCAACACAGCACTATAAAACTTTTCTACTGTGGTTAAATCTTGATTTTGTATCTTTGTTAGGAATGCGATACATGGAAACAATTCTGTAATCGAAGAATTAAGAGTAGTTTCCGACATTCCTCCACCACGTTTATTCTTATACAGAATATTCAAATTTTGTCCACTAATAACTGTAGCAGGAAACGAGGAACCAGAAACAATCTGTTCTTTAAACTCGACCTCATTTTCTTTGAGTATTTTTTCAAGATCTGCTTTTGCTTCTTTGCGATCTTCATCGCAGTCTACAAGAATTTTCGAAGGTGATGATGAACGGATTGAAAATCCATCCGTACTTTCAATAATTTGCTTGATTTTATTGAGTTGTTCTATCGTCGCCATTGTGGTATCCGTTAATATTTACAATAATATTTATATCAGCGAATAATGTCAATTTTATTGATAGATTTTTCGTTCCAAACTTCAAGTTCTCGACGAAGTCTTCCTTCTTTTACCAGATTTTCGTACCTATTAGACGCTTTTTTCTTCCACCAGCGAATAATATTCTCCGAATAGTGCTTATCGAAGTTTTCTTTGCTCTTGATTAGAGTTTTTTCGGTTCCGAGAATGTAATTTTTAGAATTTTCATAACCATAAGTCGAAATATAGAACCGTTTCTTCGTCGTAACGTCCTTGTTAACCGAAATTGCGTTCGAAAACTCGGCAATTTCTTCTAAATTATGATATTTTAGCGAATTTTTGATGACAGACATCATTTTATTCTGCATTTTCATCTTATAAGACGCAATTCCCTCTCTGCTGAACAGAGGTTCGCCATTATTTTTGCTTGCAAACCAATCCATGGTCTCCTGCCAGAACTCATCAGAGAATGACAAGAGAAAATTGCTAACTGTATCGCCTGTATACCTCAAAAATGGTTTGAGACCATCATATTGCGATGCTTGTTTGATGTTCCCATAGAGAGAAGTCGTCTCAAAGAGACAGGTTTCCATGTCATACTTCTTGTTGAACATTTCGCGGAACTCATGCGAGGTGCAAAGGAGTGCCAGCAGTTTACCACCAAGATAATTGAACCCAAAAGGTTGGGCAGGGACAATAATAAACCCCATGACTGCATGTTTGTTAAATGACTTTAAGTCAGGAACTTGCCCGAACCATTCGTTTCGCGGTTTAGAATTAATGAATGGCGATGCTACGCGACAGAATCCAACGTATTTACCACTGTTCTTTTCGCGAACAATAAACTTAATTTCCTTGCCGAATGAGTTTTCGTTACAGAATGATGAGGTAATCTCAACCATAGTCGAGAACTCACTCGGCGAAGGTTCGAAGATTTCAAACTCCATGTCATTAGGATGCATGTCGAAGTCTGAAAACAGCATATGTTCAGGTTCGCATCCAGGAAGAGTAGTAGGAAGAGACGATAATCTCTCCTGCTTCTTCATGCGCATGTGATCATCGATCCGATTATACTTTGACATATAATCTATGAATCTGCGCGATATATCCTGAGCGTCGTTTTTCTCTAAAATCATAAAAATAGGATACTACGATATAGTTCGAAAGTCAATATTAAAACAGATCTTCGAGCGAGGATTCAACCTTTTTATATCTCTTGTTCCTATCGTGCAACTTTAGTTCTGCATGCCCAGTCGACTTGCGAATATACATTGTGCAAAGTTCTGGGAAAAGATCATTAATGGTCTTGATGCTGTCATAAACATACTGTTCGGTCCTGAAGTCCTGAAGACCACCTTCTTCCTTATAATACTTCGACTTAACAGTATACATGTCTAGACGAGCAAGAACACCATTCTTGACATATTGGCGAATAGAATACTCATAATCTTCACCGTGATTGGTTACTCGAGCGAGAAACTCATCATGCTCAACAATTACTCCAAACATAGAAGCAATAATGTAGCAAATATCATTATATACACGATCCTTCATGAAGAAAGCATTTGCTGCTGCGTAAATACCAAAAGTCTTGGCACCCACACGTTCACATTCTTCAAACCCACGAAAGATTATTTCTCGCTCGAGATCTTCTACGCGACCCAACTTCTGCTCGCTAATCTTAACTTGCACTTCTTCGATGTCATCGTCAAACATCATCAGTCGTGTTCCCTCGGGATACCACTTCTCGATGAAGTTGCGCTGAGCACCGATGGTCGGGACACCGCGAATAATTTCAATATTTTTTGCGTAAGGATTATCCTTCAACGCATTGGCATAACGATCATACTCACCTTCCTCTTGATCATTGACAAAGATCTTAATCTTGTTCGGATCAATATTATACGATTCTAGAACCTTGAGAGTCTTGTTCTGAATCGTGTGTTCACGATGATATGACGGAATGGCGATACTATATTCCATTAGAATAATCCTTCCAGTGATTCTTTCACTTCATATGCTTTGGGATGATATGTTTCAACAACTTCTCTACCAAGTTTTGCTTCGAGATAATCATACCATTCCTGCTCATCCCACATTCCAGGAGAAACTCCATTCCAGAGTGGACGATAATGATGATGTTCTTTGTTGCTTCGACGATCAGTAACAAACTGCTCGCGAGTTTTCTCATAATCATATGAACCAAGTTCTTGCATTTTATCTCTGAGATAACAAACCAGTGAGATACGTTCTGACTTTGGATCATTCAATTTAATCTCTGTGTTACCATGGATAATCTCATGATTGTTTACCAGAAGCAGATCACCTGGACGAACATCAACTGCCATCCTAATTTCAGGGAAGATTAGATATCCACCAGTATAATCACCGCTACCAACAACGAGAAGATTACTTAAACCTTCTTGGAAGTCACCCGCATCGCGGTGAGCAGCAGTTCTAAATGATTTATTGACAGTGATAGTTGTAAATACTGTCTCAGGAATTACAAACTTGGGATCAATCTTATCGATTGCTGCCTTTTGATTGCCCCAACGCCAAGGTAGTAATTCTTTATATCCTTGGTTAAGAGACTGCATAAATGGATAGCATTTTTTAAATGCTTCAAAGTTGTCCCGAGTATAACTCGTAGCACGACCAAACGGAATACGAGGATACCTATCAAACCACCCAGCAATACCTGACCAAACTGACTTGGCATAGTTCGTTTCAGATATCCACTTAGTAGCAACCATAGTTGCTTCTTCAATAATCTGCTCTGATGTTTTATTTGATAATCCATCAACCCATTTATCAAACCAACCAAAGTATTCTGGATATACTTTACATACCTGACTACGCAACCAGACGCGACCACGAGTTTCACCGTCACCACCTCTACTCGCACCTTTATGTTTTTCACGAATTGATTCGATTGTAACATCCTCTAGCAAATTGCCAGATGGTGTCAGTAGAAAGTCTAGAACCTCTGTTTCATAATCAGTTACCCAATCTCGACCACCTCTACCTTCAACACCGAGAACTTCGCCACGAGGACCAGCAGCATTACCTCTGTTCTGAGATTCTACTGCTGCTTCTCTAAGACCTTCATATGCCCACTGCTGTTCTTGTTCATTGAAGAAGTTTTTACGAAACTTAAAAGCAATGCGTGTTTCATCACCAGTAGGATCTGCACCAAAGTCCGCAGGTAACCAACAGTCAGTATCCTCTGTGATAAGAGTATCGTAATGAGACTCATCAAGATACTGACCGAGGAGGTGTTCGCAATTGTGTATTGTTGTGACTTTAATGTTATTAACCATATATCATTTTCTCCGTTGCCTATCAGTATATAGACAAGTTTAACTATTCAAAAAATCTTCAAGAAGATCAGCAGCGATAATCTCTTTAATGTAAAGAATCAGATTCTTGCGTTCTTCATTTGTAAGTTTCTCAACAAGAACAGTAGCAGAAGTGTAGTTTCCATCAGCACCACCAGATGCTTCGCGCCACTTAAACGTGTATCCATGCTGCTTGAGAGTTTCTTGATGAATTTCCTGTTCGATTGCTGCTTCATCTCCAGGATTACAATAAAGATACCGCACATAGCAGTTATCAATGTCAAGATTTTTGCGAATGAAAACTCCAGCACCATGAGAGGTTGCAGTCTTGGAGTTTGCGGTCATACGAATCTTATAGGTGCGATCGTGAATATTAGCAGACTTACCATTGTATCCAATATGGGGACTAATAAGATTATCGCCAATAAGTTCCAGATCTGCTTCTTCAGCGACCTGATACACACCACACTTACTATACTCTTCATCCAGTGCAGTTTGCCGATTAGGAGTGGAAGGAAGTTCTGAAACCTTGCGCCAATCAGAAACATGAATAATCTTGGAAGTGTCAATCACAGTAATCACCTTTTCATCATTTAGGAGATAATAATACTAAATCTTGAGAGAATTGTCAAGCACTTTTTGAAGTTAATTTCTCCACCCACTGATGGTAGAGTCCTACTTCACGCCCATATGCTTCAATTTCCCATGGGGAATCCCAGTAACCATCTTCCTTACTCTTGGGTTTCCAGACTTTCCCCATCCATCGACTGTGCATCGACAAACCTCCTCGAGCAGCAACCATTACACCACTCTGAAGTTCGTTCTTGGCATGCTGCTTGACATGGACCATTTCATGTGCTAGAGTTTGAATGATATCTTCATCGGCATCAGTCGCACGAATATTAATGGTGAACCAGCGAGGATTGCGAGTTCCATCCTCATCAATACACTCTGCCTGAACATCCAGAGTCTTGGTTCGCTCGATGTCTATCTGAAGATTACGAACCATGCGAGGATCCATCAACTTGTGAGCAAAGAACTCACATGCCTCACGAAGTTCTGCGGATTTCTTCTTGTTGAAACCCATAACATTAATGTGCACTACGCTTCCTCTAACAGTTCTTCGAAGTTAAGAATTTGCGAAACAAGATCATTGTGATAAAAGATCGCAGATTTAACATTGATGTTGTGACAATCAATGGCGACTTCTGCAATGTCATTTACAATCTGAGTCAGTTCTTGATCTGTAATGTTATACAGTTCACGTTGACCTTGGGAACCCACAATATTACGATCATCATACAAATATTGCGCTACCCGTTCAATCATATGCGTTTCTGCGTTAGTTGAAACAACAATCGTTGCATAGATTCGAAAATCAACTCCTGGTTGATTGCGACCTCGAAGTAATGCTGAAAGATACTTACCACGCCCAATCTTCAACGGACCACGTGCTTCTAATCCTGTCTCGTGATCGTAAACATGAGCGCGACCAAAATAAAGAATGTATTCCTCATTACCTACGCTCTCAATCTGACTGGCAGTATAACCCTCGTTCATACGAAGTTGCTTGACTGCCTGATAACCGATACCCTTTTTCATATTCTGCAATGTCATTTAACACTTTCCTCACTCAATTAACAATAGTATCAATATACCCTAAAAATGAGAAAATGTCAAGCCTCTTTTTTCGTCACAACCACTCGATATGTGTGCGGAGCATCCTTGGGTCCATGCACTCCACCACGAACGATATTAAAGTGCGGTTTCAGTTTCGCTCTCCACCATTTCGGCGACTCAAGAATAAGATGCGCATCTCTCCCATCAGGCAGACAACGATTCGACGGACGAAGTCCAATCGTAAAGAACCCCACCTTTTTTATCAGACTCGCTATATGCGTCAGCACATCGTCGATCAACTCCGGCTCCACATGCTCCAACACGTCAGTGCAATACACCAGATCCGCAGGGGAAGGAAGTGCGCTCTTTTCTGGTATTCCTGGTTCATACTCCTGCACGCAGTCCCTCGGAATACCATAGTTCTTCCAAAGAGTTCTCGCGGTTCGACCATACCCTGACCCATAATCCACACAGCTTTCGCACTCATACTCCGTATAGGTGCTTGCTATACGCTCGACCCAATACGTTCCGGAGACACCCCAATTGCTGGTATCATGGATATTCTGCAGTTGGTCGCGATATTCGTCCGTCAGGAGTTTCATGGACGTTTCCAACATGCCCATGCACAGTCATTAAACTGCTCACACATATCAATTAGACCGAGATCCTTCACCGTATTCTGAATATCGGCATAGGAAATCTCACACCATCGCCAAACACTCTTTCGGGTATCACTTTCTTTGGTATGATGGTAGTCATGTGCCATAATTATGTCACCAGATTTACAATACAGTGATAGATCATTAAACTCTCTGATCTTATTACCACCATCAACACATACCAGCGTTTGTCCCTCTTGCTGAATATAATTTGCTATGAATTCAATATCATCCCAACAATTCATATGCTTCACTTCAATATTCTGCTCGGTAAGTAAATGATGCCATTTACCCTCAAAAATATCATAACTTACTATAGGAACATCGGTAATTGCCCTGAGTGCATAAGTAAAACCACCCTCGGCAGTTCCAATCTCTAATACTCTGGATATGCTCTCTTGTGCAAATAATCTCTTAAATGCATCATAAAAATTCTTATTTTGTTGTGCGGGTATACCATTAAACAAACCAGCACCATTTGTATGATTCCAGTTAGGAAACTCACAACTGGAGTCACAGTTAACGTTATTGATAGTACCCCTTACTGGTTCGCTCATTCGAAATCCTCATTGCTTGTATGCCATTGTCCATAGACACAATGAAGAAACTCATGCCCTACCATTTCAGGTGAATATTTTTCCGTTGGTCTTACTATATGTATTCGACAGCGCTGCTGATCATTACTGAATAACTCAGTGAATGCCATTACTTCTTTAGGGAGTCTTCGCTTCCTTACTTCCTCAATGAAGTCTTTCTCAGTATATGTAACAATCTGTACTGAAACATTCGTATTTACATATTGAGGTTCACCAAAGTAATAACCATCTGCTGCTGGTTTCTCTAATTGTTCGCATGCATATAGTCCACCTACCACGGTGAGTAGTAGTATACCAGTAGCAATCAGTGACTTTCTGTTCATATAGTAAGCAATCTCCCGTGAGTATTTATGGTGTCCTGTGTTGGCCGCAAAAATTTTGTGTCGGGGGTTTGGAGTTTTTTTTGGCCCACAGGATTTTTTGGTGTGGGGTTTCAGAGATTAAAAGCACGGTCGACGTAAACCCGCTGGCCTCCCCCGACCCCCATGCCAAAACCATAGCTCAGATATAGCAACACATACCATAGCAGGTCAAGCCATAGCAGGTCAAATCATAGCAGGATCCGATCGGGATCCTCCATACGCCAGCGAACACGATCTTCGATATGCATTCGAACCTCAGGATATCGTGACATGAGCATATGCAGGGTCGATTCGAAGTATCCAGCAGCATAATTCTGTCGTTGTGCACTCTCCACTCCAGACGAATCCACGAGGTATTGAGTCAGATCAGCATCAGCCATAGTGGTAACATCAGTCATTGGTTCAGCATTTCCATGGAATGTATCGTGGTTCATATCACATGCTCCA
>Ga0208019_1001700_pt1 | contig 11495 bp, 14 predicted proteins | sample CB_VirMetaG_5_FD_184540 | JGI IMG/M metagenome (GOLD analysis project Ga0208019, IMG submission 184540) | Freshwater to marine saline gradient viral communities from Chesapeake Bay - CB_1508_1D Viral MetaG (SPAdes) (version 4) | ecosystem: Environmental > Aquatic > Marine > Coastal | place: USA... | reverse complement strand
TTCAGTGGAGAAACTAGTATTAACTCCGCTACTAAAATTGTTTGTTACGCTAAATGCCATAAATATCTTTTTTCCTCCATAATAATCATAAATTAATTAATGACCTCAACAACAGGCCTATTGTCGATAATAGTAAAATTGTCATTGTCCAAAACAAAATAATCAGCCTCCCCCTCAGGAGCAAGATAAGCATTATTTAAATAATTAATAACTTCAATAGGAGTTCTAGGAGTCACGTTAAAACTATCAAGAACAGCCTTTAACCTATCAAGATTAACAGTACTAAACCAGCCCGCAGGATAAGTAAGAATACCTAAATAAATTCTTTCATCAACCAAGCCGCTGGCCGGAGTGTGATAATACTTAGTCTCAGTTATTGTAACGTCATCAGGAAACCTAGGAAAATCAGTGTTAGGATGTTTATAATCATTATCACTAATTTTTTTAGGAGTCCAAGTAAAATATCTATTTACCATATTAAAAATTACCTCCAAAAAATACGCTATTATCTAAAGAACCAGAAGGGCCGCCAGTAAAAGGGTAAGCCAACCCAGAACCACCATTATATAATTCAGCAATTTCATCAGAAGACAATTGCCTAGTCCAAATGCCAACTTCATCAATCTCACCAGCAAAATTAGTGTAAGGACCGCCATTCCTGTTATTAGTAGAACCAATAAATGAATCATACTCCAAAATAACGTTTCCAATAAAAGTATAAGCAGCATTAACCTTCCTAGTACCATCAACCCAAAACTCAACATTAGTGCCAGTCAATACACCAACTAGGTGGTGCCAAGAACCATCAATGATATTAACGTTATCAAACTCATGATTAGGGCTTCCACCAGTGCCGTGAACTATCATACTTGCATAATCGCTAGTACTTATTTTAATACCAAAAGCAGCATCGGGACTGCCAGTCTCAGAAATACAACCAAAAACATACTCTTCACCACCGGACTTACTAGTAGAAGACTTAATCCACAAAGAAACAGAAAAACCACCCTTATTATCGTTCTGAGCATTATTCCAATTAGAATCTATATAATCATTAACGCCATCAAAAACGTAACGACCGCCGATAAGTCCTCCAGTAGCACTGCCGGAAGCTCCATTATTAGTACCGTCCTGATTACCTGTAGAATCAGTAACGTCACCATCAAGGGCATAATAACCAACTAAATTATCTGTTAAAACCATAAACAATCACCTAACTAAAATCTAAAGAACCAACACCATACCAATTAGTACCATCAAAATAAAAAGACACAATATCAGTCCCACTAGCAGTTAAGTCAGGAGCAGTACCGCCAGGCCAAAAAATAGAACCAGACTCAGAAGCCCAAGTAAGAGTAGCCAAACCACCATTAACAATCTTCAACACATAATTACCAACCCTTCCAAAAGTAGTATCCAAAGTCAAAGTCATAGTATTGGCAGTCAAAGTAACCTTCTGTTTTTGGTCAGTACCAAAATCAATAGAAAAACTAGCAGACTTAGAACCATTATCCAACTCCTGAGTAAAACCAACAGAACCTAAACCAGTAATATTAAAATCTCCAGCAACCAAATCACCACCAAGAGCAGGAGAAGTATCATCAACCACGTCTTGCAAAGCAGCATTCCAAGTAGTAGCAGAACTAATATAAGTATCGCCAATAGCAGTACCTTGCCAAGTGCCAGTGCCAATAGTCCCAACAGTAGTTATGTTTGCAGAACCAGCCCAAGTACTCAAAGCAGTATTCTCAACATTATTCAAAGACAAATCAGTCTTAACCTCAGAATAAGAACGACCCTCCAAACCATTAAGAGTGAACTTAGCATAATCATTATCAGCAACGCCAACAGCATCAACAACCAACAAATTAGTATTACTAATACCAGTAGTCACGGCAGAATTAGGAATACCAGAAAAATTAGCACCGTCAAAAGTTGGTGAAGCTCCAGAAGTAACGTCCTGGTCAATAAACGAATGGTCAGAACCATTACTAGAAGAATGAGTGGTGTTAGCAGCAACACTAACATTATTACTAACTTCAGTATCAAAATCAGAAACTTGAGAAGCAGTAATACTAATGGCTGCCTGAGTAAAATGTTCACTAGCAGAATAATTCAACAAAGAATCGTGGTCAATAGCCGAAGCATCAACAGTTATTGTAGAACTAGTATCAGTCAATCCAGTACTAAAAGTAAGAACGTTACCGCCAATACGAACGCCGGCAGTATTAATTTCGTAAGTACCATCTTTTATTGCATCAAGTATCTGATTAAACTCTGCAGCAGTCAAACTACCGCCAGTGCTTTTATCAGGAATTGTTATTAAAACCATATTATTTCACCACCAAAAAAAGTATTATTATTAATACACATTTTATTTATTATACCACATTATATTTTTTTTAAAAAGTTATCGGGAAAGTCCAAGGGAACGAAGCGCCAGAAGGAGCAACCACAGAACCACTACCAACAACAAGATTACTATCATCGCCAGTGAAAGAAATCTTCACAGGATTATAAGAATTATTACTATTCAAAACAGACAAAGAACCGCCACTTCCAGAATAAACAATTTTATAACGCAAATTACCACCAGAATTACTGAATTCATGCAAATCATTTATAGTAACTTCCTCCCAAATTCCTCCTTGAGACAACACAGTTAAATCAGTTGAATTATAATCATTAGTTATTTCTGTTTGACTCCAAGTATCTCCCTTTATCAAGAAAGCACCACAAACATCCCCGTTAAAGTTTTGAGTGTTGTTACCAGTTACTTTACCACCAATATTCAAATCTCCCCCGGCAGTATCGAAATTTTGTGTCACAGTATCTGAATTCTCTAATACTCCGTCTAAATATAAATATCCAATGCCGGTTGATGAGTCATAAGTCACTATTGCTCTGTGCCACTCACCATCATCAATTGATGTTGTTCCTGCGATTGTTTGTTGTGCACTATCTCTGAATCCTGCAAATAATTTTCCATCATTAATGTCTATTCCTACAGAGAAACCATAACCCATAAGACCTACGTTATTTCCACTGTATTCGACCCAGTCTTCTCTTGTACGAAACCATACTCCATAAGTGAAGTCATTGGTGTAATCAACATCTAAATCTGGCCCCGTAGGAATGTTTATGTTACAATCAGCCCCCACTAAACCTGGGAGTCCTGTATCGTAGTGCCTGTTACTTATTAATGCAATTGCTCCATCTTCGTTATCAAAAACGTCATAAGTCTTTAATGCACCGTTGTATTGTAAGTAATCAATAACAATATCTCCTTCAGCAAATTCTACACCAGTACCTTTATATATTCTGAATCTACACTTACCAATATTCGAAGAGTCTGCACCGTCGCCCTCAATGCTTTCAGGATTATCAACGTCCAAACGAATAATGTTCCAACCAACTCTCAAATCACTTTGTAAAACACTATACTTATTCCATCCAGGTACCGGATTTCCTAAAGCATCAGGGTCACTATGTAAATAACTAACAACACTAGAAACATTACTTAATACCGTTGAATCCTTAATATAAACATAAGCAGTGAATACTCCTTCAGACACATCTGCTGGTGTGAAATCTATATCAAAACCCAAATTGTTTTCTCCAGTTCCAGAAGTATAAACGTTAACAGCATTAGAACCGTATTTATAAATTGTTGAATTAACGCTGAAAGAAGCCAACGCCACACTACTAAATGCTGTTGTTGTTTCACAATCTTCAACAACATTAGTTGAAGTAACAGCCCCATCATTACCATTAACAGAAGTATCAATGGCAACACCGTTATTTAATTCCCAACTACCAGTAACGTAACTAGAATCTTTAACTGACAAATAATAAGAAAAAGAACCAGTACCAGACAAATTGCCAGGAGACAAAAAAGTAGCAGAAGGAGAACTACCCAAAGCAACAGTTAAATTACTAGAAACCAACTCTTCACCATCAGAAAAAGAAACACCGCCAATAGAAGAAACAACAGAAGCAGTAGTTAAACTACTATCAATAAAATCATTATGATAAAAAAACTCTTTAACAACATTACTATGCCACTTAATAACTTCGGTAGACAAAGAACCCAAACCAGTATCCAACTCCAAAACAGAAGAATCCAAAATACCATTCTCTGGATGGTCCAAAACGAAATGATTACCAATTGCCTGAGAATTAATCTTAACAACACGCTCCCTAACAGGAACAGACTCAGAATTAGTACGAAAAACGTTAATAGTATCAGAAGCCTTACGCAACTGATTCTTAATATCATCAATGTTCAAAACAGTAGCCGCTACAAAATCTTGTGTCATAATAATCAAATCTCCGGATTTAAATCTATAGAAGCAGCATCAGAATCCTGCTCAATACTAAACGATGAACTCCAACCATTCTTACCAAAAGAATGATTAAGAGTAAGAACTCTCAACTCCTTAACCTCAGGAGACCAGCCAGCATCATAAAAAGAAACCTCAACCTTATCACCCAAAGCATTAACTTCATCAAACACGTAATCACCCTTAGTCTTAAACTGAGGAACCGACAACTTACGCAACAATTGCTTAGACTTAATCTCTGCCTGAGACAAAACTAAATCAACAAAATTGCTGTTAAACTCAGCATCAGAAGAAACCTCAGTGCCGTCAGTCATTATATAAGTCTCACCACCAGAAGTGTAAGAACTAGGAAAACGAGAACCATATTGGTACAAACCCCAAGCCTTCATTTTAGCCCACTCCTTAGACTGCAAGTCCTCAGCCAATTTCTGAGCCAACACAGGCTTAGTCTTCCAACCATTCTTATTAACAGACAAAACATCATAATCAAACAAAGTAATACCAGAACCATAAGGATTAGTACCACAATACATCACGAAAGAATTAACAACATCCCAAATACCCTTACGAGCCTCCAACATCTTAAACTCAGTACCATAACTAGGAGTTGCTGAAGTAACTTCAGGACGAGGAACCCACACTAATTCATTATTAGCATTCAAATAATAAATATAAACTTTCCCATCAGTCATTTCAGGCTGAGATAATTCATCAATCAAACCAAAAGCTTGAGAATAATCACGAACAAAAGGCTTAGCATACTGACTATCAAGAGAAGCATTACCAGAAGCCCAACCAATCTGCAAATCAGGATTATTAGCATTAATTTGGTCAATAATTAACTGAATCCAAGAATCAGCAGTACGCCCAATAGGCTCCCCAGTAGTTTGAACCAAAGAATTAAATAATTTCTCCAAACGATTAATACCAGTAATAGTAACCATAGCATCATCAACACCAGACTTCACCCGCTTCTCCTCAACAATACCATCAATCAACTGAGTATAAGTGACACCATCATAAGACTTATAAATTAAAACACGGTCATTAATAAAAAAATTATTAAAAGTAACATTGCCAGGGTCAAAAACAGTAAAAGAAAAAGTATCAGCACGAGCACCCAACCCCTCACTAACACTAATACTAATAACGTCAGTAACCAAAGTAGCAGTACTAGAATAACCACTAGCGGTTTTAGGATACAATTCTATCTTATAAGTATGAAATACCATAATCAATCATTCCCAATAATAATATTTATCAACCTGCAATTCAGTAGAAGAACCCTTAGTAACCGCAGGAATAACCGTCCGAGAAACAACAGTAGTACCATCATTATCCCCGACCTCGACAATGTCAACACCATTACCGTAAGTAGCACCAACAGTATGAGTTGTTTTAATAAAAAAATCACCAGCAGACTTAGACAAAGCAAGACCAGCCTCAGTAATACCTAATTCGTCAGGAGAATAATACCTCAAATAATCAAGACGAGCATTACCAACAGAAACATTAGCATCCTCCTGAAACTCAAACTCCACATAATCAACAGTACCCCAAGCAGCACCAGCACTAACACTACCAGTAACAGAAGAAGGGTCCATCTTCAAAGAATTCCAACCAGAAATTAATTCATCATAAGAAAAATCAAAATAATCATAATTAGAAGAATCAGTACCAAACTTCACCCTAACAGCATTAGTAGTATCAGTCAAAGCAGCCTTATCAGCAATATAAAACCAACAATAAATAATTTTACCAGACAAATCCAAAGAAGACAAACTCCTAGAATAAGAAGCACTGCCCGCACTAGTAGTCCAACCAATACCCATAGAACCAGTGCCGTGTTGGAATTGTGCAGAACCAGTCAAGTCAGAAGGATTAAGAGCGTCATCAGCCTCAGTCCAATTAGCAGAATTAGAAGCATCCATTTCATCAATAGTAGTGCCTCCACCAAACAAACCAGTATCAGTAGCGTCAACAGCAGTAGAACTAATACCTACGCCCCCATTAACTAAACTATTACTTATTTGTCCTAAAAGTATTGTTTTTCCTTGATTAATTATCATCCGTTATACACCTCCTGAAATTCTAAAGTGAAAGAAACAGTATTATCATTCTTGTTAGAATCAGAATAATTCTTCAACATACAATACAAAGTGCCAGTAGGATTATCAGTGGTGGTCCACTTATTGCATGAAATAGCAATTATTTGGTCAGAACGCTTAACTAATTCCAAAGCATACTCGTAATCAAAAACGGCTGTTGACCCTGTAAGATGAGACTCGTTCAAATCAAAAACCCCTCTAATGGAATGGACGGGATTACCAAAACCAGTATTCCTCCCCTTAGCATACAACGAAGCAATACTCCCAGTAAGAGAAGTTTTAGGCAAACTCTCAACATTAGTAAAGCACTCAATCTTAGTAGTTACAGAATTGGCATCAATCCTTATAACATTCCCAGAATTAACTTCTGGATTAATTAAATATATTATATTAGGCATTTTTAGCCACCTCCAGGCATAGACATATTAACTTGAGAAGAAGAATTGCCAGAACCGCCAGCCCCCCCTTCGGCCTCATTAAGCTTTTCCAAAGCCTCTCTAGCATGATTAATAGATTCTGTCAAATCATTATAAAAGTCTATACGTTCATCTACGTCCTCAGAAACTGCAGTAGTATTAGCAATAAATAAATCTTCAGCAGTATTAAGTCTTTCTAATTCAGAAGCGGTAAGATTTGCATTTTGTATAGCATCACTCCAAGTCTCGCCAGAACCAAGATTCAAAGCAGCATCGGCAGTTTTCTCTAATTGTTCCTCAGTATTTTTAGAATTTTCGTACATTTTCCTAAGAGCCTCCTCGTCAGCAATAGGTTGGTCAGTCATAGCCTTAAAAGCAATAGTTCCCTCTTCAGGAGTTCCGCCAGTTAAAAAACTTATTGCATTTCTAACTTCATCATAAAAATCTTCTGCAAGCCCAGACTTAAAAAGAATACCTATAGTTAAAAAAGCCCAACCGTGAGGACCCCCCATCATTAAACGACCAAGCCCGGACATCATGAAGAAATCTCCTAAAGAATTAAACATTCCTTTAGGATTGCCTCCTATAACGTCAGTAGCTATATCGAGGCCTAACTTAGCAACTAATATTTTATTATAAGCACCAAGTTTACCAACATACATAGCTCCTGCAGCTCCAGCACCTAAAGCAGAAGATATACCATCAAGAACTTTTCCTTCATTAAAATCCTTTAAAGAATCATATAAGAAATAAAAACCTATAGCAACAGAACCAATCTCCCTCATTTTACTCATGGCCGCGGCAGTATTATCTAAATTAGTTGCGGCAGTAGCTGCATTCGCACTGCTCATTTCCTTAACTAAATTACCCATACCAGTAACGAAAGTACCTAATTGTCCTATAGTAAATAATGCAAGACCCAAAGTCCAAACAGAACCTATAGCAACAGCAATTTTCTTAAGTTTTTCCGGGTCTGACTTAGCCAAATCAGTAGCCAACGTTGACAACCAATCAACAAATTTTTGCAATAAAGGACCGGCAGCACTAACAATCTGAAACTTCAAAAACTTCAAAGAACCCTCCAACCTAGTAAGAGCAATACGAGTAGGGTCAGTCTCAGAAGCCAACTCCTTAAAGTTAGAAATCATTCCACGAATTAATCCGCCCATCATTCTTTGAAGTTGCATACCTCCAAACATCATAGACAAAAATCCTGGTTGGAACCTGCTAAAAAAAGAGCCCCAAGATTTCTTTGCCATCTCGGCAGCCTTGGCAGAATCTTTAACTGCTAAAGACATGTCGCCTAGTTTTTGAGTAAAAACTTTGGCTTGAACATTGGAAACGCCGAATTCTTTTCTCATGGAAATTAATTGTTTTTGGAATTTCTCTACGCCTAAAGCAGAACCTATAAGGGCTCTGTCTATTTTCTTTTCTCCTATTGCTTCAAAAATGAAACGTATTTTAGCGTCACTAATGCTTGGTCCTGACATATTATTTCTTTTTCCTCAACTTTTTATATTCTCTTTCCTTAACTTTTTGTTCTTTATTCCACATCGTAATCAACCACTCAACTTGAGGCCAGTACAAATCAAAAACTGACTTGTGACCGAAGGCTTCCCAACAACCGGGCATTTTAGTAACTAAAAAATACACTACTTCTTGAATATTGAGTTTTGGGTCTTTACGTTTTATTGCAGAATAATTTTCTATTCTTTCTTTTAAACTTAATTGAGCCCCTACTTCTTCTGAGGGGCTTCTTGATTTGGGTTTTCTTCAGCCTTCAAACCATTATAATCCATAGCTTCTTCCATAATTTTAGTAAGAATATTATCATCTATGGCGTCCAATTGTTCTTCAGTAGCTTCTGGAAACGCCTTCAATAATGTATAACCTAAAATTTCGTAAGCTGCCTTCTTAAAATCCTTGTTCTCTACTAATTCGACAAGTTCTAACTTTTTCTTAACTCCCAACTTATGTATAGGTATTTCTCCCATTTCAGTAACTAAAATTCTTGGTTTACTTAATAAATCTTTAATTTCTGCTTTACTCATTTTCTTTTCCTCCAGTACCAAAAGTCTTCCTTATTTTAGGTATAGTTTCTGCTTTACTTTCTAACTCACTAACTTTAAAAGATAATTCATCAATTAACTTTTTTTGTGACCTTATTACTTCCCACATACTATTGTCTTCCTGAGACTTCTTATACTCGTCAAGTAAGTATCTCAATAATAAGTGGTAAGTGTCAGCAAACTCTTTATTAGCCAAATCCTTAAATTCTTCAAATAAAGGTTTAGGACAACTACTTATCCAAAAATTTATTTTAGTACCATTCTCTATCTTTTCTTTAAATTTTATTGCTTGTTCTTCACTCATCTTTCTATTCCTCCAAAAAAAAAATAACAAAAAACCTACGTTTAAGTGTAGGTTATTGTTAAATTAGCAGTTCCATTTGCAGTGGTGGGGGCCATCTTGAAAGCTATGCTTCCTTCGAGTTGTCCATCAGCACCCATTGCAGGGTCCCAACTACTCATATAAACATTGTCATAAGTCCTTGTGTAAGTATTAGAACCGTCAGTCCAAATCACTTGTACTTTTAAAGCTTGACCTTCGCCATCGGAAGTAACGCTAGCAGCAGTACCGCTTAAAGTACTACTAAATAACATTTCATCAAAAATAGTTGCACTACCAGGTTGTAAAATAACATCAAAACTAATCTCTATTTGGTCCCTAGGATTTTGTTTAGTAATATTTCCGCCTCCGAACACAGGAATACTTTCAGTATCTCTAGCCCCTCCTGACTGACTAAAATTAGTACAGTAATCAGTAAGAGTAAAGCCTGCAGTAGGTGTTCCGCCAGCAGCAACTACGTAAACTGTAGCTCCATCAGGAAAAAATGCTTCAGCCATTTTATTTTATCTCCATATTTATTGTTTAATTTTTTTTATTTCTTAGGCATACGACTAACAGCCCTAGTCTTAATACCTTCCAATTCTTGAGAAATCACTTCCTCAACTGCATCACGAAAAAACCAACGTGGACGATTAAAACCTCCAGTAAGTGGATTCTGCGCACCAAACTCCACCGCCGGAGCATAACTGTGACCCCGTTTGTTTATCGCTTCGATTATAATTGTTGCTGAATAACCCTCCTTTGATAAGGCACGATTAAACAACGCCCTATCATGGGCTTGTAATAATTCACCAGTTCTTTTATTAGTTCTTTCAAGAACATTACTTTTAGACTTCTTAAGAACAGATATAGAAGTTTTATCAACCAGTTCCCTAGGTAATTCTCCTTTAACCCAAGTTCTTATATTCATTAATAATTTTTGAGCATCCTTAGCCCCTTCTAACCTAATCATACTACGAACTCCAAAGTTATAGGACAAGAATGAACAGTATCAGCACCATCAGAAGCCACATCCCCTTCACCAACAGTAAACCTAACCCTTCGCAAACCTACAGTGTTAAGACTTGATTCGTAAGTAGCAAACACTTGCAATATTCCATCAATAACGGAATGTAATTTACTATAAGAATCACTATATACCATAATAATCATTTGTCCCTCACGAGAAACTATAGAAGACTCTCCAGTACCAAACTTTTTCTCATAATCCTTAAAAGTCACTTGGCCAAGCCTAATTATTGGCCAACCAACAAAAGAATCAGAAGGGTCAGCACCAACAGCCTCAATCCAATCAGGATTACTCCTAGATTCAGGGTCAGTAACATAACTTACAAGAAACGCATAAATTGCAGTAGCAATAGTAGAACTAGTTATTAAAGCCATTTTAGTTTAATTCCTCCAAAACCAATTGTTTAGCCAAAGACACATCAGACATTAAATAATCCTGAATACTAATAATTCCATAAGACTTACCACCATAAGTAACCTTAGAATACTTATCAATAGTCACGTCACCCTTAATAATAAGAATCATAGAAGAACGGTCAAGAACTCCCTGAGGTAAAGGGTCAAAACGAAAACTAAACATATTATCAGGAGCTGCCAAAGTATTAACAGGAGTACCATCAGCATAAGTATTCTTCCCCCACTGGTCACGAGTCTCAGTACGAGGAACAATAACTAAAGTACTACCTAAATTATTAAGCGTAGCACTTATAGTGCTTTGAATAGCGGTTGCATTAACCATTATATCAAGCACCTCAAATCCATAGTACCAACCAATTCCCTAAGTTTCTGAATATCTTCCTTAACAACAACTGCCACGTCAGCACCCTTAGCACCACCGCTAATACTAATACTTCCAACACTAACATTAGAAGGAGCATCACTAAAGTCCTTACCACTAATAGCCTTCAAATACTTTTGAGCAACCAAAGCAGTAGCCAATTCCTTAACCACGTCAGGAGTAGTAGCATAACCATAAGTGTAAGTAATCCTCACGCCCTGAGGAGTAGTTAATGGCCTAGTGCCGTGAAACAATATTTCTCCACGCTCTTTATAAACTATGAAATCATTATCAGAATCCCTGCCTTCAGATAAAGCAACCCAAGAAGCATCACCAGTACCTAAAGGATTCTCGTTATACTCCAAAGTAGTAACACTAATTATAGGTCTTTTATCAACCCTTAACCAATTCTCTCCTTCGTAGTCCATAATTT
>Ga0208019_1001698_pt1 | contig 11500 bp, 20 predicted proteins | sample CB_VirMetaG_5_FD_184540 | JGI IMG/M metagenome (GOLD analysis project Ga0208019, IMG submission 184540) | Freshwater to marine saline gradient viral communities from Chesapeake Bay - CB_1508_1D Viral MetaG (SPAdes) (version 4) | ecosystem: Environmental > Aquatic > Marine > Coastal | place: USA... | reverse complement strand
GCTTCGACTACCAGCAGAACGGCGGGCCCCGCCTCGGCTACTTCTACCAGGAGTACCTGGTCGAGAAGCGCCGGCCGGAGGGAGCATGACCACTCTGCAGTGGACCGACCTGCGCGGGCGGACGCACGTCGGAACCAAGGACGAGGTCATGGCCGCGGCCTTCCTCGCCAACCGCCACCACACCATCAAGCCGGTCGAGCACGACCGACAGGAGCGACACACCATGCACGAGCCCATCACCTGCACCGCACCCATGTGCGACAACTACCGCCGCAACCTGCACGGCTTCGGCTACGACGGCGTGGTCGACATCCACTACTGCCGGGCGTGCGGCTCGGTCGCCGGGGGTCCGTACACCCTCGACTCCCTCGTCGCCGAGACGCCCTTCACGGAGCAGTCCGCGGAGCAGCCGCCGGCGCAGAGCGCCGACCTGATCGACGACCTGATCGACGAGACGTTTGCCGAGGGCTTCGACCCCAACGGCACCTGGACGAAGTTCGACGGCGAGTGGTGCGCTCGCATCCCGGTCGACGACGGGGTCGACGTGCCGCCCGGGGCGCTGCTCATCCTGTCCCGCAAGAACGGCGCGACCGCCACGGTCCGTGCCTGCGAGACGCTGCGTCGCTTCCGCAACACGGACGGGAGCTGGCTCCCGTACGTCGCCATCGTCCGCATCGTGAAGGAGGACTGACCATGGAGCGCACCGAAGCCCCCTTCCACCACGCCTTCCCCGTCCACGTCTACTTCAACCTCCATCGCCGCCTCTGGTCCGTGCGTCAGCGAGGCCGAGTGGTGGGGCACGCCGAGCACCTGACGCTGCGCGACGTCGAGTGGGTCGTGCAGCCGTCTGGCCGTGAGCGTGTCCGGTGCGAGGGCCGCAAGAACGTCCACGCCTATGGCAAGGGCTGGGTCACCAACGTGAGCCTGTTCGACGGGACGGAGCAGGCCGTTCGCTACAACCCCTACGAGCTCGAGACCTTCGTCACGGGCAACAACACTCCGCTGCGGACGAGCCAGTTCGCAGTGTTCACCCTGGTCCCCGGGCGGGGCCGCAACCAGCCGCGAGCCTGGGCGCGCGGCGTCAACATCGACAACTGAGGAGCAACACCATGACCGACAACCGGAAGGCCTTCGTGGCCAACGACGACCACATCGAGCGCAACGACGAGCTCTGTCGTGAGCAGGGGCTCTACGCGTACACCGACTTCGACGCGGCGATCCTGGCGCTGCACACCTACGTGGCCGACTGCGTCGGCGCCGAGCCCAGCAACGAGCGCAGCCGCGAGCTGGGCGCGGAGGACCGCGACCACCTGCTGGCGTGCGCCCTGACCACGTTGGCCGTCTCGCTGCCGAGCTTCGACGAGATGGGCAGCTCCGAGGCTCGCGCGGTCATCGCCCCCATCATCCACGGGTGGCTCGAGCCCTGGCAGCCGCACACGCTGGGCTGCCTGCCCAAGGGCGCGGTGTTCAAGGTGGGCGTCGAGGACATCGACACCTACGTCTACGACCCCAGCGTCGACGCGGTCAAGGCCTACGGCTGCTGCGACGACGACGAGGTCTACGTCCAGGGTGACCCGTGGGAGGGCGTCGAGAAGGACGAGCCGCCCGCCGTCGAGCCCCCGCCCGCCGGCGACCCCGAGCTCGACTACGGCTGGGGCGCGCTCCCGGTGAGCGTGGCCGCTGGCCGCGGCGCCGACCCCCACACGGCACGGATGGTCTACGCCGGCATGCTCGGCCTCACCTGGACCGTCGAGTGGACGGAAGTCGACGGCACGTACAAGAGCGACACGGTCCACCTGTACGACATCGTGCAGGACCGCATGACGCTGGAGCTGGGGCTGTTGGTTCGCCCGACCAAGGACGGTGAGCCCTGCGAGCGTGAGCCCTACGAGGTCATCCCCTTCCGCGCGGTGACGCGCATCACCATCGACTGAGACGACGGCACCCCCAAGGAGTGACACCATGAAGCACGAAATCATCATCCGCATCGGCCCTGACGACCAGTGCAGCGGACCTGCTGTCGGCTACTCCATCGAGGAGATTCTGCGAACTACCGCTCGCGAGGAAGTCGACCTCGGGTACCTGCCCGTGGACGACTGCTTCGAGCTGGGCACCGACGGCTGGGCTGGCCCCGGCCCCAAGACCAAGACCGAGTACGGCTGGCTCAAGTACACCAAGCGCCGTCTCAGCCTGCCCCGCAAGGGCCTGCGGTGGGACGACGCCATCACCAAGCCGCTGGGGTGGTCCGACGGACATCACTGCCCCAACGGCATCGAGATCAAGTGGATTCTGGAGGACTGACCATGACCACCACCGAGAACAACCCCACCCTGGTGAACAAGAGCAAGTACGACGACGCGACCATGGCCGACCAGCTGCGCGCGTGGGCCAAGAGCCTCTCCTCCCTGGGGGGGCACGGCTCCTTGCTCCCGGGCGTCATCGCCGGGATGCAGCAGGTCGCCAACGACCTCGACCCCCGCGAGCGCAGGGGCTTTCGCGTGACGCTGGAACTGGAACGAGCGTGGTCCGACGATGCTCAGTACGTGATGCGCCGGTGCGGGTTCGCAGGCGACGCCGACCACCTGCCGGGGATCTTCCGTCACTGGCGGGAGCAGGTCGCTGACGAGTTCTACGAAGCGGCAGGCATGCGCGACGTGTTCAACTTCACCTGCAAGGTCACGCCGGCAGCGATGGTGGTCACCGAAGCGACGGCTGTGGATGGTCAGGGCACCGACTTCGTCGCCACCTTCTGCGTCACCGCGAGAGGCAACGCCCTGCTGCGGTCGAAGACGGACAACGACGTCGGGGCCGAGCTGATCGACCTGTTCGGCGACACGGCCGACGAGACTGGCGTCGCCGGCATCGCGAACAGTCGTGTCATCGAGGTGGGTCGATGAGCCTTCCCAAGACTCTCACGCTCGCCGCTGCGATGCGCCTCACGGGCGTGAGCGCGGAAGCCGCTCTTCCGACGGCGAGCGCCTGCGAGGTCTCGTCGATCAACGAGACCATGAAGGAGCAGCGCTGCCCCGTAGGAGACGTGCCGGACACGGTGTCGACGACCTCGACCTACCGTGGCCGCGTGCTGCGGTCGGAGTTGCGGTCGTCAAGTCTCGCGGTGTGCAGCGAGCTGTACAAGATGCTGGCGGTGCTGCACGGCGCGAACGGCTCTCTCATGGGTGCGCGCTGGGACCGAGGTCCGGTCAAGCTGCGATGGAAGTACGACGGGCTGGTCTGCTCGTTCGTCGCCAGCACCGAGGCGACAACGCTCGACCAGTTCATCGAGGCCCTGTCCGCCGAGTCTGGCGCGACCCCCTGACACAACACAACAACCACAGGAGCAACACATGTCGCTGAACTACAACATCAAGCAGGTCCCTCTCGACGCCAAGTACCCGGTCGTCACCGATGAAGAAGAGGTCGCGTACCTGCGCGAGTACGGCAAGGCGATGGGGATCGACTGGTACGATGAGGACGGTGTCGTACGCAGCTTCTCGCCCAAGACGCAGGCCCTCATCTTCGGCTCGGCGACCATCGGGATGCGCGCCATCACCGAGAAGAACTGGCAGAAGTTCTACCAGCGGCTGTTCCTGGTGTCGCGGATTCGCGGCCTCGAGCTGCCCGTGTCCCCGCAGGATGTCCGGTCCCACATCGGACTGAGCACCAACGCCAGCGCCATGACCGATGCGCAGTTCCGCCGCGCCCTGCTGGACGACGGCTTCTACCTGGCGCAGGCCGACATCGTCAACAACATCAAGGAGGACTGACCATGAACGACATCATCATGAGCATCCCGTGGCACTGCGGGAACAAGGACGGCTGCTCCCAGGGTTGGCACCAAGCCAACTACTGGGCGTACGCGGACGGGACGTACTCCGTCGACTCGTACTCGGACGGCGACCACGAGGACTGCGACGAGGACGACCTGCCCTCCCCCGAGCGGGAGCAGGAGGCGTGGCTCGACTACTCCCGGTGGGTGGTCGAGCACGGCGAGGACCCGCTGGGTCAGTTCGTGGTCCGCCGCACGAAGCAGACCAAGGAGAGGTACACGGCGGAGTGGGTCAACTCCCTCATCGGACCCCGGCTCGTCTCGGTGAGGCGGGCGGGTCAGGAGCTGGACCTGTCCGCGCTGCCCGAGCACGTCAGCGACTACCTCAGCTCCCCCGTCACTGGACCCGGTCCGACGGGGTCGGGAGTCCGGGTGTTCTCGGGGACCTGGAAGAGCCTGCTGGCGTGCGACGGCGTGAAGCGGATGCGCTCAGGGCGTGCCCGGATCACGTTCACGTTCGACGGGCAGGCGCCCCGGTCCAAGGCGGCGGTCGCCAAGGACCTGCGCCGGCTGGCGCGCAAGCACCTGACCATCACGAAGGAGGACTGACCATGAGCGAACGAAACAACTGGTGGATCGACGACCTCGACATCGACCACATCAACTCGCTGGCGGACGGTCCTGCAGGGCTGCTCATGCTCGACGCGGGACACGACTCGCCGTGGGTTGGGCTGTCCGACGAACACGAGTTCGGCGGCTACGCGATCTTCGCTGCGTCGGAAATCGCCCCCTTCCTCCAGCGCGCCCTGCGTCTTCGGGAGGGCCGGCACCCGATGACCGGAGACGTGCTCGGCGGGGACATGGACCCGGCAGAGATGCTGCGGCAGTTGCTTCGGGGGGAGGGGGGATGAAGTTCCGAGGCACGCTCGATCACGTCTACGCGCTGGGCCGCCTCAAGGGAGAGGTCGTCACCAACCCTGACTACCCTCTCTACGCGGACAGTGAGGAGGTCCTCTTCGACTCCCAAGAGACGGTCATCGACGAGGAGGGTCGCCTGGTATTCGTCGATGATGACGGCCACTGCTTCGTGTGCATCGACGGAGCATGGGTCGAAGTCGAGGTCACCCACAAGATCACCGTCACCCCCAAACACTACCACACCGACGAGGACTGACCATGACCATCACCGAGAACAACCTCACCCTGGACTTCGGCTACGCCCCCGCCATCGAGCAGGCGCAGTTCGACCGGTGCCCCGCCATCTGGGGGGCCCGCGCCATCGTCGAGAACAACGACACCGGATTCGGCCTCGTGCCCGGCCGGAACAGCTGGTACACGGAAGGCGCGAAGGAGCGCGAGGCGCTGGTCCTGGCGCTCAACAACGGCGTGCTCGACGCCTGCCGCGCCGAGTTCGTGCGGCTGCGGCGAGAGAACTGGGACATCAACCGCGTCTCGCAGGAGTACGTCCTGTACGAGGACGACGCCGTCAAGGTCGTGGGCAACACGAACGGCAGCCACGGCTACCTGTACCTCGCCGCCTTCATCAAGCCCTCGGACTTCACGGGCGACTGGCGCGGCGACTGGCGTCCCGTGACGGGTGACGAGGTCGAGGTCCGCATCAACGGCATCGGTCGGGCTCGCGTGCTTCGCGGCCACCGGAGCTTCGATGTGGCCGGGCTGTACGTCATGCCCGTCAACCCGCCCGAGTGGTACCGCAAGCAGAACAAGCTCGGCGACCGCGGATGGACGCCGGGTTGGATCACCGGCCGCGAGTTCACCAACGTCAACACCCAGGAGGTCGCATGACCAACCGCAACCTGCTGCTCGCCACCTTCGGCTTCGAGCCGCTGCAGGTGCTCGACTCGCACACGGGGTGGGTCGCCTCCTACCCGGTCGAGATGGACACCGACGACACCTGGGGCGTGACCTGGTCCGAGGGCTACGTCGAGGACCTGCCCGCACCGAACGGCTGGTACCTCTGCCACGCCACGGACGGGTGCATCGACGCGGAGCTCGAGCCGATGTCGCTCGAGGACGCACTCACCCTTGCCTGCCAGCGCAACGCTGGTTAGGCACAGCACACAGCAACAAGGAGCAACAATGAACAGGTACAGCCTGCATCAACCGTACCGCGTGATCGACGCGGAGACGCGGACGTGGACCTCCACGGAGGACTTCTGGTTCATCGACCAGGCGACCGGCGACATCGTCACGCTGACGGCGCTGGTCATGCTGCGGAGCGACTCTGTCGACGGCGGGGACCACCTCATGCTCGGGGAGGACATGGTCGTCGTCGACAAGAGGACGGCCCAGGTCATTGGCCGCCCGCTGCGCGAGACGTTCGTGCCGCCGATCGATCGCCTGTCGCTGGAGCTGACCGACCGAAATGGTCGAGTGACTGCGTGCTACCGACTGCGCGAGCGCGGGGTCGACGTGCGGTTCTGCGGAGAGTTCCACCGGGTCAACTTCCTGCCGCCCGGCAAGGACTACTTCACGCTCAAGGACCTCGAAGGGCAGGGTGACGAAGACAAGCTCGAGAAGCTCAAGCGGTTCATGACCGCTCTGCGAGACGCCGCCAACATGTGGGAGGAGCTCTGATGCCGACGACTCGATGGAGGACGAGAGACATCTCGGTCTACACCCGACTGCCTGACGTGCCGGACGAACACCGGGGAAACGCGCACCAGGTCATCGCCCGCAAGATGCGCTGCTTCGGGCAGCTGTCCGTTCACCCGAAAGACATCGTCGAGGTCGTCGTCAAGGACAAGGACGACCCGTCGACCTGGGAGGTCGTGTTCGGCTTCCCGTCGAAGCTCAAGCGGTGGTCGATCACGCATTGGCCGACGGGCCTCATCTTCAGCAACGGACTTCAGGGTCGGGGGTACATCCGCAAGGCGAACGCGCTGAAGGTGGTCGAGCAGATCGAGTACGCCTTCGGCTATGTGCTGAGGTCGCTCCCGTCGGCGGCCCCTGCCGACGTGCTCGTCGATGCGTTGATGCAGCACCCGAGGTACGACGACCTCGTCGAGTTCAAGCACTCTCTCGAAGACAAGTACGGCGTCGACCACGTCGTCAGGTTCTAATCGTCGGACCGCGCACCCGCCCTCACAGTGATGCGCTGCAGCCGGTCGTGGAAGTCCTTGTCAATCGACGAGAGCTCGATGACCGCTGCGGCCTGCTGCTGCCCAGACTTGGCCCCGCCGCCGGTGTTCTTGTCCAGCAGCCCGGTCCGATCGAGGATGTCTTGCGCGGCCTTCAGTCGCACAGACCCGTCGATGTCCGGGTCGTGCGCGAGGCTGACGATGACCTGCAGCATGTCGTCAGCTCGGCTCTCGAGTTGAGCGCGAAGCTGTCGCCGCCGCAGGTCGTCGCCATCGGTCAGCGCCTTCTGCGTTGGCTTGTCGGACGTGACCATGCGCCAGGCAACCGACACAGGGAGGTCGAGATGGTTGGCCGCCTTGCCGACGGAGATGCCCGCGCGCAGCAGCTCCCTCAGCGCCCCGAGCTTCTCGGGGTCGTTGAGGGCGCGGTCTTGCTCGTTGAGCCGAGCGAGAAGCTGGTCAGGAGAAGGAGTGTGGTCGGAGTCGCTCATGGGGACAGTCTAACCTGTTTGACAGGTGTGTGCGGATCCACTAAGCTGGAGATAGCACGTCAATGAACCGAACGAAACATACGCGACATACCACAGACGCACATCGGAAACTCAAAGAGACCCGCGAGAGGCGCTCAGGTTGCGCTGTCAACGTGATCGGCATGATCTGGTTTCTGCTGTGGGTCTGGTCAGTCACCTGGAGACCATCATGACAACCAACAAGTACTGCAAGGTCAGCGACGCTGAAGTCTCTCAGCGCGTCTCTGACTTCATGAAGAACGTCTCGAAGCTGCCCAGCGTCGCCGTCAGTGAGATCGCGATGCTCGAGGACTTCGCCGACATGTTCGAGGACTTCGTCGGAGAGCGCCGGCGCTGGATGGAGCTCGGCGACATCCTCGATCGGAGTGGGTGGACGCGGAAGCGTCAGCGCTCGCTCTTCTACGATGGTCCGAACGTCTACGTCAACAAGGTGACGGCGCGGTGGTACCCGCCGTCGAAGGAGGGCTGAATGGCTCATCGAGAAGGCAAGTTCATGCGGATGATCAACTACGGCAAGGTCTATCGCCCGACCAGCGATGCCATCGACAAGGCCATCGCGAGCGGCACGTCGCATCGGCAGATCGCTGAGGAGCTGGCGTTCGCGCTGGCTACGGTCTGCGACGCCGGAGACATCGACCTGTCGGTGGCGAAGGATGTCATCGACACCATCGCCAAGGTGCAGCACGCCGCGCACATGTACTGCGCAAAGGCCGCGGGCGACGCGTGAGGCACTTCCGGGTCAGTCTGTTCGACAGCTTGTTCCTCACGGAGGCTGACACTCGACAGCTGACGCTTGAGCAGCTCGTCGAACTGCTGTCCCGGCCACACGAGGCCTTTCGTGTGTGGGACAAGCGGACGCTCCCGCAGTGGAGCGCCGCGCGTTTCGACCCTCCTCGCAGGAAGAAGGCTCACGCGCAAGAGGCCTCGTGCTTGGTGCTCGACTACGACGACAGCACGACCATCGACCAGGCACTACACACCTGGGGTCAGTGGTGCGTGCTGCTGCACACCTCGTGGTCGCACCACCCGGAGGCTCCCCGCTTCCGGGTGGTGCTCCCGCTCGACCGCGACATCGCCAAGTCGGAGTACTCGACGGCGTGGTTGTGGGCGGAAGAGCACTGCGGTCACGCCATTGACCGGCACTGCAAGGACATCTCGAGGTCGTGGCTGCTGCCGGCCTACGACCTGGAAGACTACGAGCATCGGCACAACTTCGACTTTCGCTTCATCGACGCGCCGTTCCTTCGGGTCGATGACATTCTCAAGTGGGCGCCGGAAGACAACGTGGTGGCTCTGCCCAGCGTGGTCTCGCTTCGCGACCTGCCAGACTACCGCGGCCTGTCGAGCCTGCATCTCGACCCGGACGCTCGCGCGGAGCTCGGCCACGCCCTGGGAGGTGTGGTCAGCGACGACGCTGTCCGTCTGGTCGAGTGCCCCCGCTGTCGGCGTGCGACCGTGTGGTGGTGGCTCGACCCGACGAGACAGATCAACGCCTACTGCAACCACCGGAAGAGCTGCGGCTGGAAGGGTCCAGTCGCCGCCCTGGTGGATGACCTCAACGACTACAAGGAGATGGAGCAGTGAGCTCTACTTTCTCTCCTCTCAAGGACCAGCCGCACTACATCTTCGCGGTCGCAGCCTCCGCTGAGGCGGGCAGCGACCTGGCTGGGATCGAACAGCGACTCCCCGGAGTGCTGGCCTACGGCCACTTCCATCGAGACCGTCGCTGGTACCGCATGACCAAGATGCTGCAGGACAACCCCAACGCCGAGGTCGACAGCTTCGACCACTACCGCGCCTACGTTCCCGTCAACGCCGCCTGGCTGTTCGAGCGTCAGGCTCACAACGATGGTCTGACGTACCACGTCGAGCACGCGATCAACGTCGACGACATCTTCGCGTGGCCGACCGGAGACGCTGAGGGCCTCGCCACCATGGCGGAGTACGGCCGCCAAGTCGTGCGCCGCATGGTCGAGAGCGGAGAGGTCAAGCCCTTCGTGGCGGACCTCATCACGGACTACCAGGCCCGCGGAGTCTACTGGTCTTCGACGAGGCCCTGGGCGAAGCTGGTCTACCCTTGCGGCAGCGGCAAGACGCTGACCTCGATGCTGTCCGCACTGACCCGACCCGGGGCGGTGTGTGTCGTGGCGCCGGCCAAGGCTCGCCGTGTCTGGTGGGACCAGGTGCAGGAGTACACGAACGTCGTGCCCTACCGGGTCATCCCGCAGGGGCAGATGCGGCGCGACGACCAGACCTTCGAGCAGTACCTCGAGGACTGCCGCGTCGAGCAGCGCCGCCCCTTCGTGGTATTCGGCGCGCAGTCGCTGCCGGACCACGTCGACAAGGTCGCGGAGCTCCAACCGTCGGTGCTGGTCTTCGACGAGCTCCACACCTTCGGTCAGGCCAAGCGCTGGAAGGCGGTCTTCAACAGCGCCGGCGAGGTCGAGTTCGAGAAGCGTCGGACCAATACCGACACCCGCGAGACGCGGGCGGTCGCAGCCATGGACGTCAGCCGGCTTCCCTCGCTGCGCCTCCGCATCGGCCTGACGGCGACGCCCCTGGACGACGGCCGCCCCCGCCGTGTGTGGAGCCAGCTCGACCTGCTGGCGCCGGGCTCGTACGGCATGGGCTTCTACGGCTTCGCGAAGCGCTACTGCGCTGCGAAGGAAGGCGAGTACGGCGGCCTGGACGACAAGGGCAGCAGCCACATCGACGAGCTCAAGCTCCGTGCCTCCTACCTGATGCAGGAGGTGACGCACACCGAGTCGCACGGTCAGCTCCCGCCGACACGGGTGCAGGTCGTGTGGCTCGACCCGTCGGACCAGAACCGACCGGCGGCGTTCAAGCGGCTCATCGCCAAGGCGGAGAAGGAAGCGCTCAAGACCAGGTCGGAGTTCGACCAGGAGCGCGCGCTCGAAGCGAACCTCATGGAGGCGGCCAGTCGCAAGCGCGCGTACGTCATCGACGAGGTGCTCGAGGGTCTGCGTGGTGGCGGCAAGGTCGTGCTGTTCACCGCCCGTCGGCAGGACTGCGAGGACTGGATGTCCTACGTCGAGAAGGCGTTGACCCGAGAGGTCGCGCAGGGCCTGTTTGGTGGTGCGATGCCGTCGCTGTGGTGGGGGCACGGCGGCACGGACGAGCGCGAGCGAGAGGACATGGTCTCAGCGTTCCGTCAGCATGATGGCCCCTGCCTGCTCATCGGAACGGGGCAGGCCTTCGGCGAGTCGGTTGATGGTCTGCAGACCGCTGACCTCGCCATCTTTGCCATGCTGCCTTGGCGGCCTGGAGACTTCGAGCAGTGGAAGGGGAGGTTCGACCGCATCGGTGGGCGGCCGACGCTGCTCAAGGTGGTGCTCGCCAGGAAGACCTACGACGAGAAGGTGGCGGGCATCCTGGCGGACAAGATCACTCCCATCAAGGAGTTCCTGGCGGCCGAGCAGTACCAGGGCATGGACGACAAGCTGCTCGGTATCGACGATCACAACAAGATGAAGGCGTCCGTACTGACGGCGCTCTTCGGGGAGGAATGAGATGGGCATGTACACAGCAGTCAAGTTCAGCGCGACGCTGAACGTCACGGGCCGAGCGGTCGTCGACTTCCTCGAGAAGGTGAGATTTGACAAGTCCGTTCAGAAGCAGACCTGGCAGGTGGCGGCGGAACACTTCGAGTTCCCGTGGCTCGTCGAGTGGGCGAAGGTCGACCGCTGCGACTTCATTCCGTGGGGCGCCTACACTCCGGGTGGACGAGACCTCGACGACGTCGGACACCAGCACGCTATCGTCGAGTGGGAATCGTCCACCGGCGACTACGTCTTCCGGCACGTCCTCCCCGAGCGATCGGAGGATGGTCGCGTCTGGCACGTCTCTTCGGAGCTGAAGAACTACGAGCGGGAGATCCAGAACTTCTGCGAGAACGTGCTGCCTCACATGCTCTCCGAGCCCTGCACGGTCTACTACGAGTACGAGGTGCGGCGGTACGACTACGACGATCCTTCCCCAGAGTTTCGGACGATCGACGTGCTGCCGTTCGCCGGGGGTGAGGGATGAGCGCGCTCCAACTGCCCGCCCCCGACGCGCCCGCCGAGGAATGGGGGCGCGTCGCG
>Ga0208019_1001693_pt1 | contig 11521 bp, 12 predicted proteins | sample CB_VirMetaG_5_FD_184540 | JGI IMG/M metagenome (GOLD analysis project Ga0208019, IMG submission 184540) | Freshwater to marine saline gradient viral communities from Chesapeake Bay - CB_1508_1D Viral MetaG (SPAdes) (version 4) | ecosystem: Environmental > Aquatic > Marine > Coastal | place: USA... | reverse complement strand
TATAACACGGCACCAACGGCAAGCGCATTGCACAGAATCACGCCGCCACGCCATGCAATCGGCAAGTAACCGCACAACCGCCAGCTGTACCCGATAGGACAAAGGCGGGCCGGGGACCGTCAGCCCCACCGTTCCGTCCCGTCACACGACTGTACCTGCGCGTACAATCGCCCGGCAACCACAATATGTTGTGCCGGCACATTGCGCTCCGCTATATGTTGTGTAGTGTACCTGTGGGTACACGTTGGCGTGTGGTGGCCGCACTACAACACACACGCGGGCAGCTGCGCGCCGGCCTGGCAACCGGGGGTGACCCCACGCACGGGGGCGGGGGTGCGCGGGACTCCTGATCGGTCCACTCGGGAAATATATCAGATTTGCTTAGACTTTCAGTGGTGTGGTGGCCATCGGCTAAAGTTGCGCTATCGGGTTTAGCCTTGGCTGCTGGCGGTGTGTGTGTGGGATTGGTTGGTCAGGAAGTGGCCAGCGGACTCCGAACGCTGACGCGTACTTCGTCCGTGTCCTCGCCGCCCGTGGTGTCAATTATGGGCGACGCTCGTTGATACGCTCGCCAAGGCTCGCTATCAACCACCCCCCCTAAGGCCCCCCCATGATATCACAGATATTGCGGCAGGTCAAGAAGTCGTATGTGGTCAAGTGGCGTAAGTTGTTTGTTATCAGCGGAAGATTTTTTTCGTTAGCAGTGGTGCGTTGCCCTGCGGGCGGTTTTTAGCCTTCCGGGAGGGTTGACAGGTCTGGTTTTGGGCTAAAAAATTCACAGGCCGAGTTCCATCTGACGGGTGCAGGTGGTAGGCCAGGCTCCATGCGGCACTCGCCCATGTTTTGCTGGCCTGATCTGTGGAAGTGGCGGCAGTTGTAGCACTTTGGATTAATGTCGGGGAACTGCTTATCTAGTCGTTTCTGCCAGCCACGGTGGGCCATCAGTAGTTATACCGCACTAGGTAGTTCGACGGTGCATTCAACCTCGTTACCCCACACGTCCCAGCCTGGGCGCTGGCGGCGTGCGAACAGCTCAACTCTTGGCCCGTCGCTTTGCTGCTCTATCATGTCTTGGAAAAACTCCGGTTTCTTGCTGTGCTTTTTCCATGCCCTCTTAACCTGCCACCACGTCGAATCCTGCCGCGTCTTGCCTGTTGGCATCCTTCCGCGCCGCCCTAGTATCAAGAATTCATTTGTGGGGCAGTACAGCCCACCCTGTCCGGTCCCCATTGGTGCCTTGCACCATGTCAACGTCTGGCAGTATTTGAAGCCCCACGCCTTCAGCACCTCGAACGCTTGCGGCAAATACTTTTGCGTCGTCCAGAGATACAAGTCACAATTTTCGGCAGCTATATCGGCAACCGCAAGCGCCTTGATCTGATCCACTGTCATTTGCTCGTATGGCATTTCTGACTCTTTCGGGGTATGCCCCGCATAGTTTGGCTTGCTTGCCTTACCCCACTTGCCATATTTCCAGGGTGGATCTACAAGTATCGTCTTGTATTTCTTCAATTCAACCTCCTGAGTAGGAGTGGTATAACAATGTGATCAAGCGGACGGCAAAAAGCGCCGCCGCTTATCGCAAGCGTTATCCCCCGGGTTGGGCCTGCCGATGTTGTCGATGACGCTCTGGTTCCAGGCGTCGAAGGCTTTATCGAACTCGGTTTCTGGCCGGGGTTTAGTCTTGCGCCATGTTGGGTCGATCTCGCGCCGGCTGCCGCAGTCCTGGCACTGGAGCCAGTTGATCTCGCAGACCTGGAAGCGGTCGCCATCGCAGATATGGCACTGCTGTCTAGGATTCAAGTGGAGACTCCCCTTGTTGAGTGGGCGCGGCGGGTGTCTTGGAGACACAAGCGGGGAAAAGGGGGAGAAACCCCGACCGCCGCGCCGTATTGCCCTCTCTGCTAACCAAGATACACTACCACCTCACGCCTGTCAACCCGCTGGCAAGGTTCTGATACAGATTATTCATGGCTAATTGGACAATTATTCACAGCGCGCAATCCATTGTGCGTAATGGCGTTATAGAAGAACTGCGTGTTTTTACCCACCAACTGCGTAAAATTCCCCACCTGCTGACTTGACTAAGCGCGTATTGTTGTGGTAGTGCTACTACCATAAATGGGATGCCCTCTGAGGGTGTGGATTTGCCATTTTGCCACCCGAGAGCGGGACGGAACGCCGGGGCATCCCCCGGTTCAGAGAGCGGAGATTGCCTGTGCGGGGGAAAAAGGCACGCGGCGAAGTCGAGATCACGCAGCTCGTTGAGCATTTCAAGTGCGACGAGGACAAGGTTCTCAACTCCGCTGGACAGCCTCGGGTTAAATTCGCCCGTGGTCAGAATGTCGGCAAGCGGTGCGCCACCTGCCACGGCGTCTTTACATCTAAGTCGTTCTATCCCATCCACAAAGACAATCCCACAGGCCCGACCAACGCCTCCTGCAAGCAGTGCAACTACTTTGCCGTAGTCGCCAACCGCCGTGGCGTGGCGCAGAAGATCCGCAAGGAAGCCAAGAACATCAAAGAGGAAACCGTCGAGGCTATCAAGCGGGATATCTTCAAGCTGGACAAAAGGATCACAAGGAAAGCCTGGCCATCGGACCCCGACAAGCGGCGCAAGGCTCTGGACAAGGTCATCCCCCAGGCCATTGACGACTACCGTGGCGAGTTCTCCGCCATGTCCGCCGGCATCAACCTGCCGATCACCGAGATCCAGCAGTACATCGAGGCCGATCCCGACCTCCAACAGCGGCTGGAGAACGCTCAGATCAAGGCCATCAGCGAGGTCGAGGCGCATTTGCTTGAACTGTGCCTGACCAGCACCAGTCCGACCGCCGCGATGTTCTGGCTCAAGAACAAGGCACCCGAGAAGTGGTCCGATAAGTCCCAGGTCGAAGTTAAGAACACCGGCCTGTCGCTTCCCCCCGTGGACGCAGACGCTCAGGCGTCGGTCCTCCAACTGTTTCGCAAGGAAGGTAATGACGATGGATAAGTGGGTGAGGCGCAACTGGGTCTACCTGGTGTTCCTGGCTGGCGCGATGATGCTGACCTTCGGTATCGCCATCGAGGCGAAGGCGCTGGAAATCAACGGCGCTCGGCCTACGACGTTCTTCACGGGCGGACTGGACACGGTCAGCGTGGCTGTTGACGGCGACGACCACTGGACGCTACCTGACGGCTATCTCATGTGGACCGGAGACGGCTCCGAGTTCCGCATTGGTCGCTACATCAATGGGTCGTTTGAGAGCGTCTACGCGCACATCCCGGCAAGCCGTTCGCTGATCCTGCCTGCCCCCTCGGCTGTTGATGTCGATGGCGTTGGCTGGAGCCACATATTCAACGTATCGACTACCGACACGGTGTTCATCATCCCGGTGGACAAGTAGACAATGCCCGCCGTGACGGAGCAGGACCGCGACCGGCTGCTGGAGATGCACAAGGCAATCCAGTTCTACGGGACACCGGAGAATGGTTACACCGACTCCGGGTTCTGGCGGTTCCTCCGTTACGTCTACACCAAGGACAGCCACGACGATCAGCCCGTCAAGCCCCTCATGGCGGACGCGCCTGAATACCTCGTCGTGGTCTTCCTGTATATGCTCGCCTGCGAAGTGCTTGCTGTCCCCAAGTCGCGGCAGATGCGACTGTCGTGGGCGACCACGGCGTTCTCCGTGTGGCACACGATGACCAACAGCCACCGCCACACAATCTACCAGACCAAGAAGGAAGAGGACGCCTTTGCGATGGTGTCGCAAGGGCACAAGAACCCTCAGTCTGGTCGCATGGACTTCATCATCCAGAACCTTCCCGAGTGGCTGCGCGACCCGAACATCAAGAGCGGCTCCGGCAACCAGGTCGGCAAGCTGACGTTCTCTCCAGACAGGCTGGACGACAACGGTTTCGAGGTGCCTTGGTATGGCTCTGCGATCAACGCTATCCCTCAAGGAGCGCATCAGGTACGCCAGTATACGCCTTCGCTTATGGTATCTGACGAATCTGCGTTTCAGGAGGAATTTGAGGCGTCGATGATCGCAGCTCGCCCCGCTGTGGCCGGCGGCGGTAAGGTCATCTGCGTGTCCTCTGTGGACTCTGGCTCTGCGTTCAACCGCATGGTGCTGGAATCCGAGACTGGTGACATTCCCGAGCATCAGGTTCATCCCGCCGTAGCGCGTGGCCTGGAACTGCTAGGCATGGAGTGGCCGCGTGGCATGAAGTCGTGGGAAACGCCAAGCGGCGTCTGGTGCCTCGAGGTCCATTATACTGCCGACCCCGACAAAGACCCGGCCCGCAACGGCGCGGCGTGGGTGTCCGACGCTGTGCGCGGCTACGTCGGCGGTTTCGAATCCTCGGGCTGGAAGACCGAAATGGAGATCGACTACAACGCCGGTGGCGGCGACCCGGTCTTCCCATTCATCGCCAACCCGGCACATCCGATCTTCTCCCGCTCCGTGAGCGTGGACGAGGCCATCGGGACCATGAACATCTACGCCGGGTTCGACTACGGTGCCCGCAACCCCGCCGCTCTGGAGATTTGGGGATTCCCCAAGACGGGCAACCCGATCTCGCTTGGCGAGGTCTACGAGCCGTGCGTCCACGTTGACAAGTTCACCGCGAAGATGAAGCAGTCTCCGTACTGGGAACATATCCGGTACATCGTGTGCGACCCATCCATCATGGCCAAGACGCAGCAGACGGCCACCGGCCTGCGGTCTATTGCCGAGTTGTTTGCCGACCACGGTGTCGTGTTCAAAAAGGGGCGGCGCGGCGCTGACGTTCCCATCGCCCTGCGGTTCCTGAGCGAATACTGGGCCGACCCGCTAAACCCCGGCGCGTACATCGACCACGTAGCCACGCCTGCGCTGGCTCAGGAGGTCATGGACCTGCGCTGGGACCGGCACCTGTCTGCTGGCCTGGACGCCCGCAAGAACGCTCCTGAGCGCATTAGGGACAAGAACAACCACGCATGGGACGCCACATCGTATCTGTTTGACTCGCGCCCGAGTTCGTGGGTCGCTCCGATCAAGAAGCGTGCTGGCGGTATCGTCTTTCAGGACTTGCTCGACAAGGCTGATCGCCTGCAATACGAGCGCGATTACGCAAACCGTGGAGGCATCAGAGTTGTCTAAAGGACGCAAGAAGAAGACCGGGGCGCAGCTGCTAGAGGCACCGGCTGAAATGCAGATCGAGTGCAGTCTGGACGCAGAGTATGCGCCTGAGTACGAATTCGAGATCGACCTGGTAGACGCGGACTTCCCTGAGATGCAGATGACCAGCACCGGCGGCAACGTCTATGACGTTCACCATGAGTGCCCGATGTGCGATGCCGCCTGTTCGACTCGCGGCACTGGCTACCCCGTGCTGATGTGTCCGCGCTGCCGCGTGAAGATGGTGGCGCAGCCCGTGAAGGTGGACGGTTAGGCTATGATCGGCAAGGACATTCGCAAGATCAATGGCAAGACCGAAGATGGCGTGCAGGGTTGGCTGTACCAGATTCAGCGTGCCATCAAGCTGCGGCGCGAGGAAGAAAAACGCTGGGAATATAACGAGGAATTCGAAGACCTCAAGCAGTGGGATGGCGAGTTCGGTCGCGGTGACGAAACGACCATCAACAAGGTCGGGTCCATCATCCGCACCCGCCGCGCCATGCTGGCTTGGAGGAACCCCCGCGCCAAGGTGACGCCCAAACGGGCTTCCGGCTGGGAGCCGATTCCAATCCCCGAGATGGGACCGGACGGCACGCCGAAGATCGACCCGATGACGGGGCAAATCGTGGTCCGCATGATCGAGCGGCACAAGGTCCGAGAGGCGATCCTCAACGACATCATGGGCGCTCCGCTGTTTGGACTCAAGAAGACGATCACGCGGCTGTCAAAGGCCGGCGACATCGGATACGGTGTCCTTAAAGTCGGCTATCGGCCTGAGTTCGAAACCGGATACGCGCCGGATAAGAAAGAGCAGACTGTCAAGATCACCGCCGACGGGCTGGATCTCTCCAACTACGTCATGAACCCGGTGACCGGCCTGCCTGCCATTGACGATGATGGCAACCCGATCGACCGCGCTTCGATCCCTGTGTGGGAAGACTGGTTCATCGACTGGGTCCACTACCGCCATATCTTGATCGACCCCGATGGCGGCAACGACTTCATGAAGCACTGCTGGGTCGGGCAGGAGATCATCCGTCCGCTCGAGGATGTAAAGAACGATCCGCTGCTCAAGAACACCAAGGACTTGCAGCCTACCGGCGACTACTACGACCACGGCGCAGAGGCGAACACGAAGGCGAAGCCCGACTGGCTAGGCAGTGTGGACAATGAGGACGAGAAGTCCGACCAGGTGCGCCTGTTTGAGATTTGGGATATGAAGAACGAGCGGCTTATCGTGCTGGCAGACGGTCACGGCGAGTACCTTCGCAACGACACGATGCCCACTGGCACGAAGTACAGCCCGTTCGTGTTCTACCGGCCTAACGAGATCATCGGGGCAGAAGAAAAGTTCTTCCCACGCCCGATCACCAGCGATCTTGCTCCGCTGAACTGCGAGTTCAATTCTGCTCGCCGCCAGCAGCTTGTCGCCATGAAGAAGTCGAACCGCAAGATCATCACGAAAAAGGGCGCGTTCGACTCGCTGAACCTGACCAAGTTGGTCAACGACCGCGACATGGAGATCGTAGAGTTGAAGGAGGACGGGGCTTACGGCGTGTCCGACTCCTTCATCCCCTATGCCCCGCCGCCTGTGTCAGATGCGATCTATGCGAACATCTCGCTGATCGAGAAGGACATCTACGAGATCGCCGGGATGCCCCCGGAGGCACTTGGATCTCCCAAGAGTAAGACGGCTACCCAGGTCAACGCCCTCGGTGCCGGCATGGGATCGCGCATGGACTTCGACCGCATGGTGCTAGCCGACACGCTGCGCGAGGCGATCAAGAAGTTGGACGATTCCATCGAGGCCAACATGACGATGGAGCGGGCCGTCAGCATCATGGGTGCAGACGGGCAGGCGTTCGTTGGCATCGTTGATCCCGACATGATCGTGGGCGACTTCGACGTAGACATCGACGTTGAGGACATGATGCCGGTGGACAGTGCCCAACAGGCCGCGCTCAAGGTCCAGGTCATGCAGATCGCCGGCCAGTCTCCTTGGCTGTTCGCCGACGAGACGCTTGCTACCGGCTGGGGCCGCGAGTTCGGGCTGAAGGATGTCAACTTCATGAAGGCGTTGAGCAAGTCGGCGCAGATGCAGATGCAGATGTTGGCTGGCCCCCAGCAGCCGATGGTGCCCAATGCCCCGCCTCCGCAGAACGAGGCTGATGCTATCGCCCAGATGGGCGCGGGGATGCAGGCTCCGAATATGCAGGGGGCGACCTAATGCCGATCTACACGCTACAGTGCAAGGCGTGTCACTCGCTGAGTGAACACATTATGGGGATGCTGGATGGGCATGAGAGCGAAATCAAGTGCCCAACCTGTGGCGAGCGGATGAACAGGCGCGACAACCGCGCTTACTGGGCTGAGGGCATCCAGATCCAGGGCGATACCGTCGCTGGTGGTTGTTCCTACGACTACTACGACGAGAATCTCGGGGTCCACGTCAGAAGCAAGCAACACCGAAAAGACGAGATGTTGAAGCAAGGCTTGCGTGAGTACGCCCCGGACCCCGAGATCAAAAAGTACAGGGACGAGGCTCGCTATATCAAGAGCAGCGCCCCGAAGGGCGACCGCGAGGCTGGGGCCGCAGCGCGGAAACTCGCCAAAGAGGCCCAAGTCGTTCGGCGCAAGAAGCAGATCAGCCGCGTTATGGACTCTGCTCCTCTGCCGAACATCAAAGTGGACTAGGAGAGAACTCACATGGCTAACGTCAATCTCCCCGATGGGGACAAGTGGGACGCCGCCGAAGAGCAGGCTCTTGCGGGCTTCGACATGGACTTGACCGAGGACGATGGCGATGGCCAATCGGAATCGGAAGACGAGCTGCGTGCGGGCGAAGATGACGCCGGCGCAGAGATTGAGGATGACGAGGATTCTGTCTATGAGACGGAAGATCAGGATACCGGGGAATCCACCGCCCCCGAAGATGAAGAGGAATCGGTGGCGTTTGATCCGCAGAATTGGGACGGCGATCTCAACAGTCTGCCGGAAGAAACGCGCAAGCTGATTGATCCCATCTACAAGACGATGGAACGCGGGATGCATAATAAGTTCCAGGAACTTGCTCGGATTCGTAAAGAATACGAGAACAAGATGGCTGAACTTGTGAGCAAACCGACTCAGCAGCCTGCGCCGGCACAGCCCGATGGACCGCCCCCTGCGCCTGTTGGAACCGAGACACCGGAACAGCAACAGGCGATGTGGGACAAGCGTGACGAGTGGTTTGCCGCAAAGGCACTTGAGAAGCAGGCCGAGAAGATGGGCTTGTCCAAGAAGGATGAGCGCGTCGAGCTGTTGGTAGCCGAGCGCGAGCAGCAGCGCCGCATTGCCCTGGTTCAGTCTCAGGAGGGATTCCGTCCCGAGATCGGACAGGCGATGGCGTCCATCGCACAGCAGCATCCGTACTACCAGAATATGCTCGATTCCGACGAAGGAATCTTGGTCTTGTTTCACACCGCAAAGAACGCGCTTGAGGCCCACGAACTTCGTCAGCAGAGTGCCAAGACGAAGCAGGCGTTGGCGAGCAAGGCTGATGCGGACATCAAGAAGAAGGCTAGCGCGGCCAAGGGCGCGATCTCAAGGACTGGCACTCGGAAGGCATCGCCTGCCGAGACTTTTGCCAAGACGTTCGAGGACGCCGAAAAGAACGCGCTGGCTGAGTTTGAGTCACTACGCTAACCATCGAAGGTTAGCGGTTGCGTCACTAGGAGGTGACGAGTATGTCTTCTACGACTGATCCGAGGACCAGCATTGATGCTCTTTTGAGCGTGACTGCTGATCACTACTACAAGAGCGGGCTCGTCCACGACGCCATCTTCAAGAGCAACCCGACGTTCGCTGAACTGAACAAGAAGGGTGTCAAGAAGATGGTGGGCGGTGGGTCGCGCATTGATGTCAACGTGATGTACGGGAAGAACACCACGGTGGACTCGTACTCGCGTTACGGCGAGATCGACGTTGCCCCGCAGGATGGCATCACCCAGGCGCTGTACAACTGGGCGCAGTACGCCGGCACCGTCAGCATCGACGGTCTGAGCGAGGCGCAGAACAGCGGCAAGGAAGCCGTCCAGAAGCTGCTGCGCGAGAAGGTCACGCAGTTGACCATGTCGTTCGCGGAGCGGATGAACGCCGATCTGTGGGACGTTGAGCAGGCTACGACTTCGTTCGCGACCGGCAACGGCAACAAGAACATCATCTCGATCCCGATGTTCGTGCAGGGCGATCCGACCACGGCGCAGGATGTCGGCGGCATCGACCAGAGCGTCGAAACTTGGTGGGCCAACCAGACGAAGAACTCTGGCACCGAGTCCAGCGGTACGTTCCTGATGCTCAACAAGGAAATGCGGAGCCTGTACAATAGTTGCTCCAAGGGCTACGGCGGCGCCCCCGACCTGATGATTGCCAATCAGGACACGTTCGAGGCGTACGAGACGGGCATGGACACCAAGGTCCGCTATGAGTACACCGACAACGCTTCGGTTGGCTTCGAGAACATCAAGTTCAAGGGCGCGAAGCTGATGTGGGACGAACACGTTCCCGATCCCGACGGTGGCTACAACTTCGACCACGCCAGCTACGCCGGCACGACCGGCGGCGCTGTGTACTTCCTGAACACCAAGTTCCTCGACCTGGTCTGCCTCAAGGGCAAGGACTTCGTCCCGCTGGGCTTCGACCGCCCGACGAACCAGGACGCTCGCACTGGCCTGTGGGTCTTCTACGGTCAGCTCGTGTGCAGCAACCGGCGCAAGCTGGGCGTGCTTGAGGACATCACCACGACCATGACTTCGTAAGGAGGTGAAGTAATGGCACAGCAGATCATCGGTCAGGGGCCGGGCAACCTGGTTCCCGATAGCGAGAAGAAGCAGTATCTTGCCAGTGCCGCCATCACCAAGGGGCAGGTTGTCGCCTTGGTGACCGGCGCGGGGACTGCGTCCTATTCCATTGTCGCTGCCGACAGCGATGGCACGAACCTCGATGTCGTTGTGGGTGTCGCCGCTGAGTCTATCGCCTCCGGTGCGTGGGGCGATGTCTACGTTAGCGGGTATTGCCCCTACGTCCTGACGGACGGTACGGTGGCGGTTGGCGATCCGCTGGTACCGCATACGGTCGCCGGTGAAGCGTCCGTTATGGCGGCTGGCGAGGAACACATTCGCTTCGGCCACGCCCTGTCCACTGACACGGGAACGACCGAATACTGTGACGCGATCATCTTCAAGCGCGTCTAGGTGTAGCCAATGAGTGCAGTCGTATCCGGCGTCAAGGCGAAACTGAACCTGCGGCTTCCCGGCCAGATCGGGACCAACAGGCAGTGGTCGGACACCTACATCGAAACGCTGATCCTCGCTGCGGCTCATGCAGCCTGCGAGCGTATCGGCTTCCTGTGGGTGTCCGAGGAAATCAGTCTCACCGACGATACGCACGAATACGCACTGGACTCCAAGTTCATTTCGGTGGAAGCCGTCGAGTTCGCGCTTGACGGCTCCACCTACGAACAGCACCTGAAACCCGCCACCATGCAAGAGTTGGACTCCATCTCTCGACGGTGGCGACTCGACCGGGGCACTCGGCCTGAGCGGTACGTTCTGCTGAGTGCCCCCGGCACCGATGACACGACCGGAGCGACCGGCAACGGGTCGCGTATCATCATCTACCGTCCTCTGTCCAGCGCCGGCTCCTCTACGATCCGCGTTCAGGGCTGGGGCATCGGCACCGCCAGTACCAATGTGCCTGACGATGTTCAGGAGAGGGTCCACGTCCCATACGTCATGGCGGTCCTGCGGTCCCAGCACGACCAGGCAGAGGCACTCGACTACTACCGCAAGTTCGTCAGCGAGTGCGACAGGGTTCGTGGTCGCTTCCAGCAGCCGTATGCAGATGGAACCCGCGTCTTCGGGAGTGGTACCGGATGGCTGTAACCTGGGCCAACATTAAGGACTTGTTCTACGAGTTTGTTGGCGACCGTGAGGGCGTCCACCAGTTCTTTACAGCAGCGCAGCTCCAGGGCTGGCTGCATGAGTCCATGCGCGAGGTGGCAGAGCGGACGCACTTCAAAGACGTAGAGGCTACGCAGACTGCTACAGAGAACCTGCCAACGAGCAACGTGCCGACATATATGTACGAGGTATGGCGCGTAGAGGTTGATGACGAGTATGTGCGGCCCATTACCGCATACGAGATTCGCAAGCAGGATCGCTTCTGGCAGGAGCGCACTGGCAAAATCTACTGGTATCTGCTTGACGAGTACCAGACTAATCCAGACACCATTGTAATACGCTGGTTTGAAATTCCCGCATCTGATGCAGAGTTCTCCATCTACGGATATGGCGATCCCGGCCTGCCGAATGACTCAACAGATACTAACGCCATGAACG
>Ga0208019_1001692_pt1 | contig 11532 bp, 15 predicted proteins | sample CB_VirMetaG_5_FD_184540 | JGI IMG/M metagenome (GOLD analysis project Ga0208019, IMG submission 184540) | Freshwater to marine saline gradient viral communities from Chesapeake Bay - CB_1508_1D Viral MetaG (SPAdes) (version 4) | ecosystem: Environmental > Aquatic > Marine > Coastal | place: USA... | reverse complement strand
GAAAATAGAGCCATATGACGGCTCCTTCTGACCGACGTTTGGTACGTGCTTGTGGCTGGTCATCCATTCGTATGTAGCAGATTCATGATTTGCATCTCGCCCTTTTAGACCACGTACAATAGAATAATCATCACTTAATTTCGCCAATTCTTTAAAATCGGCCCCAATATCAAACCCTGATTTAGTCATGGTATAACCACGACTTGATTTATATTCAGAAGTTCCTTCTGGCAAAGGATTTATGAAATCTACCGCAGAAATTCCCCCTTGCATGTGAATTAAAATTACCGCTTTTTCACTATTTTGTTCTGCCAGTGCTTTATTTAATAGGGGACTTCCTAAAAATAAGCTGGTAGAAGCTAGAAAATCTCTTCTGTTCATAGTTAACTCCAAAAAAAAGGTGTTTATTAATTATACACCTATAGGTCTATCCTCATGCAATTTTCAGATAAATACATTCCGCAATTAATATAGAATGGAACATTTTTATTACTGCAATCTAATATAACTTTGTAACACCCCTTTTCTTTAGCATATTCTATACAGTACTCAACTATCTTTTGCCCCAGACCAGAACCACGGGCTTCCTTGTCTACAACTACATCTTCAATATGCCCCACCTTACTACCGCAATGTAAAAACTTACTTTCAATTAGAATAGATGAAGTAGCGACTATACTGGCCGGTTTACCGGCCTCTTTTATTTCATCAACAAATGTAATATGATTTGGGTTTTTTGTATATTCATTCCACAAAATATCTGAATCATAAGATGTAAGTTGTCCAGACAATTGTGCTAGTAAGGTGAAAAAGGAGTTATTTAGATCCGTCTTTTTTATTTCTCTGATCACAAATCTTCTCCATTATAGCGCTAGAGCTACATATCTTTGGTAATTCTATATATACATTATCTATACCAAGTTTTTCACATAACTTAGATTCTACTGAATTAAAATTCTCCGGTGGTCTATCTCCACTATTAAAGAAGGAGAATACATTATCCGGGGATTTATTTTTTTTATAGATACATTTTATACTTCTGCAAACGGATGAATCTTCATCAATTGATATCATTACTTCATCAACACCTTTAATCTCATTAACAATAGCGGCGCGATGATTTTCATCAAGAAATGGAACAGAACCTTTTAGTTTTGTTTGTAAATCGTTGTTGACGATAACTATCAGTTTGTCGCACCTTTGGTTTGCCGATTGAATGTATTGAATATGTCCTAAATGTATTGGTGCAAAATATCCAGAAACTATGCCAATTTTGTTCATAAATCTATCCTCATATAATTGCGACAATAAAATAAAAACAGTTATTACTCAGATCAGTTTTTTTATTTGTTTGATTATAATTCAAAATTTATTGACTTTCTATGGTTAAAAACAACCTGGTCTCTATGACCGTGTATAAATCCACGTTGATAGGTTTGGTCTATTTTCCCTGTATTTTTATTTCCTTTAAGTGTAGCATGTTCATGTCTGATGATTACTTTGTCGATATAAACAGATTTTTTTAGAATTCTTGAAACTTCCATAAACTCATTATCTGCATAAAGACTGTAATAATCAGGATGGTATATATATCCAAATCTATTGTAGTATTTCTTACCAAGAATACATAATGTATTTAAATTATAACCTTGATAGCCGTCGTTAAAATGGAGAACCCCATCATAATCCGGAAAATTATCTTCAAAACCTTTTCTGATATCCTCATCAAATCCTTTGATCTGTGGATTCATATCGTCGGAAGCATTTAATATTACATCACATTCTTTATTCTCCATACCAGCATTAACTGCTTCTATTTTATTTTTATTGTTATTAAATTCTATATATATATTATTGTATAATGAGCGTATCCTTGATTGTATTGATTCATTGTTCATACTCTTGTCATCGGTATCGCAACTGATATTAAAAAAAACATCATTTTTACAACTTAAATTATCTATATATAACTTAAATGACTCTAAAAACATCTCAGGGCGAGATCTGGTTGGAAATTGTATCATTAATTTCATTTTATGACCTGTTCTGCTATCCAGTTATAAGTTTTAACCATTCCATCTTTTAAGGGGGTTGTCGGTCTCCAGCCTATGCTTTTTTCTATAAAGTCATTATGGGATCGTCTTCCCATAACACCTAGTGGTCCATCAATATGTTTTAATAAAATATTGTATCCAGCAATATCAGCAACCATATACGCCAAATCGTTAATTGAAATCATTTCGTCAGAGCCAAGATTTACAACATCGGTACAGTCTGAATTCATTAAAACTTCTAGTCCTTCTAAACATTCATCAATGTATAAAAAAGACCTTGTTTGTTTTCCGTTACCCCATATTTCAACCTCTCCACCGTCTCCAGCAGTAGCAACTTTTCTGCATATAGCGGCTGGTGACTTTTCTTTACCGTTATTCCATGATCCTTCTGGACCAAATACATTATGAAATCTAGCAATTCTGACATTCAGTCCATAGTTTCTCATATAAGCATGATACATTCTTTCACTAAACAACTTTTCCCAACCATACTCAGAATCTGGATTGGCCGGATACGCAGAAGATTCTTCACAATTAGGATTATCAGGATCAAGCTGATTATGCTCTGGATAAATACATGCAGATGAAGAATAAAAAACTTTAGTAGATGGAGATATGTTTTTTAAGGCTTCTAGAGTATTTAAGTTTATCATAGCCGAATTATGCATAACATCTGCATCGTGTTCACCAGAAAATATATATCCAGCACCACCCATATCCGCAGCTAATTGATATAATTCATGGGGCTTGAACTCTTCAATTAGCTCATTAACATTTTTTGTCTCACGTAAATCACGAAGATAAAATCGGGCAAAATGGCCTGTAAGGCCAGATCCTTCATAATCTACCATCGGGACTCCTTTATAGTCCCAATATTCATTAGCTTTAATATCAACCCCGACTACATAATTACCATCTTTTGTTAGCTTTTGAGCTAAATGTCCACCAATAAATCCACCAGCGCCAAATATTAATATAGTTTTCATAACATACCTTTATACATACTGATTGTTGAAAATTTGAATAACCTTTTCATTATCTATATTTAATAACTGTTTATTTTTCTGACAGGATTTCCATATCTCTTTATAATCCTTTTGAATTGAAATTAGTTTAGATCCCAAGTCCTCCCCGTCATAAACAGTAATATACTCCTCTGGCATTATCATAGATTTTTGCATTTTGTTATCGGTCCATATAAGAATTGAACCAGTCGCCATCAAATCAAAAGTTCTCCAACTTATTCTTTCATGCCCAGTAGGACATAAACCTATTCTATATTGTATCGCATTTTTGATTGTATCACCATAACTGATACGTTTTACACTCAAATTATTTACATTTTTACCAAAATATTTTGATTGAAAATCATAAGATAGATTACCTTCACTAAAACTGATTCCCCCAATATGAAAAATATTATTCTTTCTCAAAGATAATAACCAGTCTATTCTCTGGTTATACATAATTTCGTCTTCCAAGTTTGAATCGTGTTTAGCAAGGCAGTTTATATCATCACTACTATTATAAATACCATTATCTACAGGAGTGTATCTACCAATAAATGTTGGACTAGCAAACATTATAGGTACAGAATTTGTATAATTAAACTCTGGAAAATAAGTAGAAGCTACTTTAAACAAGTTTTTATAACAAGGTAATGGAAATCCAATATTTAGAATTCCATCATTTCGAGGGTCTTCATCTACCCAATTCATTTTCGCGTAAGCTATGACCTTATGCTTTAATAGGTTATATGCCTCACCTTCTTTAAAATCAGTTGGTCCGTCCTCACAGTCATAAAACATCAACTTGTCTGTATTTAATCTTGATGTAGGGTCAAAATCTAAACTTGGGTCAACAAAAGTTAAATCAAATCTTTCACCTGTTAGATCTTCATACTTTTCGACAACAGTGACATTACACCCATAATATGAAAATCCTGGAACTATTCTAAATTTTGTATGAAAATCACTACCTTTAATAATAAGGATTTTCATTTTTTAATGCCCCAAAAATATAAATCTGAGTGCTTGACTTCTATTTCAAAAGAATATCTACTAAAAACGGAATTCATGTTTATACAACTTTCTATATCAGCAATAGTTAAATTTTTGTAGTAACTATTATCCCACAAGTTAGTTTCTACATTTGGCATAGTAATCCAATCCTTGTATTTCTTTTTTGATTCAACCTCCAACTCTGGAACACCATGCACTGCTCTGCCAGTTGTGGCACATGTGAAAACGAATAGTCCACCAGATTTTAACATTCTAATCGCGTTTAAAATACTTTCTTTGTAATATGGATTATGCTCCCAACACTCACAAGAGATAACGGTGTCAAATGATCCATCTGGTGCATCATAATCTTGTGCAGGACAAACAACATCAACACAGCCCCCCTCCGCAATATCCAATCCTGTAATATCTGCATTACTGAAGAAATCTCTCTCAGTTCCATTGACATTAAATGAACCAATATCTAGTACTTTAACAGAAAAGAAGTTCTGCGGAAATAGCTCCTTTACCCTACCTAAAAAATCTCTTTGTTCTTGATGTGCCATCGAAAGTCCCTTCTTATTGTTTCTGTAGTAATAGACATGCAACAGCGTAACACCTGTCTGTATATCTAACATTTTCCAGTGTTTGATAATCTTTTGTTAATAACCATTCACCACCTTCTAATCTATAAAAATATTGTTCTTTTATATATGATCCTTCAGTCAGTTCCAGTAAACCGTTGTAATCATAGTTTTGATGATATGGTTGCCATATATGCTCTCCAAAAGGAACAGTTAAAATAATATAACCATTCTGTTTTAAGATAGATAAAGATTTCTTAAAGCCTTTTACATCTTCCTTATCTCGATATTGCATATCGCCTTCTGTACACTGTGGGAAATGCTCTAAACTAGATAAGAATATACATGCATCAAACTGTTCAGGGATATCAATAGTTACAAAATCACCTACATAATCTCCACCTCTAAAATCAGCAACCTTATAGTTTATATTATTATTCCTAATAGAATCTATAACGGGGCGGAATTCAGATATTGTAGACGGTACACCTCCGACATCTAATATTTTAAGATTATTATTTTCATTAGAAAGCTGGTTAATCTTTTCTATAACAAACTGTATCTCAACTGTTCTTTCTGATCCTAACACATTAAAATATGAATCCCGCATCTTTAAAGCCTTTATTTTGGTATAATAATCATATAGCCTTGATGGTTAGGAATAACTTGTAGATTATGAGTGTCAGAAAAGCTATCATAGAAGAACTTATCATTAACATCGCCTACCAGTTCTTGCCTAGTAATATTTTGACCAATACTTTTCATATGACTCTCGATATTTCCAGACTCGTATTTATGTTCTGTGTTATATAGCCAAAAATCATCAGCAATAATAACATCCTTATACTTATCTTTTCTTTTAGACAATAATTCTATTTCTATTTGCAATGGTGCCCTAACATCCATATCTTTTTCATCAGTATAAGATTTCTTATGATAATCAGCACTTGGAAAATGAGCATCTAACCAAAATAAACAGTTACCATCCAAAGTCAATAGGTCTTTAATCTTTTCATGAGAACTACCATGAATAATATTGACACTGCTATGATGGGCATATTTTGTTACTGCTCTTCGATATAAATCATCATCAATTTCTATAGAATAAATATCTTCAAACCCCTGATTTAAAGCATGATCTACACCCTCACCAAATAAAGTGCCTGTCTCTATAAAATATTTAAGTTTAAATTTATCTTTTAGCTCTTTCAGATTAAAGATTCTTAGATCTCCCATTATTCATTCCTCACTGCTAATGTGATTCATTTTACAGTCTTTAAACTCTGGTTGAGATACTAAATCAGCAATATCATTTTTAATAGCAACTCTTTCCCTATTATAATCTCTAATATTGATGGCCCTTCTACCAATCTCTTCTAATCCTAAATCATCATCTAAACCATTCCTGATTGCATGTTCGGCATCCCACATTTTTTTATTTGCATCAAGTAACTTATTTATAAGCGCTTGTAGTTCAGAATTAGTTTGATCAATACCTTCAGTATAATAGTCTATTTGTTTAGCCAGACCATCTTTATCTATTTCATCGTCAGATAATCTTTCTGCTTTAAGTAATGCTATTGTTAATCTATCACACAACTCACATATTGGCATTGGAATCGGTTTAATGCTCATTTAAATCTCCTATTTATAAAACTTTTTATTCCAAAATGTTGCTAATGTTTGATTATTGCTTCCTCTAGATATGAGATATCTTTCTGGAGTTTTTATATCGTTGACAAAACCATCCATAAATTGATGGACAGAACTTTCTACTGTATATATTTCTTTAGCATTTACAATAACCTTATACCAATCAAAAATAGAAAAACCTTCTACTATTTTACATTTAACTTTAGGGATATTTATTTCTAAGGGTATAGGAATATTTTTAGTATCCGAAGTATCATTGTGACAAAAGGCATATTCAGCATCTTTAGGAACCACAAGATCATATAACTCATTCTCTTTATTAATATCTCTAATCCAAGATAGTTTATGTTTTTCTGTTATAGGAACCTGTGCTAATCTATATTTACATTCCTCAAAGTTTTCCCAATACATTTGTGCTGTACCGTGAGGGCCACGATCAGCCACATTTATGACTAAATCATAATCTACGGCTGACGGCCATATCTTCATTACATCAGAACGGAGCCAGTCTTCATGTAAAGTATCCTCATTCAACAATAAAGGCTTAACATATGGAAACTTTTTTAGCGTATCATAAAACTCTTGACGACAAGGCCAATATACCTCATACCCCCTATCCGCATAATATTTAGCGATTGGAGCAACTAATATTATATCCCCATATGGTCCAGGTTGTATGATCAGACATTTCATAGTAAATCTTTCCTTAACCAAAATGAATTCCCCTGACCATTGCAATTTTCATTCTTATTCTTATTAATATGAGTATAGAAACTATTCTCAATATCTCTCTGTATTGTCTCATAGGCTCTTGGATCAGCATATGTAATGATTAAGATCACTTTCTGCTTCTGTATAGATATGTATAAATTGGACTTTTTATATATTCTTCTGTTTTTAAATATTTCAAAAGACCCATAGAATATTGTCTATCTTCACCCATGTTTATTTCTGGAAACATAGCTCTAACAGCATGTTCCTTTCTCACAGGGTTTAAATGATTTGGATTCCTATAGTAATTACGCAAACTAGGATTTTCTTTATTTACCTCATCCCACCAACAATCATACTTTATAGAATGATATGTTAATCCTTTATGAACCCCGTCTTCAAAATGAAGCAAATGTATCCCTACGACATCTGGCTTTTTATCTATTGCTTCTAATATTAAGTCAACATAATCATCACTAACTATGTCATCGTCATCAATAAAACATATATATTCTCCTTCAGACCGAGTTAATAATGTATTTCTTTTTGTCCCGATTGAGTATTCATGATTGTCTTTATATATAAGTAGTTGCACATCTTCTTTTCTTTTATCTAATTGAGGCTGCAATATACTTTTTAGTCTTTCAAGATACGACGCTCTGGAGTCTAACGAACAAACAAGAAGTGACAGTTTGTGTTTTGGTTTAAGTATATACTTTAATTGTATATCTCGATCCTCAGCCTGGGCTTTTTGCAAATTTGCGGGATTTGTGCTCATGCCAGTTGGATTTTTATAATAACTGCCGAGAAATTGATCAATTCTAAAAAATTTCATACCCATAAATGACATACGGAGCCACATTTCATAGTCAGCAGAATGTGGATATCTAACATCAAACAACCCAGCTTTTTCTATAGAACCCCTTTTTAACATGGGAAAGGGTCCGCATATACAAATGCGGGATAAAACTTCATGAGAATATTCCGGCCAATTATATACGCCTATTTTATTTTTGTGTTCTTTATCATCGGTAATATCACAAGGGCTATAAAAAATATCTATATCAGGGTGTTGTTTACAAAACGATTGATATATAGCTAAAGCGTCAGAATAAAGTCTATCATCTGTATTGAAGTTGATTACATAATCGGAATTGCATATTTTTATCGCCTCATTCCACGCTTCATAAATATTTATGCGATCTTTAAACTCAAGAATTTCAACAGAAATCCCGTCTCTAAATTTAAAACTTTTAATAGTCTCTAATGAATTATCAGTAGAATTAGCATCTACAAATATCACACAGAACTCTTCTAGAGTTTGAGAATTTAAGGCTTTTAAATAGCCTTCTATCCACTTGTTTGAATTATAATTTGAACATAATATAGTTATAGACATTCTAATTTATCCCAGAATGTTTTTGCGGCATTATTGCATGAATTTTTAAAGTCTTTTATCCCAAGCCTATCTCTTTCATGTATACATCCTATTATATCATTTGTTATTAGTTCTGGCACACCACACAATATTGCTTCTCCAACCGATCTACAAAATGGCTCATGCATAACAGGTTGATAAAAAATAGAATTTACTTTATTATATAACTTTGGCATATCTTCATATTCTGTTTTTCCTATAAAATCAACATTTTTTAATTCAAGTATCTGATTAATGAACCAATCACTACCCCATGCTGATACTATAAATTTTTTGTCCTGATTTTGTTTTGCAAAATTTATAAAATTATTTGTACCTTTAAAAGTGTGCATGAATCCAACATACAATATAACATCTTCTCTCTCGTCTCCATAATCATAAAATACTGATGTGTCTATGGGGTCGGCAACAATCTCTACATTATTGAAATAATCGCCATAGAAATTACAAAACTGTTTATGGTGATATTCTGTTAGAAAAAATGTTTTAGCGCAATTTGAAAAAAGTTTATATCTGTTTTCTTCAGTTAAATACATGCACATATCATGTTCTAATCTCACATGATTTGGTAGCATGTGCAGTAGATCAATCAACCCCTCTTCTCTAGCCAGTTGTTCAAGATTTGATGATATAACATAATCATATTTTTTATCATTTAATAGTTGGATCAGTTTTAGCGTTGACACATTTGATTGATAATGCATCTGGTGTATTTCATGTCCGCGTAATTCTCCAACATCAATTATTAAACTATTGCTACGTTGAGCACCACCGGGTGAATGTTCTAATAGAAAATCTGAAATAAATAATATTTTCACTATAAATCTCTATACTAAATTCTCTAAAAATTTATTTAATTTTTGAGTCTGTTCTTCATTGTTAATAATTTCTCTTATCTTGTTGCCGCATTGCTCAGATATTTTATACTGATTTTCATATATAAAATTAATTTTATTTCTTAATTCTGTCATATTGCTAAATCTAAATCCAGTTACCCCCTCGTATAAAAATTGATTATATGCTTTACCTTGTGAATATGGGCTATATACTAATACTGGCTTTCCACACGCCATGCTCTCTACAATTGAATATCCAAATCCCTCTAGCGGTTTTATATGCAATGTACAAAAACTTTTTTTTATATCTTTTATATAATCCCACAGAGAGGTTTGGTCATGTAGTATAAAATTGAAATTTAATTTTTTCGTAATACTCTCATAAAGATTATACGCATCATTAAATAATTTTTTATAATTATATATATATGTTCCAATAGTTTTACTATCTTTATTTTTTTGTATGTCTAATGATTCATTACCCATAAATGGGTCATTATCGTAAAATATCCAAGGAAAAAAATCTATATAATTTACTTGATATTTTCTTGCAAGAAATTTTCCAGTATTATCTAGTGGTATATAGTTTTTTATGGTATTAAAATCATATGCCCCGTCCCAATAATCATTACCACTGTACGCTACAATTTTAGCATTTGGTAAATGAGGTTTTATGTTTTGTAATATTTCAAATTGATTTTCAAAAGTATTTATAAATAAAACATCTGGTTTTAAATCAATAATTTGTTCTAAATTTGCAGGCACCGCATTATGGTAACGTCTCTTTATTTCAGCATCTCCCATGCTGCTATTCCAAATAAAATCGCTTCCATGAGAAGGTATAGCAGATGCCCTGTATGTTGGGATAATTATATCATGACCTAATTCCTTAAATGATCTAGAAAAAGACCTACTTAAATAATCATGGATTGTTGGAAATAATATTCTCATATTGTTTTAAAATATTCTTATCTTGTGTTTGCTTTATTCTAGTTGCTTGTTTATAATTTTCCACAACTATAGCATCTGTAATATAACACTTAGCAGAAGGCAGACTGTATATATGACCAAATTCATGAAGACGGTAACAGAATTCCATGTGCTCAACACCTTCACCGTGGCTCGACCAATATACTTCTTTTAAATATTTAGTTTTTAAAATTGCAATACTGCCAAATGCAGACTGAACTCTTATTGGATTTCCTTTTTTCCACAATTCTAAATCTTTTTCTAACCTAGATGGACAATCGGCCCACAACAATCCAGATCCACCAAGACTATCCCTAAAAGGAGCAGCATCATAATAACTATTCATGCACTTAGAAAAAATCTCAGATCTTATCGCGCATCTTGAATTTCCGGTCATCATTGCGCAATCATTATAGTCTTTATATTCAATTAATTGTTCTATACACTTGTTATTAAAAACAATATCAGAATCCACAATTATTGTATAATCTGAATCTGTATTATCTACAAGAAATCTTTTTAATGTATTTCTATAATATGCCAACAATATAAATCGCTCTAAGTGATTAATTGATCCAAATTTCGGATAGCCCTTATCTTCATAAAGAAGTTTACCATTATTGTTATCACACCAGATATTTAATAGCCCTCTTGTGTTGTCCTTAGAGTCATTCTCATAAAAAAAATACTCAAACTCAACATTCTCAATACTATTCATTGATTCAAATTGTTTTAGAGTTGTATCAATATATTGTTCAGAATCTCTAAATAATGACATAACTGATATTTTCATCAATAAAACCTTATATCTCTAAAAGATGTCTTACTTCTTCCATACTTATCTTCATACCTAACTATGTCATTTTCATCACAAATACCACACTGCATTTCATATATACATAGATTATCTATACCAGTATTCTTAATCTTATGTTTTAACTTCTTTTCTATTGTAATATTATCACCAGTATTTACTTCTGTTTCAATACCTTCAATAGTGAGTAATCCAGTACCCTCTGAAATAAACCAAAACTCTGCTCTTTTATTATGAGACTGGTAGGATAGTTCTTCATCTGGTTCTACAACTATTATCTTAAAAACAACATTATCTGTTCTAAAGATATCTTTGTAGTATCCCCAAGGCTTTTCAGTTCTATCCATTTCTTTTTCCTAGTAAAGGAGAGAGGCACATATGATTATATCCGAACTGCGCCATATATCAACCTCTTTTTCTAGAGAAGAAGAAATCTTTTACATCATATTTTTGATATTCCGGCAATAACTGAT
>Ga0208019_1001690_pt1 | contig 11535 bp, 12 predicted proteins | sample CB_VirMetaG_5_FD_184540 | JGI IMG/M metagenome (GOLD analysis project Ga0208019, IMG submission 184540) | Freshwater to marine saline gradient viral communities from Chesapeake Bay - CB_1508_1D Viral MetaG (SPAdes) (version 4) | ecosystem: Environmental > Aquatic > Marine > Coastal | place: USA... | reverse complement strand
AATAAAAACTTCTTTAAAATTTTTACTTACAAATTTCTTTATCTGATCTTCAGTCTCAAGTATCCAAAACATGTTTTTAATATAACAAGTTTTTTCCTAAAAACCAAATTAAGATATCCCATTTATACTATCTATGTTTGCTTTTAATACTCCATTTATACTAGCTAAATTAGCTATTGTAACTCCACCGAAATTTGCAATTCCAGGTAAAGGTGGTGGTGTGGGAGCTGCTGTTATAGTTAAAGGGGCCACTAATCTAGCAAAATCTCCTTTGTAAAGAACATTTTTACCTAACCCTAATTCTCTACCAATGTCACCTTTATATAGAATGTTCTTAGCCATTATTCATTTACTTGTAAGTTTGAGAATATTGCAAATGAAGAACCTGTTGGATTACCATCACCTTGTAATAATTTCAGATTTAATATGTTATTAGCAGTTGATGATCCTGTTATTGTCAAGGTTTGCCATGCACCTGTCTGATCTCCTGTACCTGTTGCCTGAGCTGATAAGGGAGTAAATTCAACCTCAATTGCACTATATAAACTTGAACTTATCATCATTATCGGAGGTACTGAGGATACATTGTATTTAACAGCTACTGAGGCTGTAAATGGTTGAGATGCTGATACAGGAAGATCAAAATTCATACCTCCGTAACCATCTATCCTTATAGAAAATTCACTTCCTGATGTATTTGAAACATCAATGGATTGGCTTGAATTTATGTAATAAGGACCAGGATTGATCCATTGAGATGGATTGATTGGTTTTCCTATAACATCCTCTGCAGGAATACCCCAGTTTAAAGTAGGATAAGATCCTGCAGTACCTGATGTACCTTCATAGTCAGTGGGTAGGTAAGAACGAGTTACGGCCTGTGCTTTTAAACCCCATGCAGCATAATTGGTATCAGCCGTTCCTGAGGGCATTGTGTTTAAAGGTTCAAACGCTTTTTGAATATGACGTAATGTATTGATACTGAAACCAACATGAGGGGCATTGTTTACAGTTCCACTATTTACAGGGGCTGAATTAAGAGTAGCATAATATACACTATATAATAATGAGTCAGTAGGTCCCATATAAGTAAGACTACCATCAGTAGCTCTAGATCCTCTTCCGCAGTTTAATGAAAATGCCCCTATCATTTGATTAGCATTTGCGAAGTTAAATCCATCAAGTCTAGCACCTAATGCCATGTTATTATATCCTGTGCAATTGAAAAATCCCGCAGTACTAGCTCCTACAGATAAACAATTATAACATGATCCCCTACTTCCTGCAGAAGAGTCTTCAAAAGATTCATCATAACATTCTTGAAAACCAAATGCCCCACCTATAGAAATACTACCTATGTGGTATCCTGTATAAAATAACCCAAGACTTCCACCTGGAGCTATAGCTACACAATTAATCGTAGAAGTGTTTCTAGAGCAATATGGACCTCCACCTCCAATAAATAAACAATTTTTAAAAATTGGACTATCATTACTAGAGGCAAAAACTGCTTGGTAACCTTGGATTACGCAGTTTTCCCAATATTGAGTAGTAGATGAGGTCTGTACCGCATAGTTATTAGATGAACCATCTATGTTTAAGTTTTTAATCCATAGGTATGCCACTGGTAAAGAATCCCATACTACGCCTGATGTAGGTATTTCATCAGTACCACAACCGGTTACTCGTACAATACCAGGAGTATCAGAGGTTAAATATTGGCATTCAGGATCTCCTATAATTTTGGTTTCATTTCCTGATGTACCTGCTGTAAAGTCTGTATCAGTGAATGTTTCACGGTAAATACCAGGACCTATGTATAAGGTATCTCCAGCAGACATTAATCCTAAACCTGCCCCTATAGTAGCTTTAGCAGTTGCGGACGAAGTACCTGCATTCCCGTCATTCCCATTTTGTCTCGAAACGTAATAATTTGCCATTATCTTACTTGTATTGTTCTATAGTTTAATTCAGCTGAAGCGCTTACAATCTGACGTTCAATATCTCTTCTTTCATAACCAATTATTTCATTGTCTCGATAAATGGCTTGGTAATGATAAGTTTCAAGATATTTTTTATCCAATGTTTCGCTCGTTGCTGTGAAGTATACATCTAACCCTGTGTCAGGATCTTGATATTTGTATTTTACAACATCGGGTTCAGCGTAAATTGCTTCTTTGGTTGTTTGTAAATAATATTCAGGTGATTCCAAATATATCTGTTCCTGAACATATTGAATCTCATCTTCAATTATTGACTGAGATAAATATAAATTTTCTAATTGTTCTTGCCAATTCATATTATGCTAAAACTATGTAATCGTTACTTGGGTTAAAGTAAATAGTATTTGTATCAACTTTATAACCTATTATTCTAACTACTTCACCGGTTCCTGAAGGAGCAGTAGATGTTACAGTTCCTCCAGTAAGACTTAGATAAAGTGGATCTCCGGGGTTTCCTCCTGGGTTGTATGTAAATCTATATAAACCCCTTAGCAACATTCCTTGATCTGAATTTGACCCAATAGCAATTGCAAGCATGTTGTCAGAGGTAGATTCGGCAATTGATTGGGCAAGAGTCCATGTAGTATTATTTAAGTAATAAACTCTTTGGGTAGAAAGACCACTAACAGATAATAATTTAATTACATCACCTGAGTAAGTATTAGATGCGGGTAAATTTGATGTATTATATTCATTTACTCCGACTTGCCCATAAATTTGACCACTTGAGGTTATAGCAGATGCTGTGATATTGCCTTGTACGTTTAAATTTCCATTATCAATTACGTAACTACCACTCAATGTTTTACCAGGGGACCAAGCATTATTCGATCGGTAAATCCATAAATCACCAGGTTCGGATGCGGACCCTGATATACCCGAAATGTTATTAAAATGTACAGGTTCTTGAACTTTAACAAAAATTTCTCCATTTTGTGATTGAGCTCTTTTAACAAATCCTATCTGTACAATGTCGTATGGGAAAGGAGGAGGTGTGTTTCTAAATCCTCCAGAACCGGTTTGAAGATATAAAATATCACCTGCTGTAAAATCTTCAGTATTAACACTTCTAACTATACCTTGTACAGTAGCATAACCAAACCCATTTATACCTACCTCATGTGTAATTAATCCAATTAGGTGGTTCTCATACACAGAGGCTGTTGTATGGTCTTCTGCTATTGCAGGGGCAAATAACATATTAGCACCATTTGCGCCTGAAATACGTACTGGGGTACCATTAGCTAATATTTGGCCTGAGTCGTTTTTTCCGTAAACCCAAAATTCTTGGCCTATTTGTAAGGTAACATCTGCTTCTTCATTATAAAAACCTAAAGCACCGTTACCAGAATCATAGAATAATCTCCCATCAGCATACGCAGGAGTAGTACCATCAAAATCAATATAAGAAGCAGATAATGCTGAGGCTGTTATTGCTCCTGTAATTTCTACACTTCCTGTAATTATTTGATCACCAATAAAAGTATTTGAACCAGTAGTTGCAAATGAACCTGTATCAATAGTAGTTCCTGTAAATTCTTTTACCTCATTTCCTGACCCACTACCATAAAATAATCTTCCATCAGTTACATTAAGGGCCATTTCTCCTTGCTCAAGTGAGGAAGGAGTTGAGCTTGGGGTTGCACTATTTTTTATTTTTATTGTTGTAGCCATATTTTAAAATGTACCTCCGTCAATAATAGAAACAAAAGAAGCTGATGTAGCTAATTTAGGTATAAAAAGAGATCCAGTACCATTTCGAATATCTTCCCCATCCATTTGGAGGATGCGTTGATAAGTATCTTCTATGTTTGTTCCTGTTAAATCAGGTAAAGCCATAACCTACTATTTTAACTCTTGGATTAATCCTTTAATTATTTGTTGAGTTTGATCTTCTTTTATAGTATATTTTTCAGTATAAATTCCTATTATATTATTTAACTTATCTTTTTTATATTCAATATTATTAATATTAATATCTTCTCTTAACAAAACTTTTAATAATCTATTAATATGTTTTTTAACTTCTAGATTTATTTCTTTATCTTCTTTTATTCCTGAGATATGAACTTTAGGAGTAGTTTCTGAAATTATTTGAGCGTCTTGTTGTTTAACTTCTACTGTTACTTGTTTAGATGCTGCTACTTTAAAGTCTGATGACCATGGAGTAAAATAAGTATCTTCAGCTATTACTTCTAATTTTATTTTACCTTCAGTAGATTCATCCAATAATCCTTTTAATTTTTTTATAGGTATTTGACAGTTCCCTAAGTTATCAATCTTTCCTTGGAATAACAAGCTAACTTCAGGAGATTCAATAATAAGTCTTGCTTGACTATTTTTTAAGGAAGCCCCTTCAAGTTGTATTTGACATTCAAATACCTCAGTTTTATCTGTGAATAATTTATACATTATAATTTTACTTTTAAGTCTATTCCTAATACTTCTTTAATTACCATTTCTATATCATGTATACGTATTTTAAAATCTTTTACCTCTTTAGTTTCTTTATATTCAATACCTTGAATCTTACATATAAGTTTTATAAATTTTTTCTTTTTTTCTTCTTTTTTAAAAAAATCTTGTATACTACCGCCTGCTCTTACAATATCTGCTATCTCTTCTACTAAAGCTACATCATCCCATTTAAAAGGAGAAGTACTTTGATTTGGAAAAGGTGTCCCATTATTCCATGCAAAATTAGCATTATCCCATTTAAAAGGTACTCTAGTTATCATTAAAAAGATCCTCCATCAATTAAATCAAAACTTCCAGTTACAGCTGATATTGTAGTACTACCTGTTATATTACCTTTTAAATTTAAAAGATTAGTTGCAGGATTAAAAGTAAAGTTAGAATTTCCTGATAAGGAACCTTTATTATTAAATTGAACTTGAGTATCAGAACCTCCAGGTCTGGGGAAGGTTTTCGAGTTTGCAATAGATTCCGAAACATTAGGAATACCTTCAATAGCTAAATTTTTATCTACTGTTACATTTTGTTGGAACTCAACATTTGGGGTAAATATAGGTCCTTTGTCTACTAAAAATTTTTCAGCCATTATAATATTTTAAATAATCTTCTTTTAAGTAAAGATTAAATCCTACCAATTGATTACGTTGTGAAGTTAATGTTACTATATTTTTATTAGTTAAGAATACCTGTTCTTTCACCCCAGTCAATGTCCATGGTAATTTAAATGGTTTATATAATTGCCATGCAATTTGAGAATTCCTATTTAATAATTTATCATAAATATCTTTTTTTATTTCAAGATAGATATTTTGGTTTCTTTTTACACAAAAATATCTCTCAAATTCACCTATCTTATAATTTTCTTCTGTAGGTAAAGTAGGAGAATATGTTGGAAGTTGTTGTAAAGTAGAAGATAAAGAATTTGATATGTTGAGGTAGGTTTCAACATTCTCTAAATTTGGATCTTTATTAATAGTACTCCCAGAAGGAAGATTACTACTATCTAGATCTTCATCGTATCCCACAACATCATATAAAATTAAAATATTTTCTAAATAAACTCCAGGAGGAGAGACTATTTCAGGAGGTATAATAAAAAATAATTCTTTAGGGATACCATCATTTGGGTTTTTCCCAGTAAAAAATCTCCCATTTGAGGTTGACCAATAAAACCCACTATAAAATTCTCCTGTGGCTAATTGAAAGGTATCCCCATACGTGTAAAGATTAGTTTTTATTTGAGATTTTGGATAATACATCTTAAACTGTCCAATCTTTTAGTAATTTTGGGTCTGTAGTCCAAGTGTAATGCCATGGTTCATTTACAGACTTACCCTCGTACCAAGACCAATTATATTTGAATCCATTCTTTTTAACCCATGTTTGAGCTGCTTCCGGTCCAATATCTACAGCTTTACCCCAACCATGATTTGAAGTACCTGGCCAAGCCACAGCGACTTCACCATTAGAATCTACTTTCTTTCTCTTAGCACCTTTAGTTGGCTTTACATCGATTTCATTCTTAATGGTTGCCTCGTGAGTTGGATCACCACCAGTTCGTACATATAAACCCCAGTCCATTATGTCATATTGTGTCTTATATGTTCTATATGCAGATGATACTTCTATATTGATGCCTTCTGCCGCAGCATCATTGAACATTCTTATAAAGTCTTCAGCAGGCCCACCTTTTAATAATTTTCTAGTTCTTTTACTTCCAGGAATTACCATTAATTGATCATCAGAAAGCCTACCATTTTTACCTTTATTTCCTTGTGGGGGTGATTTAGGTAAAGGAGTTTGTTTGGATTGTGCTGATTTCACAATATTTGTTATCCATTGTCTCGTAGTTAGTGGTGGAGAAGCAGAAGTTGATGAAGTTGATTGAACTGAAGGAGTAGATTGTGCTGTTACTGCAACAGTTTTTACTACATTATCTCCTGATATTTTAGGAATGCCTAAAGTTTCTAATTTAGTTACCCAACCATTACTATCAATAGTATGAGAAATTCCTTTAACTAAAAAATCTAAGTTATTTTGGTAACTTTGAGGAAGATATTCTTCATTGATTGTAAATTTTTCATATATCTTTACTCCACTTAAACCATCCATGGTTAAAGATAGATTAATAGGTATAAATCCTCTTCCATCATAGGACACTCCTGATGATTCTTCTTTCCCTAAAAGATAACTAAAATATTGATCAGATAATTCAGTATAATTATCAATTTCATCTTCTTTAACTATACCAATACCTCCATTAACTTGAATAAATAAATCATCAATAAATTTATTAAATTTAATTAGATTTTCCCCAAATACTTCTTTAGGATCTCTAGTAGGAGAACTAGAAGGAGAGCCAGAACTTACATCATTAGAAAAATTATCAGATAAAATTAAAATTCTATTTTCACATCCTGCATTTAAATGAGAAAATCTTGAACCATTAACTCCAGTTTGGTTTGAATCTTGGGAATTGGCGGTAGCAGCTATAGTTAATTCATTGGCAATTTCTTTTGTAATTTCAGAAGAAATAGAAACATCTTTAACAAAACTACCAAAATTATCTTTTAAGGTATTTACATTTATTTTATAAGGATTTTTGTTAATATCAGAAATTAAATTTTTTATACCAGGAATGTAAGTATTGTCTATAATTTTTAAAGTATTAGTTTCAGGATCACAAGTTACTTCAAAATCATTAACATTTCCTAAAGCTTTTTGGATACCCTTCATTAAAGAAGTTAAAAAATCATATAAAGAAAATTCATCATTTTGGTATGATTCATCAAAAATTTTTCTAATATAATTAAAATTAACTCTAATATGCATTAAATAACCAACATTCTTATATGATGCATCTCTAAAACCATCAATATATTGATTAAGTTTTGTAATATTGTCATTTGTTGATGTTGGGGTTATGGAGGATTCTCCTATAATTTCCATATTTAAATTTTTACCTTTTGCACTCACTAATAATGGTTTTGCTTTACTTACAACATATCCTGTATTTCCATAATTCTTAGGGTTACCTAAATAATCTACATATATTTTATCTCCATTTGTATCTAATTTATAAAATCTAAATAGATAATTTACTCTTGTAGGATTTACAGGTATTAAACATACTCTAGGATCTATAGAAGTATGTTGGTCTAACGTAAAACAATAATTACTGTCATAATCAGTAAATATCTTAAATACAGGATTTTTCTTTTTATCATAATATAATAGATAAGATTCAATAAATCTTAATAAAAAACCTAATGTAAAATAATGATTTGTCCCAACATTTCCTGGTCCTTCAGTATCTATTTCATTAAAATCTAATCTAACATATTCATTTGGAGCTTTTTGAGAAGGATCAAGACGAAGAGAAATATTTTGTTTTCCAAAAAATCCCTTAAAATCATCACTAAGTATTTTAGGTTGAGTTACATAATTTGGTTCGTAGAAATATCGCGCAAACCAACTTTGATCTGCCTCAATTTTTTTTTCCCAAAAAAGGAAAAAAGCTTCTAAAGAATTTCTAGTCTTCTTTCCTCCTCCTATTTCAGGAGAAGCAGCATTTCTTAAAGAGAACTTTAGTGATTCAACTATTTCTCCTATTGAAATAAGAGATATTGTAATATCATAAGATCCATCTACATTTAAAGACCAATTAAAGTTTTTAACATAAGCCAAAATTCCATCATAATTTCCCTCAAAATTTTTTCGGTTTTTTTCAATTTCTGAATATATATCATCTTGGGTAGGGGTAGGAATGGATGGATTTTTTCCTAGAAAGGTCTGAGCTATAGTATATATATTTTTTTGTGTGGTTTTGTTTCTATCTAAATAAATAGAATGTCCCCATTCTAATAAAACAGGGTATTTAAGTTTCATAAATAAAGTATCAATTATATCAAATTGAAATTTATTAAAACATTTTATTTTAACTGATGCCTCTTTTAAAGAACCTCTATTCAAAGATTTAATTTCAGCACTTAATAAACCAGGCATAGGGGATAGGCCAAAATTTTTATTAGAAGCCAACCCATATGCTGTATCAGATAAAAAAGCATTATTATAATTATTTAAAATACCTCCTTTTTTTCCATTTCCACTTTCAACACCTCCTCTTAAAATGAAATCACTAGCTAATTTATTATTTGCATAAGTTGCAGAAAGATTTAATTCTGCAGCTTTTTCTTGAGTTATATTTACTCCTGAGGTTAGTTGAATCCATGCTGTTTTACTTGTATAATATTGTAAATCTGAAGGGTTTTGGTTAGAGTATTTACCTAAAACTTCTTGTCTAACTTCTATTTGTTTTCCCACCCAATCAGAAAATGATTCTCCTAGTAGATTATTAGTTTTGCCCATAACTTAAACATTTTGATTTAAAGAATTAAAAGTTAGTTCAATATTTGAGGGATCAATTGGTATTCTTAATTGAGTCCCTTCAGGAATAAATAATGAATTTTGAGATAAATTAGAATTTGCTATAGATATTATCCACCATAAACTTGAATCTCCATAAAATTGTTGAGCTAAAATATCTAATCTATCTCCTGAGTTAGTTATAACATAAATATCATTATTTGACAAGACAACTTCAGGATATTTACTTTCAGCATAATATCTTTTATTGTCTGGGTTTATAAATAAAGGTATGTTTTTATATCTATTCATTATACATTAAAATATTGAGCATCTTTTCTAGGGACAAAATCATGTATAGGTTGAAAGTCCATTCCACTAATTTTTATATGTTTAGGAAGTTGTTCTCCAGCTTTTATTCCCCATCCCCCATCTAATAAACCTTCCATTTTAAATCCTTTTATAATTCCTGGTACTGATTTTAAGTAATCCCCTACAGTTAATTTAACATAAGTTCCTCTCATAAAACCTATTCCACTATAATCTGGGGAAACAATACCCGCAAGTTGGTTTAATTTTGTATAAATAGGTTTTAATTCTTTTTCAGAATGAGCATATATTGTAAATCCTAAAGAAATACTTCTATTAAATCCTCCATAAGCATAAAAACCTTCAGCTCTACCTACATATTTAGTTTCATTCCATGTAGAAGAAAAACCATCACTAAAATTATCAATATAAGCCCTAAAATATAAATACTCAGATTGTAAGCTATCATTATTTATAACTTCTATATAAAATTTAATAATATCATTACCTTCAAGCTTACTATTTTGATTTGTAGAAGTGTATAAATTAGGATTTGTATCTGAATCAGAAGTAGTTATTAAATAACTTACAGCTTTTGATCTTCCATAAGTAGAAGCTGCATCTGTAATAATTTTTCCTGCTTTATTTTCAGGTACATAAAGAGTAAGATTTTGATTAGTAGGTTTATTTTGAGCTAATTGTATACTTTTAAGACTAGTTTGAGTAACTGTAGGATTTGCATTTACCCTATTAGGCATATTTGCTGGAAGAGCGTTTTTTATAGAGGGGTCATTTATACCTCCATCTATTTTAGATATACCTAAAACTCTATCAATATTATTTGTATCTATCCTATTATCTTGGAAAGGGGGGGATATAAAATCTTCTCCTTTTTCTATTTGAGTAATAGGATCTGTAATTATAGGATTATTTTGTCGAGGTTGAAAATCCGGATTAGAGAGTTGGGTATTAGATCTTTGTGGGATATAAAATTTATCATTATAAGAACTTAACCAAGTAGAATACCTAGAAGATAACCCAAAAACTCTTTTCATACTACCGCTATCTATCCTATTATCTTGGAAAGGTTCGAATTCACGTCCTTTTTTTATTTGAGTAGTAGGATCTGTAATTATAGGATTAACAGAAGGAACTTCTCCAGGTTCTAAATTTGTTAATAATGAGGGTTGGGCATTAGATCTTTCTGGGATTAAAGTAAAATTCTCAACAAAACTTAAGTCTTGAAAATAATTAGAAGAGAATCCTAAAACTCGAGGAGTATTAGATGACCCTATTCTATGTTGTTGGGTTGGGGGGAGTGGAGATGTAGGTTGTATCTGACTTAAAGGATTTGTAATTATTTTACTAGAATCAAATGAAGAACTTTTAGCTGTGGCTCTAGTAATATCAGTAGTATTATAAAATGCTAACGCATCCGAAAAACTAATTTCCCCAAATGAACCATTAATATAAGTTTGTCTGATATCTGAATTAGGAGTACTTTCTAATGTAGGAATAGTTGAAGCAGTATCTGTTTTCTTTATAGTTGGATTAGATAATGGAATTATAGTTCTTATTCCCCCAGGTCCTCTTAAATACTTAAATAAGTTATTTGAATTTAAATCATCTATACCATGTAAAGAAGCTCCAGTAGGGAATATAGATTTATTCTGGATTTTACTATTATATAAAATAGTAAGCTTATTAGTAGATTCTTCATTGTATTCTCTAGTCAGTTGTAAGTACTTTCTAGTATCATTAAATAGAGGTAAAAGACCTTGCTTTTCAATATGTAATCCTAAAGCATTTCCTGCCACTTGTGCTATAGTATTAACAGGATTGTATAAACCAGATATAGGAGTTTGTCTATTTGGTTTACCTACAACTATAGGATTTAATAAAGATAAAGCAATTTGTTTGCTTATAAATCCAAATCCACTTAAATTTTTAGTATCAAATAAAAATTGGGTTAATCTTGAAGTATCTTTTCCACTTCTAATTAACGCCCCTTGTCTTAATAAAAAATCAGTCCTTGCCCCTTCAGGTTCTTCTGGGATATCAGTAGTAATATAAGGTTGACCACTCCAACCATTACCTCTTCTATCACCAAAAGATCCATCCCCATATTTAAGAGACTTAAGATCTGTTTTTAAATCAATTAATCCCATTTTTATTGTGGAGGATTATCTAAATATTTTGGTGGGGTTACTCCATCTAAATCTAATTGTGATCCTTCTAACATTATATTTGGAGTGTTTTCTCCTGCTGTGGTGTTTACTGTTGGATTTCCACCATTAAATCCAAAAATAGTTCCAATTTGTGTTAATTTGTTTAATAGTCCCATAATATGTTTTTGTTTATAAATATTAAATTTTATTGAATT
>Ga0208019_1001689_pt1 | contig 11541 bp, 12 predicted proteins | sample CB_VirMetaG_5_FD_184540 | JGI IMG/M metagenome (GOLD analysis project Ga0208019, IMG submission 184540) | Freshwater to marine saline gradient viral communities from Chesapeake Bay - CB_1508_1D Viral MetaG (SPAdes) (version 4) | ecosystem: Environmental > Aquatic > Marine > Coastal | place: USA... | reverse complement strand
AACTTCGGGGTCTGGCCCACCTGGCAACAGAAAGGGCCATAACTAATGCTATGTTCAAATTGTTTGCAGTCATGTGTTTCCTGGTCAACGGTGTGGTGGAGTGCACCGGCTACGACGACAGCGAACAGCGTGTGTACCAGACACTGGCCCGGTGCGAGAAGGACGCCGAGTACCGTTTCTATGGGCTCACTGACGTGTTCCGACAGTACGAACAACCTTACGAACAGATCATTATAGGTTGCGAAGAAATCAAGGATTAACTTAAGGTATTAACGGACTGGTTGAGGTCCAGGGCTCTGGCTATGCGATCCCGGTCCTCTTGGTTCATGTTGTTTAGTAGTATCTCACTCTGTGAGTATATCGTCCTGTTCGCAGTGGTTATGCCCAACTGTTCACAGCTCTTGGTTATGACCTTGTCCACAGTCAACTGATCAAAACTCGCGGTGTCTATCCTGGCATCACGCTTGGCCTTGTCCGCCACGGCGTAAAGATCTAGGTGATCCACCACGTCCGGCAGTCCTGAGTCGGTGTAGATACGATCGATGGTCGCCGTCCTGTCGGCCTCTGAATTAAAATTGTATATGGGATTGATGTAAGAGGAATTGGCCTCGTAGTCCTCGAAATAGGCACGCCAGTTGCTGTCCTGTGCCACCTTGGCCATCAGTTTGCGTAGTTCCGTGTCTGCGGCCACGCCCACGTAGGCCTGGTTGTTCGATAACGTCTGTGTGTAAGTTCTTAGTGAGGTTATATTACTGTTCTCCAATGTCAGTTGTGTGACTATGCTGTCCCTGTCGGTGATCATCTGTGTCCTCCTGACGTCATAGGGTATGGCCTGTAGTGCGGTGTCGAAGTTGGTGTGTGCGGTTGCCACCGCTGTTGCGAAGGTATCCAGTGTCTGCTGGAAGTCCGTGCTGTCCGCGACAACACTGTTGATGAACGCCTTGAGGTCATCATACGCAGTTTCCAGTGCCGTCTCCGTGGCCAACCCAGAGTTGCTGATGAAGGTTATCGATTCCTTCAGCGTGGTGAACACCGGTTGTGAACTGTCCTCTGTGGCCGTGAACTTGTTGTTCAGTATGCCCAGATGGTCATCGACCGATCTGTTCTTCTCTGCGGCGGTCACACCGTACAGACTTGGTATGCTGTATTGTAGTCCTTGCACCGACTGTAGTATCTCCAGGAACGTTCCCTGTCCGTTGTCGGCGCTCTCTATGTTGGGATCACCTGGTATTATGGATCCGTCCAGTATGGTGTTGGTGTGCCTGATCATGTCGTTCAGGTATCTGCCCACATTGAGGTATGCTATGTTGTTGATGTCATCCCGGAGGTCATTCTTCTGTGACACTGTCAGTACCGTGTTGTCCTGTATGGCGGTGTCCAGTTCCACTGACTTGATCACCCATCCTATCTTGAGTTCGTTGATGGCGTTCTCCAAGGCCTGATTACTGAAGTTAGGAGTTGATTCTGCCAGTGATGATAATCCTTTTTTGACTGTCATTAAGATCCGTTCGCAAACACGTTCGCCGACGCCCCTATCATGAATCCAAAATCAGCCGAGTCAAATCTCCGGGCCACTGGAATGCCTTCTGCGAAAACGTTGAATGATCCAGAGTTCACCACTGCTGGGTGTCCAACACATCTCAGAGGACAACAAACCTCGATAGTGTGTGGTAGCAACGGGTCGCCGGGCCTCAGCACGGCACTGCCATTCGCAAACACGGATCTTTGCATGGCTTTCACACCTATCACCCGTGTACAGCCGTGTCCGGTAAATGCTAGATCTCTGAGGTCTCTTGATATTCCTGGCATATGGGTATTTATTGGCGAGGAAAACCGCCCGTATTATAACTTAAATTTGCTGAACTGGCCTTTTTTGACGTCTTGCTTGATACCACCAACGATGTAAGATTCCACTTCCGTCTCCTGCGGGGCCACCTGCATGCCTTTGCTTGACAGCCAGTGCGTGGTCCATGGCAGTGGGTTGGTGCCCGCTGGTTGGTCGTACAGTGCGTTGTAGCCCAGGGCCTTCAATCTCTTGTTGGCCGTCCACTCCACGTATGATCCAAGTAGTTTCTCGTTCAGACCTATGATCGAACCATCTTTGAATAAATGTCTGCTCCAGGCCTTCTCTTCCTCAACGACTGACTTGAACATCCGGATCACCTCGTCATCACACTCCTTGATCACTGACTGCATCTCCTTGTCGTCGCCCTGCATCCAGTTCTTGATGATGTGCGTTGATATCGCAAGGTGCTGTGATTCATCCCTGGCGATCAGTGAGAGGATCTTGGCTGAGCCTTCCATCAGTTTCAGTTCACCGAACGCGAACGTACAAGCGAATGACACGTAGAAGCGTAATCCCTCCAACAGGTTCACGTTCATCATGGCCAGGAACAGTTTCTTCTTCAACACCTTGGTCGATCCCTTGCCGTTGATGTCCCACTGCTTGGCGTACTCTATGAAGTCGTCGTAGTGCTTGGTGACCGATGTGGCCCTCTTCAGTATCTCCTCGTCGTCCACTATGGTGTCAAACACCTCCGATGGGTCAGAGTAGATGTTCTTGATTATGTGTGTGTATGATCTCGAGTGTATGGTCTCGAAGAAGTCCCACGTCACGATACAGCTCTCCAGTTCTGGCAATGACACGTAAGGTAGGAACGCTATAACAGGTCCCCTGCCCTGTACTGAATCCAACAGTGTCTGGTACTTCAAGTTGCTCGTGAATATGTGTTTCTGTTCTGGCCTGAAGTTGGCGAAGTCCGCCCTGTCCTTCTGTAGTGAGACCTCCTCTGGTCTCCAGAAGTAGCCTAACTGCGTCTGGGTGAGCTTGTCGAACACGGGGTACTTGTACACGTCAAACCTCTGTACGTTCTGGTTCTCGCCAAAGAACATGGGTTGCCTAGTGAAGTCAACTTTGCTCTGGTTAAAAACTGTTTTGCTCATCCGTCCTCGTTTCTATGTTAGATTGTACAGGCCTCGCACTCACCGTCGTCGTCTGCGATGGTACTTATCTCCGACACGGGATTTTCAGGTTCCAGGATCACGTCCTCGCCCTCATCCTCCGTGGTTGATCCTATGCCCGCTGGTTGCACGTCCTCTTCTTCGCCCTTGAAGTCATAGGTGTTCTGGTAGTAACTTGTCTTCCAACCGTACTTGTATGCGGTCAGCATGTCCTGTGCCATCGCTGACAGAGGTACCTCGTTGTTCTCGTAGTGTAATGGGTTGTAACTCCAGTTGCCTGATATGGCCTGGTCGAAGTATTTCTGCATCATGGCCACAACATTGATGTAGCCCGTGTTGTCTGGCATGTCCCACAACAGCGTGTAGTCATTCTTCAGTTTGGGGAACCCTGGTGCTATCTGCTTCAGAGGACCCTTCTTGGATTTCTTGATCGACAGCATGGCCCTAGGTGGTTCGATACCGTTGGTCTCGTTACTGACAACGGAAGAACTTTCCGATGGCATCTGTGCTGACAGTGTTGAGTGTCTCAATCCGTACTTGGCTATGTCTTTCCTCAATGATTCCCATGCCATCCTCTGTTTGTGTGGCACGATCTCGTCCACTTCCTTCTTGTAGTGGTCTATGGGTAGTAGGCCGTCTGCGTACTTGGTCCTCTCGAATCCCTCACACTTGCCCTTCTCCATGGCTATGTCACAGCTCGCCCTCAACAGGTAGTACTGGAATGCTTCTGACAGTCTGTCCACTAGTTCCCAAGCGCCCTTCTCGGTGTACTTGACTCCGTTCTTGGCCAGGTAGTGTGCCAGTCCAATGTATCCAATTCCAAGACTTCTTCTCCTCTTGGTAGACACTTCAGCGGCCTTGACCGGGTAGTCCTGGTAGTCTATGATCTGTTCCAGTGCCCTGACTGATAGATCACATAAATTTTCTAGTTCACTCAACTCGCCCAACTGTCCCACGTTGATCGCTGACAGTATGCAGAGTGCTATCTCGCCCTGGTCATCGTGTATATCCTGTATGGGTGTGGTAGGTAGTGTGATCTCCTGGCAGAGGTTACTCATTGACACCTTGTCCTTGAATGAACTGTGTGAGTTACAGTGGTCCAGGTTCATTATGTAGATCCTGCCCGTCTCCGCTCTCTCCTTCAACAGGTCAAAGAACAGGTCCTGTGCTGGCACAGTCTTCTTGGGGATGGTCTTGTCCGCTTCATACTTCAGGTAGAGGTCATCGAAGTCCGGTGTACCGAACGCCTCGTAGAGCCCTGGTGCCATGTGTGGTGATATCAGTGTGATGTCTTCCTCGTTCATGAATCTCTCATAGAACATCTTGCTGATCTGTATGGAGTAGTCCATACGTCTTACCCTGTTGTCTTCGGTGCCCTTGTTGTTCTTTAACACAAGGATGTCTTCAATCTCTGGATGCCATATGGGGAAGTGTACAGTGGCATTACCTCCACGCACTCCGTTCTGTGTGCAACATCTTACTGTTGATTCAAATTTCTTCAGGAACGGGATCACTCCTGTGTGTTGTACCTCACCACCCCTTATCTTACTGTTGATGCCCCTGATACGCCCTGCGTTGATTCCTATGCCCGCACGTCTTGCCACATACAATCCGATCGCCATGTCCGATGAGAATATCGAAGGCAGAGTGTCGTCGCTGTCAACTAGAACACAACTTGCGAACTGCCTGATCGGAGTCCTCACTCCCGCCATGACCGGCGTTGGTATGTTGATCTTGTGTAGTGATATCGCGTCATAGTATTTCTTGACGTAGCTCAATCTGGTCTTCTCAGGATACTCCGCGAACAGTGTGGCCGCGATCATCATGTACATGTCCTGAGGTGTCTCGTACAGTTGTCCTGTAGATCTGTCCTGCACTAGGTACTTGTCACATATCTGTCTCAGTCCTGCATATGTGAATTTGAGGTCCCTGTCTCTGCGGATCCATGTGTTCAGTTTCTTGATTTCTGTCTTGTTGTACTTGTCCAGTATGCCTTTGTCGTACACACCCAGTCTGATGTTTCTCAGAATAAGTTTTAGTAATGGAATGTATTCGTACTGACCGTGTGCTTCCTTTCTCACGTCATAGGAAAGCAATCTCGCCGCGGCGAATTGGTAGTTGGGTGTCTCCAGACTGATAAGATCGTTTGCTGAACGAACCAAAACATTCTGGATGTCTTTGGTCGTCATGCCATCATAGAACTGTATGTTGGCGTTCATCTCTATCTGAGAACTTGACACGCCGGCCAGTCCCTCACAGGCCTCCTCGACCACGAAATGGATCTTGTTGATGTCCAATGGTTCCAACCTGCCGTCTCTTTTCTGAACTTGGATCGTACTAGAGTTGGTGTTCGGCATTAGGTCTTTATATTTTTTCTGTTTGATTATTGTCTTTGTTGTATCCATATTTATCTAAATCCGTGTTTATAATTTTTTTTGTCGTCTGTCGCCACCTTTCGTATGACTGAAACTACAGCGTCGTTATGTAATTTCTTAATGTACTAATATTATGACAAAAAAAGTTCTTTGTCTATCTGTTTATGGATCTTTATGCTATGATTGTGGTCTGGTAATCTAATGTGGCGTCACTACCTGTGCTTGTGGTGGTGTACTTGAGTGCCACGGTCTCTGAACCCGCAGTTGAATCTTTGTCATCCAGCACTGCCGTTAGCTCAACACCGATGTCTGATCCACTCTCTGTAAAAGTGTCATCATATTGAACACCATTGGTGGATGCACTGATCACGAGTTCACCCGTCCTGTCCAGTGTTCCCCTGACGATCTTGTATTTTATTCTCAGTCCCTTACCTGCCAGAGCTGGGTACTCGTTTATCGTGGTGGCCGACGATGTGTTGTCTGCAAGTGTCTGAGATTTTATTGCCTTGTCCTGTATTCCGATTCCCTGTAGTTCAGGTGCTGGGTTCATGTGTGAACTGCCATCCGATCTACGTAGGTCTGATCTCTCGAAGAAGTCCATGATGCTGGAACACTCATCGTTGTCATACTGTATCACCGGCACCTCGTTCAGAGAACCTATACCCTCGAAGTTGTTGGCCACGGTGGATGCGTACCAGTTTCCATAACTGATCACGTTCCTAGTTCCCGTTCCTGTTGTGGAACTTGACTGCTTCACGTATATGGCCTGCTGTCCTATGGTGCTCCAACTGTTGCCAGAGAACTGAATGTCCCTCGGACCTATGGTCAGTCCGTTTGTTGAACCGTCCATGGTCTCTCCCAGCATGGCGCCGTAGTATGCTATGCTGAAATCACAGTTGTTGAATCTCACGTTGGTCACATCATAGCTCAGGTCCACTAGTCTCGCGAACTTGGTGAACTGGCACTGGTTGAAGATGATCTGTGAGCAAGGCAGTGCGGTCGTTGACCTCACCGTCACCGCTTTTGAATTTGAATTGTCCGCTCCTCCAGAGGCGTACGTGCCTTGGAACTTGCAGTTGTTGAAGTACACTTTGGTGGCGTTGTCTATGGATACTCCTCCATAGGCTTCCGCGTTCCTGAACGTGATCCCTTCGAACTGTATCTGTGTTGGGACCGTGGCGCCCGCCGTGCCTATCGCACCGAACACGTTGCCGTCATCATCTTCTGTGACTGCCACTGGTGCGTTTCCACCCGCCTGTCTTATGACTGTCTTGTCTGGGCCTTCTCCCACCAAGTGTGCGTAGGGTGGGATCGTGATGCTACCGTTGATCCTGTAGACACCGGCTGGGAAGAAGAGAACCCTCCTTGCCCTGGTGTCGTTCTCGTCCGTGTCTGAGTATAATTCGTCTATGGCCCTCTGTATGGCCGCCGTGTCGTTGGTGCTGTCATCGCCCTTGGCATCGAATGCCTTGACCGATGCGTGATCGTCAAGTACAGCCTGTAATGTCCTCGTGACGTCACCTGCGGCTCCTGTGGTTATGGGAGTGGCATCTCCCAGGTATCCCTTGTAGGTGTGTGTGAGTGCTGTAGTGAATGCTGAACTGCCCGCGGTCACGATCTCCGTGTTGCCCACTGCCGGCGCACCATCCGCCACCGTGCCGTTACCTATGAAGAGTCGCTGTTCGTCGATGACCCAACCCAGTTCTCCCGCGGCTAACTGCGGTAGATCCGTTCTTTTTCCACGTCTGTGCTGTATTCTTGAAATCTGAACTATCGGCATATACTGTTATTTATTACAGTATCTTCTTGTAGTATTGCTCCAGTTTGGCGTACCACTGTCCCACCCAGTGTTCGTAGTCATCTATCTCGAAAGTCTGGTACTCATTGTTCTGTGTGCATATAAAGATACGACCGGTCCGTATCTGTGTGTCATACATCTTGTTGTGGGCCTCTGAGTATGCCACTAACTGTAGGAAGTAGTCTTCAACCCATTCTTTCTTCTTGAGTTTCCTTGCCTGTTTGAAGTCCAGTATGGCCGGTGCTCCCTTGTAAACTCCCACTAGGTCCGTTGTGCCCGCGTACAGTTCTGGGTAGTACAGTGAAACCTCTGACCCCCACACCTCTGACACGTCCTTGAGTCCATTGTCTATGATCACGTTGGCCATGGCGTGTGCCTTCTGCTGTATTAGGTTCGATCCTGGAGTCCTGTCTTCGCCTTTGACGTGCCGCTCCAGGCTCCGGTGCATAACGGTTCCGATGTTTGCTGATTCCGTTGTGATCTGTTGTGCCTTCTCCACACCGATCCTCTTGCGCCATGCATGTAGGTGTGTCATGTCCTTGGTGGCACTCAATACCGTGGTCACCGATGGCACCTGCCTGCCGTCTGGCGTGGCATAGTGTCGCTTGTGATCCTTGGTGACCCTGGCTATCTCACCATAGGGATACTTCTGCACATAAGTGATGCCTTTGTTCACAAGCACATCTTCTGGTATTTTCATAGACATATTGTATATTACTTCAGTGATTTTGTCAAAGATTCCTCTAGATCGGGCAGTAGTTGTCGCCAAGTTTTTTTAACATTCCTGAACTGATCTTGTTTGTCATTGTATTTGATGAATGCTGTCTGCAACTGCTTGTATTTGTCCGATGTATGCTGATCCCTTCTCAGTGCATTGGTTATATTATTATAATAATCGTCAAACTTATATTTTGACAACTTGTCAGCCACTCTCAATCTCCACTCGCGAGGTGCTATGTTTGGATTACATATCAATGGATACCAAACCGTTGCTAGCCATGTGAATCCATATTGCTTATTCAACTCGCCTCCACACCAGTCCTTCCACCATTTTATTATGTCGTCTAGTTGATCTATGTTAAGCAGTTGAACTGCAGGACTCAGGATGATGTTCCCGTTGTTTCCTAGGTTACTCTTGTAGAATTCCAGACTCTCTAACACCTTGTCCCACTTGCTAGGATACCTTATATATTCTGTCCTTTCACCCACTCCGTCCACACTGGCCCATATATGCCATTGTGCAAGTTTAGGCAACCATTTCGTGAGCCGTGCATTGGTGTTGGTTAGGTTCGTGACCATGGTCACCGACTTGTCACCCAGTGTGCCTTGTTGATCACAGTAGTCGAACAGTTCATAGAACTCTGGTATCAGAGTTGGCTCACCGCCTATCAGACAGAGGTCATTAATGTTTTCACTGATATGTTCAAACATCTTTCTTTTAATTTCAGTATTTTTGTACCATTGCTGTTTGATTCCTAGCTCATTAGTCCAGTTGTTTACGTTAGCACCTTGTTCTTTAACCCAGTGTAACCATTCCGGATCTTGTTCTCCAATGGCCTTCGTCTCCAGTCCGTGCATATGGCTGTACATCTGACTACACATCTTACATTTGAGATTGCATATGTTTCCTAGTTGTATCTGCATACTTGTAGCACTCTTTTGATATGTGCCATCCGGTAAAGTATCTTTTATAAACCTATCCATCCCCGTGGTTGATCGTAAACTCTGTGTGCCTTGCTCTTCCTGTCTGTAACATCTTTCACAGTCTCGGATCTTTTCTCCAGCGATCATCTTCCTCCGGATCTCTTTCATGCGATTGCTGTTCCAGTATTCGTTTATGCCGTGTCTGCTGGCATCGAACAGGGTGTAGTTGTTATCAGTAGGGAGATCTTGTATGGTGGTACAGCACAGTCGCATCTTGCCGTTGGGATGGATGTAGTTGTGGTCGAAGGGCTTGTCACAGAAAACTTTGCTCATTATACTTTCCTCATGAATTTAGTTTTGTCATCGAAATGATATTCCGTAAAGTTTTTAGTGGGCACTCCAAAATCTTTGAAGAACTTGTGTGTAGCATCTATTTTTTCTGTGACATAAGATTTAAAGCATAGGATGTTTTCATAATGTGCAACAATCTCGTAGTCATCACCTGGTTCCGTGCCATTGTTGTCAAAAGGTATGGCAATGATGTTATGCTGATTTTCTGCGAGTAGGTCATTGTAATAACTCATCTGTGCTTTGACTTCTGGTGATTGTGATCCCATGGCCAAGAAAATTGTTGGCTTGCCGTATATGTTGTCCTCATGTACAAGACCCAGTCGCAGGGAATTCAACTGATATACTTTACTTTTATAAAACATGTTAGTAATTATAGACTATTTTCGTCTGTTCATGGCGGACCTGGCCATCTTCTTTACCACATCCGTGCTACCCTGGTCGTCGTAGTCCATCTTGGGATCCTTCTCCGCCTCGTGGTCGGTCTTGATCACTATCTTCTCTTGGTCGAAGTCCGCCACGACATTGGCTAGGTCACCATCCGCATCGTATATCCTCTTGAACACGTCGTAGTTGAACGCTGGGTATCCGGTGTTGCTCATGATCTGCTTGACCGCGTCCATGCTGATGTCTGATGGTTGATCCCGGTCGTCCGCGTCGCCCCTCATGTTCATCAACACGTTGATGATCGCTGACTCCAGGTTGCTGTCTGACTTGTTGAATTCGAAGAATCTCACGGGATTACTTCCCCGCTAGTTTAGAGTACAATCTGTTTGATGCTTCAAACACTTCCCTTGATTCTCTCTGCTCACGGCCTTCTGGTTCCGTGCCACCGGCTTCTGCGTCAGAGGCCCCAAACTCGTCTGTCTCTTCTCCACCTTCGGAGTCCAGTGAGTCTAGGTCTGTGTCCATGTCCATCGTGTCATCGGCGCCCATAGGGTCTGATTCCACTTCTTCTCCGGTCAAAATTCTTACACCGTTGTCTAGCTCTTGTCGAGTAGTCGTTAAAGTGGCTTCCGCCTGTTCAATCGCTGGTTGGATTTTTTGTAGAAATGCGTCCGCCTTGTCGGCGCCCATCTCGTCTCTGATTCTGTCTGCTAGTTCTAACATGCCTTCTGTCTTCATTGATGCTAGATCTTCCAAGAAACCTGTGACTTTGTCCATCATGTCCTTGGCCGCTAAAATTAATTCTGATTGTTCTTCCACGCCCTCTTTGGTCATTATCTTACTAACGATCTTTTTTTCTTCTTGGTCCAGTGCCTGTCCCTTGTCGATCTTGGCCTTTGCTGATAGTGCCGTGTTGGCCACCTTGGCCATTGGGTCCATGTTTCCACCGTACTCAGCGAGTTTTCTCTCTGAGATGGCTGTGTTGATGATGTCCAGCATCATCTGGTTCTTCTGGTACCGGTCGTCCTTCAGTTCCCTACCGAAGTGCGTGTTCTGTGTGATCTCGTGTATCTTGGTCCTCACGTGATTGGCGTAGTCCTCCAGTTCTTCCTTGGTGAACTGTGTGAGATCCATGGTCTGGTTGAACCTGGATTCGAATTCTTTCAATAATGATTCTGTTGTTATGGGTTTTGTAAGGTCTAAGCTCTTCATACTGTGTTTATTTATTATCTATCCTCCGAACGTGTCATTAAAGATCTGCTGTATGTTTGACTTGCACTCGTCCGCTAGGCGGTTTGCGACGTCCAATCTGTCCCAGTACACGTCCTCGGTCAGCTCGTCCTCGTCTTTCTGTGCCTCCCTGATCATGCGCTTGGCGTTCTGTATGTCGAACAGTTGGCTCGCGAACTTGTTGTCCAAGTCCAATATGTGTTGTGGCACTGTCTTGCCGTCCGCCAGGTAGTGTGCCACCAGTATGGCGGTCTGCTTCAGGTTGATGTCCTCGTGCAGTATCCGTGCCTCCAACATGTCCGCTATCACGTACACGTATCTGGTGCCGGTGTACTTCTTAGGCACGATGGCTATGTTGCCGATCAGGATGCCCTTGGAGAACTGCTTTGGTAAGTGTCGGAACGGGCGTTTGGCTTCCTCTCGTCGTGCGAGGTCCGCCAACTTGTTCTTGAGGCCATACGCCTCGATCTGTTTTACCAGTTCTGATTTATTTTTTCCACTCATCCCGGACAATCCTTATCTTCCTATTTAAAGCATATTGGACTCCGGTGTCAAGTTTCTTCCTGACGAATATGGCCTTGTCGGCCAGGCGCTTGGCGCGGTCAGCATCCTCGGGCGTGAGTTGGTCACTCCTGAACGAGTCGTGTGAGTGCGACCTTATGAACAGCATGTCCTCTTCAGTCACGAAGACCTTTACCTTGGGTGCTATCTGTATGAACATGTGTTGGTTGGGACTAGCCCGGCATCTTCATCAGGATCACCACCACCGTTGATAGTAAGCCCGCGACCACTGTGCCC
>Ga0208019_1001688_pt1 | contig 11546 bp, 11 predicted proteins | sample CB_VirMetaG_5_FD_184540 | JGI IMG/M metagenome (GOLD analysis project Ga0208019, IMG submission 184540) | Freshwater to marine saline gradient viral communities from Chesapeake Bay - CB_1508_1D Viral MetaG (SPAdes) (version 4) | ecosystem: Environmental > Aquatic > Marine > Coastal | place: USA... | reverse complement strand
TGTCTAAAAAACTATTAACAGAATTTTATGAACTATGCCCCGATGGGATGTGCCCCGATCTCTTGACTGAACGAGAGAAGCGGGAGATCTCTAATGGAGCGATGTATCTTACTGGACGTATTCAAACTGCCGACAAGCAAAACGGAAACGGCCGCGTGTATCCTTATGATGTTCTAAATCGCGAGATGAAGAATTATAAAAAGATTGTTGATGATAATCGTGCTTGCGGAGAATTAGATCATCCTGATGATTCTGTTGTGAATCTCAAGAATGTCTCTCATATCATCACAGATGTATGGTGGGAAGGCAAGGATGTTATGGGCAAAATCAAAGTTCTTGACACACCTTCCGGAAGAACTTTAAAAGAACTAATTAAAGCCGGAGTTAAACTCGGAATCTCATCAAGAGGTCTTGGATCGGTTCGTGAGTCCGCAGGCCAGACCGTCGTTGAAAACGACTTCCAATTGATTTGCTTTGATATCGTCTCCGAGCCATCAACTCCAAATGCTTTCGTTTATCCAAAGGATTATAAAGCTGATCCAATTAGGATGCGAGAACATAAAGAAAATAAAATCGATAATCTTTTTGATAAGATTTTGAGGGATTAATGAATAAAAACGAATTAAAAAAAGTATTGAAGCCGCTGATCAAAGAGTGCATCAAAGAAGTTATGTTCGAAGATGGAACTCTTTCTTCTATTATTGCCGAGGTTATGAGAGGAACACAACAAGTTCCCGCCCAACCAATTGTAGAGCAGCGACAATATCAAAAGCCACAACCTCGCTTGGAAACCGATGCGGAAGCTAAAGCAAGACTTGCGGCAAAAAGAAAAACGCTAATGGATTCAATTGGCAAAGATGCTTATAACGGCGTCAATCTTTTTGAAGGAACAACACCAGCCCCCGCACCCACAAATACGCAAGGACAGGGTGCTCTTAGCGGAGTCGCTCCAAATGATCCCGGAGTCGACATTTCAAAATTAATGAATAAAACATCAGCCATTTGGGCTAAAATGAACGAGAAGAAGTAATGGGTTATAACTACGAATACAAAATTAGAAAAGGCGAATCTGTTGAGAGAGCCGTTAAGAAATTTTCAAGAAAATGCAAGAAACTTGGAATTATTCAAGAAGCAAGAGATAGAAGAGAATATATCAAACCTTCTGTCAAAAGGCGTTTAGCAAAAAAAAGAGCTATTGCGAGACATAAGAAAGAAATGGCGAAACGACGTCGTTAAACTATTTAATACGATAGGAGATTAGAGATGTCATCAAGTTTTATATATTCGGTTGGTCTGAATAATGTCGGGTCATATCAAGCGAGCGGTATGCCTTTCTTGACTAGTTCTGCATTGCCTGCGTCTGGTGCGAACAATTATTACCAAATTGATTTTCCATACACAACAAAATCAATCACCGTTGTTAATCATGGTGGAACTGGGCAGCATTGCAGAATTGCATTTTCTAGACGAGGATTGCACGATACAGTTGCAAACTATGTGTCTATTGATGGCTTTGATAAGATCGAGTTGGATGTAAAGGCGCAATCAATATTTTTAATGGCCGACGGCAGTTATACGCCCAATTTTAGTGTTTATGCTTCTTTAACAAACATTGATGTTGGTAGAGTTGAGGGCGCATCTCCTTCCGGTTCTAACTGGTCTGGTTCTATCGGAGTGGGCTAATGGCTGAATTTGGCTGGGCTTATATTGAATGTGATAGCTCGGGTGGAGGCACCTCCGGAGCAGGTCCCACAGGATCTATTCAGTTTCTGCACGCCGGAACAGATATAACCGGTTCTTCAAGATTGGTTTTTAATACCGGCTCATCATCAGGCACGGACGCTGAATTGCCTGAGTTAACTTTAAGCGGTACATTAACGGTCAGCGGCACTATCAATGCAGACACACTAAATATCAATGTAACAAATAAAACGGTCATCAATATTGATGTATCAGGTTCAACCAAGTTCGGAGACACAGAAGACGATTTTCATCAATTCACTGGTAGTGTTAGCGTAACTGGTGGTGTATATTTTTCTTATTACAGATTAACTACCACCAGCCACACAGTTGGCCCAGCAGATTATATTATTGGATATTCAGCTAGCGAAGGCACAACAATCACATTACCTGCTGCTAATGTCTTTCCGGGCAGGATTATTGTTATTAAAGACGAATTTTCTTTTGTGGGCGGCCGCCCCGAGACACCAACAGACCAAATTGCTATTTCAAGATCTTTAAGCGATACTGTTGATCATGGAACATTCGTTGGACTTTCTGGTGATAATGCTTCTGTGACTCTTTATTCTGATGGTGGAACTAATTGGTTTATTATCTAGATAATATTTATTATGAGGAATAACTCATGGCTTATAACATATTATCTGGAAATGTTGGCGAAAGCGCCTTAATATTATCGGGCGCTTTTAGTGGCGCATACGATGGCGATGGTACTGATATTATCAATGTTAGCCACGCAGAACAAACAAACGCTGACACCGGCAGGATTCCGTATTTCTTTGGCGCTGCTCCGACATCCCAAGTTGGAGAATTCAATTTAAAAGGAAATGAAAATTTCACTTTTAATCAAGGCACCAATACATTTTCAACAAAAACTGGCTCATTTACTCATCTTTCTGTGAGCGAGCCACTATCAGGAAATATTGCAACAACTTCTTATTTGGGAGTTGATCCTTCTGGCAGAATTGTTGTCACATCCTCAGCAGGTGGTGGCTCAGGGGGTGGTTCAGGTCAAGCAGCAGGGCCAACCGGTTCATTACAATTCTTGACTGGATCTAATTCAACAAGCGGATCTGTGAATCTTTTGTATTTGACTTCAAGTAATACGCTTGTATTAACTGGAACATTTGATGTAAGCGGAACTATAAATGCAAATGAATTAAATATCAATGTTGTCAATAAATCGGTTATTAACCTAGAAGCATCCGGATCAACAAAGTTCGGAGACACCGCAGATGACACGCATCAGTTCACTGGTAGTGTTTTAATAAATGGAACTATTGTTAGAGATCGTGTCTCTGTTGCCGCCACAACTTATTCAATAACTGCTACAAATTATTTTATCGGTGTTCAGACAGATACAATAGCAGCAGTTACGACAATTACATTACCAGCCGCAGCAACTTTGCAAAACGGACAATCATTTGTAATAAAAGACGAAGGTGGTGCGGCCACTACTTACAATATTAAAATTACGGGCTCATCTGATAATGATTTGATTGATAATACGGGGAGCATTTTTGTTGAATCGCCATATGGCGCCGTAAATCTATATACGAACGGAAACAACAAATTCTTTATATACTAGTATGTCGTTTTGAACTGGTGGCTTCTATTTATTGTAGCGCCAGTGGTGTTCGTTAGATCCCGTATTTATCGACATCACACGCCATGGCGCGCTTTTATGGAGGATATAAATTATGGCTTATAAATTTCAAGTAGGTCCAGCGCAACTCTCGGGTGCTTTAACTCAAGAAGGCACCTTGACTGCTGAGGGACTTGCATCTCTCGATGGCGGTATTAATGTTAATAGTTCAAACTTTACTGTTTCAACTGCTGGTGCTGTTGTTGCTGAAAGTACTGTTTCTGGTGCTGCCGCAACTTTTGATTCTATTGCTGGTACTTCTTTGGCTCTTCAAGATGGTGGCATTACCAATGCTGGTAATATTTCTGGTTCTGCTTTGACCATGGATGCTCTTGCTGGTACTTCATTGGCTCTTCAAAGTGGTGGTATCACTGCTGCTGGTGCAATTGCTGGTGCTTCAACCATTTCTGGTTCTGATACACTTTCAATTTCTCATGTTGATATTGATGGTGCTCTAACTGTTGGTGCGGCCAATGCTTTCAGTGTTAGTGCTGTTGGTAACCTTATAGCATGTCCATCTGCTTCTATCGCAGATCTTTACATTAGTGATGACGCACATTTTGCTGATACTGTTCTAGTCGAAGGTTTGTTCACTGCTTCTGCCGGTCTTCTAGTTAAAGGCGGTGATTTCGGTCTTGTTGTTGGTGCTAGTGGTGAATTCATGGTTGATTCTTCAAACGGTGCTATTTCAACCTCTGGTGATGTTTCTGGTTCTGCGTTCTTTATTAACGCAGGTTCTGATGCTCAAATCGCTGAAAACTGGCTTCCAGATGTTGACAACACCCTTAACTTAGGCTCGGCCAACAAGCGTTGGTCTAAAATTTATGTTGATAGCATTGTTGGTGCTGACCTTGCTCTTGATGTTTTCACCGGTACTTCTTATGCTGCGGGTACTGATGTACTTTTGGCTAACGGTAACGCTACATTGCTTGACATTGCCGGCAATGGTCAAACAATCAGAGTTAAGAATATTTCTGGTGGATTAATCACTGTTGATTGTGATGGATCTGATACATTCTTTGATACTGGTACAACCCAAATTGAACTTGAAACAGACGGTGCTGCTGTTACTTTGATCTCTTCTGGTTCTTCTTGGTACATCATCTAATCTTCGGATTGGATTTTTGTCCTACTCATTCTGTGGAGGTTGCCTTCGGGCAACCTCCCTTTTTATTATCAAATACCTAATTATGGATAGCACGAGGCAATAATTGAGGTTACATAATGTCATATAATATTTTAAAAAGCAAAGTCAATTTTGTTGGAGATGATACACCAGAAATTGAAGGAATGGTTGACACATCTTCAGATCAGACAATCAACGGCCAAAAGACATTCACAGATCTATCAGCAAGTTCAATTTCGGTCGCTAGTGTTGTTTCTCACACTGGTGATAGTGATACTAGAATATCATTTCAAACAGATAGAATTCAGTTTTTTGGTGAAGATGTAGAGTTATTCACCATTTATGGAAACCTTAGTCCTGATCGTGTGCAAGTTCAGACAGGCAACCTTACACTTCCGAATGGAAATATAGGGATCGGAGTTTCTGTGCCGACTTTTGAACTTGAAGTCGACGGCAACATATCAGGATCTGGAACATTTCACAATGTTGGTAATGCCACATTCGGAGGCGACATATCAATAACTGGCACATTTAATGGTGACGGATCTGGTATAACAGGCGTTACTGCTGACAGTATTTTGGCTGCAAACCTTATAGGACAAATATCCGGATCTCAAATATCTGCATCGACCGGTTTGACTACCGATGGCAATAACCTAGCAGTAGATCTCAAATCACAAGGAGCGCTCGCAGACGATTCCGGACTGAAAGTTGATATCGGAAATAGCCCAAATCAAGGAAGTTTCAATAATAGCCATTACATACTTGTGTCTGGAAGCACAATAAATAATAGAAATCTACAATTATCTGTGCTAGAGAGTGGTCTTGATTTGGCCGCAACTCAAATCTCTTCCGGACAACTAGACAATGCTAGAATGCCCAATAATATTAGCGTATCTCAATTGAGCGCAAGCACAACAATATCAGGTGCGTACTTTGAAGGTGATGGTTCGGGCTTGACAGGCGTAACAGGTAACCCAACACCCGGAGGAGCAAATACAGAGATTCAATTTAACGATGATGATTCTTTAACAGGGTCTCCGGACTTAACATTTTTTACAGGATCTCAAACATTAGCAACAACAAATATATCTGCTTCTTCGAATATCTCTGGTTCATCTTTGTATCTACAAGAAGAGATCATAGTCGGAGGACAGACATTTTTAAATATTGAGGGTGATATTATTGGAAACAGTGCTTCTTTTGCAGAAATCACTGCTTCAAGCACTATCCATGGATATGGAGATATTTATGCCGAGAACTTCCGAGGAAACGGAAATACATTGAATAACGTTCCACTGGGTAATTATTCAAACTCAAATATTGTATTTTGTAACAGCACAGCAAATACAATTACAAGCAACAATTCTTTAAAATGGGATGGGACTCAACTGGTCACTCTTGGTGTTTCTGCATCTGTTAATATTTCAGGTTCGGGACTTTATTTTGACGACTCGCTAAATCTAGGTGGCCAGCCGGTCATAAATGCAAATGGAGACACCAACTTCGGGCAACTCACTTTTTTTGTTGATTCTAGTGGTTCGACTAATTTTCCAACAAACAATAGCCGTGCAACTTTCTATGTTGATGAAGTAGCAAACAAATTTCATGTCATGGTTAAATACTCTGACGGTACAGAGAAATCTGGCTCGATTGACCTGTTATAAAATCAATCTTCCTTTTCCTATCATAAACACTATTTACTTGTGATATAGTATTTCTAGGAGAAATTTTAATGTCTTCAATGTTAGAACAAGCAATTGTTGATGCAACCGCACTTCGTGAGGCTGCTCTTAAAAACGCCGAACAGGCAATTATTGAAAAGTATGCTCCTCAAATTAAAGAAGCGGTAGAGTCTCTTCTTGAAGGAAATGATTCTCGAATTGGTGTCGGTTCTTATGTTCGTCATATGGAATCAAATCAAATTGGAAAAGTTTACTCGATTGACGAAGACGGCGTCCAAGTTGAAGGACGAAATGGCAGAGTGTTTCTTGCCGAGATGGACGAATTAGAAGAAGCAGACATGCTTCATGAAGAAGAAATGGGCGGAGACGCTGGTGCCTCTGTTGCAACCTCAGCCATGCCTTCTGCTCCAATGGCATCATCACCAAGCAACATTGTTGATCCAAATGCCCAAGCCGAGCTTTCAATGGAATTCGAATTCGATCCGTCAGATTTTGAAATCGACCTTGATACTATAAAAGCAGCAGCACAAGAAGACCCAACATCTGGTGGCGAAGAACCCATGGCAACAGATGATCTTCTTGGTGGACTCGCTGGTGACGAAGGTGATGAAGATCTTCTTGGAGGCCTTGGCGGCGGTGATCTCGGCGGAGACGAAGAAGAATTAACTCTCCAAGAAATGATAGAAATGGTTTCTGATATTCTTAAAGAAGACGAAGATTCTGAAGACGAAGAGTCAGAAGAAGAATCCGAGGAAGAACTAAACGAAGAACTACACGTTGACCTCGGAGAAGACAAGCACGGTTGGATCACAACCGACGAAGGAACCAGAAAATACGACGAGGAACTTCGTCTCGCTAGAGAACAAGGCGATATGTATAAAGAAGAAAACGAAGAACTCAAAGAATCCTTGAGACAAACAAACAAGGATACAAATAAGATTTTAAGAGTTGTTGAGCAACTCAAAGCAAAACTTGACGAAGCAATGGTTGCCAATGCTCGTTTGGTTTATGCGAACAAGACTTTAAGCGATGCCTCCCTGAATGAGCGACAAAAATCTAAAATTGTTGAAGCCATCGCAAAGGCGACATCTGTTGACGAAGCAAAGGTACTTCATGAGACTCTGAGTGCTACAGTGGGATCCTCTTCAAAGAGCGGTCCACAATCACTGAGCGAGTCTGTAAATAGAAGATCTAATCTCTCAGCGATAATGCCTAGGCGAAAAGAACCCGTGGTTACCGAGTCCATGTCTTTTGCTGACAGAATGAAAAAACTCGCTGGCATTAATTAATCATAAATGGAGGTATTAAAAATGTCTATTGTTCAAACCCTTACTGAGGGCATGGTCCAACGCGATATGGCGAAAGAAGGACAAGCTCTCCTTAACAAATGGGGTCAAACCGGTCTTCTTGAAGGTCTTTCAAATGATCAACAGAAGCACAATATGGCCCGTCTTCTTGAAAACCAAGCAAAAGAACTTCTTCGTGAATCGTCTTCAATGGCAAGCGGTGATGTTGAAGGTTTCGCTGCTGTGGCTTTCCCAATTGTTCGTCGTGTTTTCGCCGGACTTATCGCTAACGACCTTGTTAGTGTTCAGCCTATGAGCCTTCCTTCTGGTCTTATCTTCTTCATGGACTTTAAGTTCTCTGACAACAGCCCTGCTGGTGTTGCAGATCGTCTTGGATATGAAATCGGTGATTCTATCTATGGTGGTGGTAAATTGGCTTCTCAAATCACCGGTGGTGTGGACCTTTCTCGTGTTCGCGACCTTGGTGGTGGCCCTCGTGGTCTTAACAACGGTTACGCTTCTGCAACCGGTTCTGCTACTGTTGCTCTTGCATCACTTGTTCTTGTAGCATCTGGTACTGTCGGCGTTGCCGCTGGTGAAGGTTCTAACCCACTTACTGCTGCTGATCAAGCAACTCTTGAATCTTTGGTTCAATACGATGCTGATCTCGCAGGATATCCTGTTGCTGTTATTGAGTTCACTGGTTCTTCCGCATTGGCTCAATTTGTAGTTGATAATGTTACCGCAATCTCATCTTCTGGTGGTGCAAAAGGTGTTCATATTCGTCGTTGTACCAGAATTGGTTCTGGTTCTGTTACCCAAGATCCATCAAGCAGTCTTTATCGCTTCACTATGGTATATGCTGGGGCTGCTACTGACACCGCAATTGATGATGGTACTGCGGCATCACTACTTTTCAATCTCACAGCCGCTGCTGGTCAGAGCATCTCTTTCCCAATTGACGACGACCTCGTTGCTGGTAATGGCCTTGGATCTATTAAGGGTGATGACCTTTGGGATCTTGAAGGAAACGAAAGAATTCCAGAAATTGACATTAAAGTTGATTCTGTAGCAATCACCGCAGAAACCAAGAAATTGAAAGCAAAGTGGACCCCAGAATTGGGACAAGACCTCAATGCTTACCACAACTTGGATGCTGAGGTTGAGCTTACCTCTATTCTTTCAGAGCAAATTGCACTTGAACTTGATCGTGAGATCATGACTGATCTTATTGTTGGTGCCACTGCTGGTACCTACTACTGGTCTCGTTCACCCGGTCTTTTTGTAAATCGTGAGACTGGTGCTGAGGTTGGTGCGGCTGCGAAAGCTCCTGACTTCACCGGTACCGTTTCTGAATGGTATGAGACCCTCATTGAAACCATCAATGATATATCTGCTCAAATCCATAGAAAGACACTTCGTGGCGGTGCTAACTTCATCGTTTGTGGTCCTGAAGTTGCTAACATTCTCGAGTTTACCTCTGGTTTCCGTGCGAATGTTACAGCTGATGCTGACAAAGGTGATATTGGCGCTGTGAAAGTTGGCTCTCTTAGCCGCAAGTTTGATGTTGTCGTAGATCCTTATTTCCCACGTACCGTTATTCTTGTTGGTCGCAAGGGCTCTTCTTTCCTTGAAAGTGGTTACGTATACGCTCCATACGTTCCTCTCCAAACCACACCTACCATCTTCGGACCAGAGGACTTCGTTCCTCGTAAAGGCGTAATGACTCGTTACGCTAAGAAGATGGTTCGTCCTGACATGTACGGTCTTGTTATCGTTCGTGGTCTTCTTGGTGAGTCTGGTGCTTCTTCTTAATTTTTGAATTAACACACTCACTACCCAGCCCCTCGGTCTTCGGATCGGGGGGTTTTTTCTTTGTTTTTAACTAATTATTGTATAATTTAGGAGTTATAAAATGGGTAAATCTTTTAAAAGATATAAATTTAGAAAAAAATTAGAAGCACAAAGCCAACTAGAAGAATTGGTCGCGCCTGTTATTGAAGCAGCACCAGAACCAGTTGTTGAAGAAGCACCAGCGCCGGTTGCCGAAGAAGTTGCCGAAGATCCAAAAGAAAAAAGAAGAACCAAGAAGAAGTCATCAAAGTCTTCAAAAGAATAAAGGGAAACAAGGCCCTCTTTTAACTATTTACTATGATCGGAGGGTTCATGCATGGCATTTCCAACTTTAACACCAACTTCACAACAATCAGCAATTATTCTTCCGCCAACAGGAACGGTAGGTGATGTTTTAACATCCCTGCCTTTTGGTATTTATACAACAGATGCTTTTCTTTCAGGGGCAGCAGACCAAGTTGCTTACACATACCGAAAGCTCGGTGGTGATATTCTTGATCTCGAGATCAAAGCAGAGAACGTTTATGCAAATTATGAAGAAGCCGTTTTAGAATATTCTTATTTGGTTAACCTTCATCAAGCAAAGAACACTCTTGGTTCTGTATTGGGTAATCCAACAGGCTCATTCGATGAAGATGGTAATATCACAGCCGGACAATCAGGTGTTGAGCTAAAATATCCAAAGTTTAACTTTGGTTACGCAATGAAAGTAGGTTCGCAATTCTCGCATGAAGCAGGAATTGGCGGATCACTTCCAATATACTCAGCTTCTTTTGATACAGTTGTTAATCAACAAGATTATGATCTTCAAGCAATTGTCTCAGCATCAGCAGAAGCTGGTGGTGTTCCATTCGAGAACATTGACAGAACAAAAAGAATTGTAATCAGAGACGTATTTTATCTTTCTCCTCGACAAATGTGGAGGTTCTATGGTTATTATGGCGGATTAAACGTTGTTGGTAACCTAAACTCATATGGACAATTCGCAGATGATTCAACATGGCAGGTTGTTCCCGCTTGGCAAAATAAACTGCAAGCTATTCAATACGAAGATCATCTTTATACACGAACCTCTCATTATTCATATGAAATTATCAACAATAATCTTCGTCTTTTTCCAACACCCGACTCGGTTTCACCTGAAAAGTTCTGGTTTCGCTTTTCAATTCGCGATTCATCTTGGGAAGACGATTATAACGATGGTCAAGACGGCGTAAACAACATGAATACGCTTCCATTTGAGAACATTGCTTTTGAAAATATCAACTCAATCGGTAAGCAATGGATCAGACGCTTTGCTTTGGCTCTAAGCAAGGAAACATTGGGCCAAGTTCGCTCAAAATTTGGCAATAATGTGCCAATTCCCGGTGATAATGTAACTCTTAATGGTTCAGACCTTCTAAGCCAAGCAAAAGAAGAACAAGATAAATTACGCACAGAATTAAAAGAACAATTAGACCTTATGACCTACGATAAATTAATCGAGACAGATAAGAACATTGTTGACAACACAAATAATATTCAAAAATATGTTCCTTTGGGAATCTTTGTGGGATAATCATGAAAGTAAAAGTAAATAACAAAAATAAAAAGCAAGTTTTAAAAGAAATAAACGAGGATGAGTACGCATTAATAGAAGATGCATTAGAAATTCCTATTTCGGAGCTTCCATATTCAAATATCTTTGGAAATAGATATCGTGTTCTTGGCGACTTTGAAACCGTCAATAAAGGCCATCCAATTTATGAAATGGTTAAGTTTTTTCAAGATAATGATTGGGTTTTGAATACACAAGAAGGTAATAAGTCTCTAACATTCAGCAAAACTTGGGAATATCAGAGACCAGATTCAAATAATAGAATGGAAATGAGCAAGACTATTCAAACAAAGTCAATTACTTTAAAACTTCAGAACCTTATTCCGAAGATGATTGCTTTTTATACAGAATCACTCCCAAAATTATATAATCAATATTTTGAGGCTTTTATAAAATCCGCCGAATTAAAGAGAAAAGCAGCTGATCTCATGGCTGGCGCAGATACAGACGAAGGCTATAAAGAATGGTATAAAGCCAATGAAGCTTTTCAAAAAGCAAAGATGTTTGAGGTCTCTAAATCTGCTACAATGAGAAGCACAATTAATAAGTTTCTCGGAACAAGCTATAAAACAATTCCAGCAGTGCAAATAGCAAATCCAAATACTTCTTTGAC
>Ga0208019_1001680_pt1 | contig 11578 bp, 22 predicted proteins | sample CB_VirMetaG_5_FD_184540 | JGI IMG/M metagenome (GOLD analysis project Ga0208019, IMG submission 184540) | Freshwater to marine saline gradient viral communities from Chesapeake Bay - CB_1508_1D Viral MetaG (SPAdes) (version 4) | ecosystem: Environmental > Aquatic > Marine > Coastal | place: USA... | reverse complement strand
ACGCTGGTCAAGTAGTTGACCTGCAAAGTTTATATAAGAATATTGAAATTAACTCGCCGCCACTAGCGCAAATTAAAACAGAAGACGGTAATACATTTTCTTTTCAATTTGTAGATGTTCGCTTTATTGATGAAAATGTTTTTATCTATGGTTATTTAATGGACGCAGAAGATAAAAATGGAGGTAAAGTATTATTAAGATTTACTAAATAAATTTAAGCGGGTGTGATGTAATGGTAGCCTGAAACTCTTCCAAAGTTTATGCGCGGGTTCGATTCCCGCTACCCGCTCCAAAAAAACCTTGACAAACAGTAAAACTAATCTAGTATGACAAACACACAGACAAAAATCATGACGACACAAACACAATCAGTTGCCTTGCTAAGTGCTATTAGCAGCGCGACTCCAGAACAGATCGACACTTTATGGTCGATTTTGAAGTATAAGGAGATTGGTATTTATCGAAAGGTAAAGTGCATGACTTCGGTTCTTGGACTTAATTTCGATAATGTTCTTACTGAACTCCCGAAAGATGATAATGGACGAATTCTTGATTATAAGACTCGCCATCTCATCCACGACACACTAATCAAACACTCATAAAAATATGGATAAGCGATATATCGTTAAAGATAAGAAAGGTGCCTATCAATCTGCCTATAACCTTCACTTTGGCAAGGAAAAGGCTTTTGATTGGGCTGTTCAATGTGCAAAAACAGTCAAGGGGACCGTCTATTTTGTAGACGATACCGCCAAGACTGAGGTAGCTGTATTCACGGCTGAACAATAAACAAAAACAGTTTTCTGGGTTTCTGTAAAAAACCCAGTACTTCTTCCTTTCTTAAAATGAAAAAATTTATCAAACTCACTTTAGCAAAGCCCGAAATTGGAAAAACCAAACACGCGCCAATCGTAATCAATACCGATCATATCGTAAATTTTGATATTCATAAACAAGGAATTGAAGAGCCAATTACGTATACAAGAATTTATTTGACAAAATCAAAGATGTCGCCCATTTTAGTGACTGAATCTTTTGAGGATGTCGCATCCATGTTAAATACTGAAGCTAAATATGAAATGTGATTACTGCAACAAAGAAACTTCTTTCTTGGAAGAGTTCGATCATTGTCGTATATGCTTAGATTGCATGAACGAAATTGAAGATTACGAAAACGATAACGAGGTCGCATTTTCTTTCGAGGATCAGGATAATAAAATTTTTAATTGGCAAAATTATATTGAGCCAAGAAACGAAGAAATAACGGGAAGCGATTGACGTGAAAACCAGAATTTATTGTCTAGCTTTATTGCTAATGTCTTTAAATTCTTTCGCGCAAACTATTACCTTGGCTTGGGATGCTAATGAAGATGTCACCATTACGGGTTTAAAATTATATACCGGACCTGTTAGTGGGCCTTATTCGACGGTAACAGAGATAGCGGCTAATTCTACAACCTTTGATATACCAGTAGTTTTTTCTAATGTTTATTCATTTTATTTGACAGCGACGAATGCGGCGGGATTAGAAAGCGAGCCATCAAATTCCGTTCGATTCATGCTATTGCAATTAGAAAACTCTTTAACAAATCAAGTCGATGTTTCAGTAAGTGCTATAGATTGGAGTGGGGCAGAGATAGTTAATTCTCCTCAACATGGAATTTTAAGTGGTTCTCCTCCATTTTTAACTTATGTATACACAAATCTTTCTGCGTTGACAAACAAAGAATCATTTGGAATTAAAACCGCCGACATCAGTTCGGGGACAAACATTATAAATTTTTACAGCTTGAGAATAAACTTGACAGAACCACTACCTCCACTACAATTAAAGGCAGAATAAATGTTATACGATCAAACACTTCCATGTTACTTTTGTGATAAAAAGCCTGTTCTTGTTAAGGCGAGCGTAGATAGCAGAGTAGAAACCGAAACAAAGTATTTGAAATACGTATGTAAAAAATGCGGCATTTCAACTTTCGGAACAAGAGAAGAAGTATTTTGCAGAGAATTATGGAATGCTGGGGTTCAATTAGCTTTTAAGAAAAATGAGCACCGAAGAAGTTAAAACTGAAGTTGTAGAGCAGGCGACGACCAAGAAAAAAGCCACAAAGAAAAAGACCGCTAAATCTAGCGACCCAAATTTGCCGCCCAAAATTACGAGGTCTTTAAAAAAGAAAATAGACGCCGCCAATTTAAATGTAGAAGCGATTGTCAGGCACATACAAAATGTGCAGGATAATTGTCTTATTTTAGGCAAGAAACTAATTGACAGGGGCGAGATTGAATTGGGCGTGGGGCTAATTAGAAATGGTTTCATGCATGACTTGAGTAAGTTTTCTGGAGTAGAATGGGATAACATGACTCCACTTACTACTATTGAAGAAAGAAATGAAAAAGTTAAATTAAAAATAGCAATCCAACACCACTCCAAAACAAATTCGCATCATCCTGAATATTGGAATGGAATTAAAAACATGCCTGATATAGCTATTTTAGAAATGGTATGCGATTGGAAGGCGCGAAGCGAAGAATTCGGAACTTCTTTGCGGGATTGGATTGAAGAATCTGCATTGAAAAGGTGGGAATTTACAAAGGAAGATTTTATTTATAAAAAAATTATACAATATGTTGATATGCTATGCGAGAAACCATTTTCTGCGATTAAAAATTAAATCGTGTAAAACAGTGTGAATGAAAGTTAGAGCTTTATTCATATCGGACACTCACATAGGAAACGAACACTGTAATCATGAAAAAATATTAAAACTACTTTCTGATATAGAGTGTGAGTATTTGTATATCATAGGAGATTTTATAGATGGATGGGCCTTGAAAAGAAGGTTCAAATGGCATTCAAATTACAATACTATATTTCAAAAAATACTAAGACTAAGCAGAAAAGGAACAAAAGTATTTTATTTAACAGGCAATCACGATGATTTTCTGGAATCTTTTCATGGTTTAAAATTTGGCGAAAACATTATTGTAGAGCGTGAAGCTTCTTATACCTCTCTCAAGAATGAAAAGCTTTTAGTTATACATGGAGATCAATTTGATGGTATTATTTCCAAAAACAAATGGATTCAAAAAATTGGAGCTATTATCTATGATTTTAGTCTACGATTTAATTGGATTTTTAGAATTTTTAAGTTTAGTTTCAGTAAGTATTTAAAAGCCAAAGCAAAAGAAGCGGTAAAATATATAGGCTTTTATGAAGAAACTCTCTCAAAATATTGTAAGTCAAAAGGTTATTCTGGAGTAATAACCGGACATATACATTGCGCGGCAGATAAAAAGATTAACGAAATAAGATATTTGAACTGTGGCGATTTTGTTGAAAGCGATACAGCTATAATCGAAACTCAGGATGGTAATTTTAAACTATTATATTTATGAAATTTTTATTTGGAGTGCAAACAGAAGGCAATGGGCACATAACTCAATCAATAGCAGTAAAACAATTTTTGCAATCAAAAGGTCATGAAGTAAAAACGGCAATGGCGGCAAAAAAAGACAAAAAGATTGTAAATTTTTTTTCTGATGAATTTGATATTGTAGATTATAACGGGTTTGATTTTGCATTTAAAAAGGGTAAAATTATTATTTGGCGAACGATTGTAAAAAACATTGTAAAATTACCATTATTGATAAAAAGTTTTTTAAAAATTTGTGAGACAATAAAAAAAGAAAAACCAGATGCAATTTGTAATTTCTATGAGCCTCTTGTCGGTTTAAGTGCTATATTTTTCCCCAAAATAAAATATATTTCTTTTGGTCATCAATACGCCATGACTACCGAAAGATACCCAAAAACCAAAGGGTTTTGGGTTCAAAAGGTATTTCTAAAGATTATTAATTTTATTACCAGCATAAGAGCAAAAAAAGTTGCATTAAGTTATTATAATTTCGAAGATAAAAATTTAATTGTTTGTCCACCAATATTGCGTAAACAAGCCCACGAAAAATCAAATGACAAAGAGAATTTTGTATTGGTTTATATAATGAACGAAGATTTAGTGCCACAATTCATACTAAAAACATACAATCATATACATAAAAAATTCCATCTATATACAAAAAACAGTCATAAAATTAAATATTATCCAGACCATGTTAAAATTTTTGAATTGAATGGGGAAGATTTTTTAAATAAAATGAAAATTTGTAAAGCGGTAATCTGTAGCGGCGGCTTTGAGACGAGTTCTGAAGCTGTATGGCATAATAAACCTTTATTGATGATTCCTATACCAAATCATTATGAACAACACGCAAATTGTCGGGACGCTTTTGAAAATGGATTGGCTAATTGGAGTAAAGATTTCGATATCAACCTAATACCGAAACAAAAACCTTCAAATAACGCTTGGTTTGAAGAATGCGAAAAAATCTTGACAAAAGCTTTTGAAAGCGTCAGTATAAAACCATGAACCTTACAAAAGAACAATTAGGCTTTTTAGAAAAAGCAAAAAATCATATCAAAATTTTGGAAAAACGTCAAGAACAAGTGTATAATTCTACTGTAAGCGTCTTGAATCTGGAAAAGGGTGGGGAATTAGCGGAGGCGTTATTTGATTATATGTATAATGACTTTGATAGTTTTGAATATTTTTCACAGAAACAAGACGAGGATGTAAATTAAATTATGAGCTTTTTTTCAAGATTTTATAACTGGTTTTTTGGCTCCGCTAGTGGGCCAACTTCAGGCAGCGCAGGAAGCGCGGGTTTCAGCGGCACTCCTCGCGTCATTCGTAAAGGCACTTTACGCACGGTTGCGCCAGCTTCTTCTGGCTCGGCTGGTTCGGCTGGTGCTGGAGCTTCAGGCCCAAGTTCTGCTGGTTCTGCTGGTTCGGCTGGCACTGGAGCGTAATTAATACAAAAGGAAATATATAAATGACAATTATTATTTTAACAGCGGTAGGCGGTTTCATCGGAGGCTTCGTAACTTGTTACGCAGTTTTTCGTAAGAATCCTAAACTCAAAGCGAAAGCCGACGACATTGCAGATGTCGTAGAGCGCAAGTAAAGTTAATTAATTTTAACTTCCAGTCGTGAGACTGTGCCGTGATGCGAAAGCGTTGCGGCTTTTTTATTTGAATAATGAGTTACTTAGAAGCAAATATATAAAGGAACAAATATATGACTTATCAACAGGCAACATACGTAAAAGAATTATTAAATTCAAAAACCCCACTAAATAAACTGGCTGAAAGTTTTTATCTTAAATTCGGAAAAACAGAGTATTGTGAAGGCCCAGAATCATGCACGAATTTTAAAGGCAAGAAAATCGCAACTTTTTCTTCTTTACAAGGCAACGATATCATGTATGCTGCCTCTATTAAATTGAGGGAAAGACTTGAACAAAAAAACAATTAAAAGAACAGTAGAGATTGCATTTGCAATGTGTCCGACAAATAGAAAAAAAGAGGGCACAAGAGCCGCGCATGTAGCCGTACTCGTTAAAAAAAATAGAATAGTAAAAATAGGCTGGAATAAGCATCGGACGCATCCACGAACCAAAAGGTTTCCTTATGTCGGCAGTAACATTAAATATAACAATGTTAATGTCTGCATACATGCTGAATTAGATGTTTTAATGAAGTCTGGGAAGTCAGACTTGAGCGATCATGAAATTATTGTTTTGCGCGTTGATGGAGAAAATAAACTGAACAATAGTAAGCCATGTTACGGTTGCATGACGGCTTTGAAACAACACAAGTTGAAGAACATTTATTTTTCAAATTCTGATGGCAAAATTGAACAAAAGGCTGGACAATAGCTGCGGCAGATGTATTATAAAGTAAATTATGGAAAGAGAATTATACAAGGGCGACAAAAGCGTTATTCGCGCAGATGATCTGGTTTTCGATGGAAATAGCGTTGTTATTCCATCTTATTGGGTTGATACTATCGCAGATATTTTATATCTCGTCGATCAAAACAAGGTAAATCCTGATGACTTACAAGATTTTAAATTACTGAAGAGCTTTTTTGAAGATATCCAAGAGTTTAAAAATGGCAACTACCTATGAAAAAACGCCCACGACGAGCAAAGCAGCAGCAGTCTTTGTATTTACGAACTAAAAGAAAAATTGGTAAACATCCAGACTATACATGTCCGCAAATTGATGCGGCATTAGACGATTTGAACGGTTTCGTCGAAGAAACGAACATTAGAAATTCAAAGCAATACGAAAAAACAAGAGCCAAATTAGAAAAGCTACGTGTTCAGAACGATTTACTGCGCGAAAAATTAACCTGTTGGCGCGAAGAATATAAGTCTTTAGCTGACGAATATGAAAAACTACTAAAAAAAACTAGCTAATGTATTACATTAAAAAACATTACACAAGTGGCGAGAGAGATTTGCCCCAGCATTTTGCTTCTTTAAATGAGGCTAAAATACATGCCGAAGAGTTAATTAATAAAGGATATTTAGATAAAGACGAGGATATATTATATCTTTGTGTTTATAATGAAAAAAATGTCGCTAAAAAGTATTATTATTCTCAGCACCATTTCCCATTCTAACGTGTAAATATATTTATGAGACTGTCCCATTTTATATGGGACAGTCCTATTCTAACGTGTAAATACATTTATGGGACTTTTTGATACAGTAAATTGCAAATACGATCTTCCGATGCCAAGTGATCCAAAAGGTTACATTGGCTCGGAAAACTTTCAAACAAAGGATCTTGAATGTTTAATGGAATATTACGAAATAAGGGAGGATGGCACACTTTGGATGGAAAAAAGAATCGGGCATTGGACAGAGGGCAACAAAAAATCGTCAAATTTCTTCGAGGCGTTTCCTCGGTTTATAACAGAAAAAATAGAATGGGAGAAAATAAACGCCACACAAACTATTAATTTATACGATTATTCCATCAATGACAATTTAGATTACGATTTTTTTATATCTTACGAGGTAGCTTTCGTAGAAGGCAAAATATTTAAAACAAAAATAAGCGAGTTCAATAAAGTACTCAACTTTGAAAGAAAAAAAAGAGACGAAGAATTGGTAAAAGAAATAATAGAACGAAAAAAATTCTACGAGACAAAAATGTATAAATATGTCTTCGGCCCATATAACACTTTTATAACTGGTTTATTTCGCGGATTACGCCGCATCTTCAGTAGTGTTGACCTATACAAATTAGAGTTAAAACTAAAAATAACACATAAAAAAATACGTGGAATTCAAAAATTTCGAAGGAATAGAATATCAAGTTGACTATATAAAAATACCTGCGAATAAACAAGCTGATGGATTATGTTATAATCCAGAAATCAATCCTATTATTTACGTAGATAAGGATTTAAAAGATAGACGAAAATTAAATGTGCTGATCGAGGAAGTTTTTCACGCCCACTTCTGGGATCTGCCCGAATGGAAAGCCAGAAAATTTGCCGCCAACCTTGGCAAACTCGTTTATGCTGAGTTCCTTATGAAGAAGAAAAAAAAATATTGACGACGACGATTTTTTGCGTATGATGACTCCCATGTTGCAGTTAGATTTTGTTGGAAACATTTACTCACCGGAACAGCAGCTTACGTTTGACGACAGACGTTCGCCTGTTTTCTCAAAAGTCGAGAAGTTCTTTCATTCTATTTCTAAAGACGAGATTGATCGACATTGCGAATTGTGGAATAAAATTGTCCCAGAAAGTTCAGAAGAAATTTTCAAACGATATTTGTTTGCGTTTCTCAGCGTTCACTCTACATGGGAATCGAACGTCAAAGGTTACTTAGCTACTAAGGATTGGTATAATTGGATTGCCAACCCTGAAGTGTTATCCCAGAGATTGCAGGAATCACGCATCGGCTTGCACAATAACAGGACAAAATACCTGATCCAATTCGCGCAAGACTTCTGGCAGAACAGTAAAAAATATCAGAAACAGGCTGACGAATCTTGGGCAGATTGCCGCGACCGTATCGAAAAGAATATTCTTGGACTTGGCTTGGCAAAATCGAGTTTTGCATTAGAAATGATTTACCCAATGGAAAGTTCCGTTGTGTGTCTTGACACTCATTTGTTTCAATTTTATTCTCTCAACCAAAGCAAACATACAAATCAATACAAGAAATTAGAAAGCCACTGGACACAATGGGCAAAGATGTTCAATCTGCCTTCTTATATCGCACGTTGTATTTACTGGAACCGCAATCAGAATAAAAATGATTGTAGTTACTGGTCTTTTGTATTTAATTGATTTATTTTTTCACATTCGGGAATATAATATGTATTCTCTGAATATGAAGAAATGTTTATACTGTGAAGATTTTATAGATACAAGTATTGATGACTACGAAAAGATCGGTCGCAAATACGTTTGTGTACTCTGTTATGATGAGTATTATAATGAATTTTGTGATATGCTTGAAGTAAACGAATCAGAAGAAGATTTTTCTGATTATTAATATTAGGTGTAATAATATATAGCGCAAAATTACACGGTTAATATTGTTTAAAATAAAACCGTCACCCCCCTTCGCGCATTTTAAAACCACATGTTTTTTGAACGGGGGCTTTTTTTCTTAAAAAATCCGTTGACACACACAACAATCCGTAGTAAAAAATAAACCAACATGACAAACGATACTGCTAAACGAGGTCGCGGTCGCCCAAAAGGCACCGGAAACACTGAAGTCACACTTGCCCAGCTTATTGAAGCGTTGGGCAGTAACATGGATGCAGTCATTCCGGTGAAGCATCTGTGGTGGGCTAGATACAACACGGTTGCAATCACCAGCGGGAAATCAGATCAAGACGGCGATTGCATTCCCCAGCATATCCAAGAACAGTTGGAGGAAGAACCAAAGATTGAATTCTCAATCAACTAATAAACACGGGGGAGGAGGACAATAAAAAATCCTCCTTCCCCCCTTGACATCACACACGATATTTGCTAGGTTGAGCGTATGGCATTTGAGAAATTAATCGGACAGGAAAAGGTAAAGAGCAAGCTCGGTTTTTATATCGAGGCTCAGGCTAAAACAAAAGTTGTTCCGTTTTTGAATTTTATCGGAGCGCGAGGTTTGGGCAAAACAGCATACGCTAGAGAATTTGCCTCTCATCTTAAAGGGCCGAATGGTATTAAAAAACCATTCATCGAAATCAACAGCTCAACCATCAAGTCAGCCAAACAATTTTTCGAGCAGGTCTTTCTGCCGCACATTTACGATCAAGATGTAGTTGTTTTGTTTGATGAGTGTCACGGGTTGCCAAATGATTTGATTTATGCTTTTCTGACTATTTTAAATACAGAGAAAGACAATATTCGCGAATATACAACTCCAGATAATACATACGTATTTGATTTTACCCGCCAACATTTTTTATTCGCGACAACTGAAAGCCAGCAACTATTTCCACCGCTACGAGATCGTTTGACTGTAATCGAATTTGCGGATTACAACACAGACCAATTAAAACAAATCTTTTCGTCTTATTTGGATGATTTGCAGTTTGAAGACGATGCACTTTCAAGAATCGCAGAAACGTCAAGGGGCAATGCCAGATCATGCATACTGCGAGCAAAAGAGATTAAAACTTACTGCGACACTTATGGAATTAAAAAAGTACAGATGGAGCATGTAAATAGTTTGTTTGATATTTTAGGAGTCCTGCCTCATGGACTGAATCGCATCGAATGGCAGATACTCAACATCTTGAAAAGAGAGGGACAATGCACTCTTTCGACTCTTGCCGCAAAAACTGGCTTGTCAAGAAGTAGTTTGCAACGCGATCATGAATTGTTCCTGCTTCGCAAGGGATTCATGTGCATCGAAGGCTTCCGAAAAATTACTCACGCAGGCTACAAACTTTTGGCACAAAACGCTTGACTCAGACATAAAAATCAGTAGACTACATCCAACATGAAAATCGAATTGCTTGAAAAGAAGATTGTTTCTTCGCACGACTTTGAATCTGCGCGATGCACTATCGACGCAGAAGACATGAAGTATATTGCGTCTTTACTACGCAATAACTATTCCAACCCCATTCTCGCTACTATCCGCGAGGTGTATGCCAATGCCGTCGATGCAAATGCAGAAAATGGGCTGGATGCGTCCTCTATTGTCGTGAGTATGCCAACAAGTCTTAATCCTAATTTCGAGATCAGAGATTATGGCAAGGGCTTGTCCAGACATGACATGTTTAATCTGTATACGAAATACGGCAAGAGCACAAAGCGCAATGACGACAAAAACATTGGCGGCTTTGGCATTGGTCGTCTCGCTCCGCTTTCTTACAGCAACGATGGCTTTAGCATTACTTCGTTTCATAACGGTGAAAAGCGCATCTATAGCCTCTACATCAACGATGACAACGATACGAAGCTAGACGAAATCTACTGCGAACCGACAAGCGAGAAAAGCGGTTTGTTGATTTCTGTCGGCGTTTCAATGAACGCAGATAGGCACAAGTTTCAATCTACTGCTCATGACTTTTTTAAATACTTCGATGTCTTGCCGATATTTAAAAATTTAAATGGTAAAATTAGTCAAGACGAAAAAATTATTGATGCTAGTTTGGGCAATAATGCTAAATGGTATTTAGCGAATAGAACAAGCTACTGGAGCAACAATAACCATATCATAATGGGCGGCATCCCGTATTCTTTAGATTTAAGTCAAATCAAAAGTGATAAAATTGATTGGTATGATAGTTTAGACGGGTTAAAAATCTTTGTGCCGATTGGTTCTGTTAAGCTTCATCACAGTCGCGAAAGCATCGAGTATAACAATGCAAGTAAAAAATTCCTAGTAGACATAATGGAGCAAATTAAAAGCTCTATTGAGAAAACTGTTCCAGAGGAGTTCAAGGATTTTGATTGTATAAGAGAAGCAAAACAAAAATACAAAAAACTGCGACATTCGTTGCCCCATTGTATATTTGATCTCTGCGATCAAGCTGGGCATTTTAAATTCAAAGGCGGGGTAATTAATTCAGATTCCTTTACTAGTTATTATTATACGAACAGCAAAAACAAAGAAGCTAGAATCCCCGTTTCTGCAAAATGTTATAAAGTCAATGACAATGATAGGATTACCGTTCGTCGCGGCTACTCTCTTTCTTCCGACAAAGGAACGGCGTATGTAGTAAACGATATTGGATCAGGCGCAAAGGTGACTCCGCGCATTTATAACTTGTTTAAAAGCGATGGATATTTAGACGTTATCGTGCTTAGTCATGACGAAAGCATTGCGTCTATTAAAGATGGTGATGGTGCTGATTTATTTGTCAAGGTAAATAGAATGGATTTAATTAAGACAGGTTTTTATAAGCTGTCTGAATTAGAGGAAACTAAAATTCCGCGCAAATCCACAAAGAAATCTGTAGATTATAATTGTGATTTGTTTTTTACTTTTGGCCGATACGCTTTATCTGTGGCAGATAAGAATGAAGTAGAAGACACAAATAAAATCAAGCCTTACATTCCCATTAAAAACAGAAAGATTGTTGATAATGAATATGCTATTTATGGCGATTCATACGGTAATCCGAGCAATACGTTTTTTGATAATTTTAAAGAAGCTTTCGAGACTCCAATTTACGCAGTTTCGG
>Ga0208019_1001679_pt1 | contig 11585 bp, 4 predicted proteins | sample CB_VirMetaG_5_FD_184540 | JGI IMG/M metagenome (GOLD analysis project Ga0208019, IMG submission 184540) | Freshwater to marine saline gradient viral communities from Chesapeake Bay - CB_1508_1D Viral MetaG (SPAdes) (version 4) | ecosystem: Environmental > Aquatic > Marine > Coastal | place: USA... | reverse complement strand
AAATCCGCTATCAACACTAATGTATATTGTCTCAAGAGATGAGAATGGAAAACTATCCATGTCTCCTGATCTTCTAAAACAAAACATTAAAAACTATCTAAATGAATTTAGGCTAATTTCAGATGCTATTGACATTCTTGATGCAAGAATAATAAACTACGTAATTCAAATAACAATTGTTCCTGATAGTAATGCAAACAAAAATGATGTAATTAGGCAGGTTATTTCTGCTACAAGAAATCTGCTTCGAACTGACAAGATTCAAATCGATCAACCTATTCAGATTTCAAATGTTTTTAGTGAAGTCATAAGAATTCCAGGGGTTTTATCGATAACCGACATCAGCATACAAGGAATTAACGGAACTTTTGATAATAGAGTATATTCTGATGTGTTTTTTGATGCCCCAAATAATACGATAAGGGGAATGGTAATTGGTCCTCCAGGTTCAATTTTTGAATTAAAATATCCAGAAACAGATATTATTGTAACAACGGTGTAAAATGATCATAGTTTCAACATCATCAACTGACACATACATCACAAATAAATTTGTTGATGGTATTTCCAAGACAACGGCAAATGTAGGAAGATCTGGCACTCTCGATTTGTTTAAATTGTTCAATCATCCTAGTGCACCAGCTCTTACGACTGAACTTTCAAGGATCTTGATTAAGTTTGACTATCGAAAATTGTCAGAGTTAGTAATTCAAAATAGAATTAATCTCAATGATATGGTTTCCATTTTAAAGTTAAAATCAATAATTGCAGGACAATCAATACCTCAAAATTTCACTGTCTCAGTTTTTCCATTAGCAAAACAATTTGATGAAGGAATAGGCAGAGACATAATATCTTTTTCGGACGTTGATCAAGCAAACTTTCTAAGTTCTTCTACTAACACTTCATGGAATTTGACCGGGTCATCTCTTTCTGGAACACTTGGTGATACAAATATTGACTATTACTATCAAGGTGATTTATTAGATGGAAATGGAATTCAAACTTTTGAGATAACTCAGTCATTTATTGATGGAGATGAAGATCTTGAAGTTAATATTTCAAAATTTGTTTCTGCTTCTATTGCAGGAAATCTAACAAATCACGGATTTAGAATTTCATTTTCATTCAATCATGAAAGTGATCAAAACAATTATTTTGCAAAAAGATTCTCTTCTAGGCATGTGAAAAATTCATTTCAGCGTCCACGAATAGAAAATTACTTTAATGATTTTGAGAGGGATGATAGGGAACTTATCACGTTTAATTCAACAGGTTCACTATATCTTACAAATCAAATAGGCGGTGAAAGAACAAGGTTTATTTCTGGAAGTAGCCCAGTTCAAGGGGAAAACTGTCTTTTACTTACGATTTCTACAGGTTCGTTTGAAACCACATTTAATGTTTCAGAATCTTCATATAGACAAGGCACATATTTTGCAAATGTATTCGTTTCTTCATATGATAATTCTATTGTCACAGGTTCAATATCGCTTTCTCAAATAATTCAAGCCTCAGGTTCTGTCACATTTCATGAAAAATGGACATCTTTGGATCAAAGCGTTGTTTTTCAATCAAATGACTTGACAATTAATAGTTCAAGAGTTTCACAAGGAATTTTTGAAAATTTTGAGTTAAGTGTTTTTACTAGTGGGCCTGAAACTGGTTCAAAAGATTCTTTTGTATTGATTCGACCGAAGTTTTATGATTTAGTTTCTCAGGATCGTTCTTCAAAATTTGCTTTTGTCAAAAAACCAATACCTATAAAAGGAACGTATAGAATTGTTGATAATAATACTGGAGAAGTATACGTCGATTTTAACGACTTGAATCAAATGTCTTATGATTCAAACGGGAATTATTTTGAAATACATACCGATTCAATTCCTTATGGAAGGGTTGTAAATTTTGAGTATAAAATTAATTACCTTGGAAATGAAAGAATTCTGAAAGATAGAAACTATACGTTTAGACTAGGTGAATAATGCCTGTTTTTGACAAGCCAATTGGAACAAATTTATTAGAGTCTATTTCTTCTGGTCCAATTTTAAGAAAAAGAGAAATAGACTTCGACAATGTGTCTTTTGATGGATCTTCATTTCGATTTGATGCGCCAGGTTCTGCATTAAAATCAACGCAACAGATTCCACTTGATTGGTCAAAATTCGAAAATCATACGTTCTTTAATTCGGCAGAAGTCAATGTCAATGTTGCCTTTGACACAATTATCAATGAATTTCCTTTTGATGGAACACCAAATGAAATTTATCAATTCCTTGACAAACTAACAGGATTTGAAAAATATGTCTATGATAGAATTCCAAAAAATATCGGTTCACTTCATTTTGATGGAACAAGTTTTGTTCAAGTGAATGATGTCCCAGGTGGATTTTTACAATCACTTTCTAAAAAAGTGGATGGAAAACCTGTATTAGACCCTGAGAGTAAATCTATTTCATTTCAGATGAAACTATTCATTCCAAATCAAAGTAATAATAACTCAGTAATCTTTCAAAGGCTATCAGGATCAGCAAACGGATATTCTCTCTTTCTTTCAGAATCATCTTCATCCTCAGCTGACCTTGTCTTTATTGTTTCCTCAGGTTCAGCGGCCCTTGAACTTACTCAAAGCATAGAAAAAGGAAAATGGTCCGATGTTTGTGTTCAATTTAATCGATCATTTTCCAATAATAGAACATCAATTTTTCTTGATGGAAATCTAAAAAATCAATCTGATGTTGCAAGTGAATTTGGCTCTTTCAATGCAAAAGGATCTCTTCTTTCTTTAGGAAGTGGAAGTAATCATCAAACATTTTTAGGCGACTTTGTACCTCAAACAAAATTCTCAGGCTCTATTGACGAATTTAGAGTTCTACATAAAATAAGAAATAACGAGGAAATCAAAAACTCTATTCTTTATTCTGCAATTCCAGATTCCGATACAAAACTCTTGTATCGATTTAATGAACCTAAAGGCCCTTATTCACAATCTTCAGTTTTGCTTGATTCAAGTGGTAATGGGCTTCATAGCAAAGTCGAATCTTATAGTGAATCACTTAGGGACAATTTGAATGGATTTGCTTCCTTTATTGAAAGATTAAACGAAAATCCAGTTTTATTTCCAGATTATGCGTCTTTGGTAAGTTTAAACAATAGCTTGATTTTATCTGCCTCACTTTACGACGAAAATAATCCAAATCTTATTACCAAGCTGGTTCCAAAGCAATATTTTGAAATTGGTCAACAGTTTCAAGGTTTAGAAGAAGAATTTGGAACAATTGGAAACTCATATCCAGAATCCGGTGATTTACCAAGAGAAGCAGAAATCGGAACATCACAACTTTTAGCTTCTCTTTTGTATATTTGGGCCAAACATTTTGATGAAAATAAAATCTTCTTAGATCATTTTTCTAAATTTGAAACGCTTTCATTTACCTCGACTGGATCAATTTCAAATAACTTTCTAAACTTACAGGCAAGAAATTTTGGAATTGAACTTCCAAGTCTTTTTACAATGACGGATATTAAAACCAACGATTTTGGAGACAATTACGGAGTCAATGTTAGCGAAGGAATCGCAAAACTTCAGGATATTCAATACGACATATGGAGAAGAATCATCGCTTCCTTACCTTCAGTCATAAGATCAAAAGGCACAATATCATCTGTCAAAGAAATAATAAGAGCCTTTGGAATAAATCCAGACATATCTGTTAGAATTAGGGAATATGGTGGTACGACCGAGGGTTTTATTGATGGAAGAAGAAAAAGAATCTCGAACATTGGCGTTGTAAACGATACCGAACTATGGAGAATTACATCGCCATTTCTCTCATCATCAAGAATTGAACCTGGAAATCCAATTATCGCAGGAACAATGACAACTGAGGGTTCGAATAATCCATCAGATGGACTATTGACATCAGGATCGTGGTCATGGGAAGGTATTTTCAAATATTCTAAAATTAAAACAATAACCAAAGATCAATCTTTGGTTAGAATTTTTTCTACAGGTTCAAATGGAGCAAGCCTTCTTTGTAATGTCATTGCAAATGAGCCCGATGAAAATGGATTAACAACAATTCATTTGTACTCAGCATATCAAGACAGTTCTTTCAATGGTATTAATTTGAGTATTCCAAACGTTCCTTTTTACAATGGTTATCTATGGAACATTGGATTTGGAAGAAAAAGAATTAATCAATCAAATAGTGAATGGTTTTTTAGAATTGCAAATCAAACAAATGGAGAAATTGATTTTAGTCTTGAAGAGAAGACAATTGTAACCGCTTCCGCAGGAAATGATGTATTTTCAAATATCAGTTCAACTAATAATGCTTCAGGTTCATACTTTATTCTTGGAAATGGCCCAACTATTTCTTCTATTGCCCCATTTTTATCAACAACTAATTTTTCTGGTTCTATCGTGAGCGATTTTGATGGTCAAATTTCATCAATTAGATTTTATTCCAAGGAAATTGATAGCCTAGAATGGCTTGAACACGTTAGAAATCCGTTATCTATTGGAGTTAAAGATCCACTCACAAACTTTAGTTTTATGCCACTTACCTCAGGTTCTTGGGAAAGGATTAGAATTGATGCTAACATGAATCAGCCTGTCAAAACAACTGACTCATTGGGAGAAATTGAGATATTTGATTTTTCTCAAAATGATTTTCACCTATTAGGAGAAAATTTTTCAACCTCCTCGTTGGTTATTTTAAACGAGCATGTTGTTCATTCTAGCTTAGAACCTAAATTTGACGAAAGGTCTGAGGATCAAAAAGTTAGAATTCGATCATGGCAAGATTCACAAAATATTGAAAAGTATGGTGGAAAACTTGGTCCAGCTTATGAAGTTGATAGATTTGAAGAGGGTATTGACGACAATCGATTTGGAATAGAAATAAGCGCAATTAGAGCTTTGGATGAAGATATAGTAAATACTTTTTCTCAATATCAATTTTTAGATAATTCATTAGGACAAGTCTCAGATATGTTTGAAGAGTCATATCCAATGCTTGACATGTTTAGGGAAACATATTTCAATAGATTGACTGACAAAATTGAAATTCAAAACGTGTTCTTATTCTCAAGGTGGTTCGAAGAAAATATTGGAAGAATCATTGAACAGTTTATTCCAGCAAATACTCGATTTTTTGGCACAAATTTTGTAATTGAAAGCCATGCTTTAGAAAGATCAAAGTCCAGATATTTTTGGGGAGATGCATATTTAAATCAGAGTGAAAGGACTGGTTTCTTTTCTATCCAAGATTTTACTGGATCAATTTCAACATAAAGTTGAATATTAGCGGAACAAAAATGACAAATATTACAGGTTCTATAGAATCCAAAAGTGCAAGACAAGGTGTTGAAATTAATGATTATCAACAGGTTTTTGCTTCTGCTCTTCCGAGGCTTTTTCCCAATTCATCACCTAGAATTGTGAAAAATGGTCTGGCAAATAGCCAAGATGAAAAGTCATTTCAAGATATAGGTATCTTTTCTGAGGATTTGATTTCTATAGTTCCTTCTCATCAAAATGAATTAAGGGATTTTGGTGGAACAGGTATTAAAAGCAATGGCAACCTTGCTTTTCTAGAAAAAAGTGAAAATGAATTTCTTTCCAGTTCAATTGAAAACGAAGATGGAAAGATTAGAATTTTGCACAATAAACAAGTTTCATTAAAAAACGTCATTGGAAAAGTTCAAAATGGTGGAATATTTTCATCATTATCTTCTAACTTTTCATCTAAAGAAAGATCAGAAAAAATTGAACAAATTCAACCCATAAACGAAAAGATTTCGAATTCAAAGGCCTCGCCATTCCTTGAAACTCAGAAAGAAGATCAAAATCTAATAGAAGTCAAATTTTTAGTTCCTGAATTAGAATCTGAGTTTCTACCATTTAAAGATGAAGGAAAAAACAGCAGATTACAAAAAGAACTTAATGATACAGCTTTTGTAGAAACGTTATCCAAATCTACTTCTTCGTACAATTATTACGAAATTGATTCAAAATCCTCAACTGCTGGATTTGTTTCAAGAGAAAACTTTAATGGAACTGATTCTCTTGCCTTTATTGATCGACTATCAATCACCTCATCTTTGGCTCCTCGTTCCGTAGCTCAAGAAGTATTGAAAATTGTCTCTAAAGAAAACATTGGATTCCTTGATTCTTTAGGACCTCAATTCAAAAAACCGTTTAATGACAATTTAGTTGTAACCGGAGATAAAGTATTTTATCCGGGCAATTATTCAACCGATCCGACAGGGTCAATTCCAAAAGTAGCTGACATTTCTGTTGTTGCTGGTCCTTCTCTATCGCAGAGGAACATAAAAACAATAACTGAGGATATTACCCCAGCTGGATTTAATGAAGGAATAAGCAAGGAAGAGCTAAAGCTAGCTGATGGAACATATGCAAAATCAGTCATTAAAATTTCAATTAACTCATTAAGTCAATCTTCCGAGACCGCTTCTGCTTCTACTGTTGTTACTGGATCTAATCTTTCTTATGCAGGTAGATGTCATAGCGCGATTGTAGATATGGCTAATGATTCGCTAGGTTATACATCATTTGGTGCCAGTCTATTTTTAAGTTCCGCACTTCGTGATACCGATGAATTTTCGAATACTTTGGGAACTGGAACTAAAACAACAGGAATAGCAGGCACAGGATTCTTGTATTACTCTCCTACAAGAAAGACTTGGATTGAAAAACGAACTGATTTTTCAACTTCACAATTTTCTAACACTAGACTAAAGGATAGAAATGACGCATATAACGCGGTAGAATTAAACACTAACACGTATGATGACACAAACAACATTTATCCTGAGAGTATAGAAAGAGATGTTGCTAAGGAGGAATTTGTTGCTGGCATTCCTCCATCATATCGTCGTTGGTGGTCTACAAATCTACAAGTAACAGGCTCAAATGATATACTTGCCCAATTTTCATCTTCTCCTCAAGCTGCATATTTTCTTCCTTACAAAGAACATTTAGAAAGGATTGGTTATCAAAACATCGGAACGCCAACGGTCGCTTATGGCGCTCCATTTGATTCAAAATATCATGCATTTGACCAGGAAACAATAAAATTAAAAGACTATATCGACAGGCCATTTAGACTTAGAAAAGTTTTGATCAAAGTTCCTGTTGAAGTTCAAAGAAGGCATGATTTTATTGAAGATGCTGATTTACCGACACATTTATCTGGTTTTGAATGGGCAAGAAACGTAACTTCTAGAAAAGATATTGACAATTATGTCTTCTTTCTTTATAGACAAAGAAGGCTAGGAAACAATATTGCTCCAACTGATTCAGAATTAGACCGACAAACATCAACAAGGTTTTTGATTGCTTCATCTTCTTTATGTGTTTACAATTCTTCATCTTTTGGCAGGTCTTATCAAGATGGCTTTATGGATTTGTTTGGAGCAGGAACACCTGTCATTAGCGGAAACATTGGAAGAGGCTTCAGCGACCTAGTAGATTCAGCGACATATTTGGATGGATTAATTACATTCACAACGGGTAATAATCAAGACCCATTTTCTAGACAAACTTTAACATTCGTCACAGGTCCTCTTCATAATCCCTCAATTGCAATTAATGCAGGCTTAACTGATTTTACTCAAACTGAGAGATACTTTGGAAAAGGAAAGGTTTGCCTAACGATGTACCCTGCTGTTATCGAAGGTGGATATCATGTTCCTTCATTGATACATGTAACCAGCTCAACAGGATATCTTTCTACCTCGTTTTATTCAAGAGAGGGCATGTCATTTGGTAATAATGCTTCTGACTCAAATAGGCTCTTTAACAGATACCCTTACTCAGGATCTTACGCATCTCCTCAGTTAAAAGAATTTAGCCCACCAATCACAACGGTAATGCAAAACTTCTGGTTTGGAGGAACAAGACAGCCAGTTTTTGAAACCAATAGCAAATCATTTGCCTTTAGCGCTTTACAACCGGGTGATGATGTCGAAATAAAACCATTCATTTCGTTTAAGCCAAACGATCCTTTCTTTTCAACAAATGAATCACTTCAATTTAATAATGACTATACCAGTCCGTTGTTTGACATTGAAATTGGAAGGGTTGGATTATCTATCTTCGATTCACTTGGAGAACCATTTCAAACCCCATTTGCTCTTGTATCAGATTCAAGAAGCGTGCCAAATACACTGGCAGCAAACTCAAAACCAAAAGCTGCTGGTGTAATAAGAAGATCAAACCTGATCAATTTCCAGTCAATCAATGACGAAACGTCTACATTAAGATCGGCAGTATTTACAATTGGAGATTTGTCGGGATCTTCTGTTTCTGATATTGTAATGTCTTTTACTGTTGGATATTGCCCTACAACAAACGGCGGAGTAAAACAAGAAATTCGTGATTATGTTTTACTGCCTGAAGATGAATTAGTTTTAGGGTTAGATGCGGGAGTTTCCCCAATCCCTGACGTTGCACCAATTCAAGGAATTCCAATGCCTGACTTGCAAGGTAATTACATTTCCTATCCTTCAAGTACAAAAGGAACATCTGATAACATAATCGTGCAAAAAATTGCATCTCTATCTAAAGGTGAGTCTCTGCAAAGCACACCCCCAGGAGCAAAAAGAAAAGTAAATCAACCACCAGAACCTGTAAAAAATGACTCAAGAACCCCAGGTGGAAGTCCACTTGTTGTTGAGCAAAAAGTTCCTAGAAAAAACGATCAAACAAAAACAGCAATCGACTTCTTGTCTCCGTCCACTTCTAGACAAACACTTTCTTCTGGTTTCACCAATTCTGGCGGTGGAGGAGGAGTACCATGTTCAATATATCTTGATGACCCTTTTGAAAATGAAGGATTTAAAATTGTCAATTCATTTGGTCAAAGAAAGGGATTCTTTATTCAAGAAATTTTATCGAAAATTGATCCGATTACTCCTCCAATGGCACAGCCAAGAAAAAGTCAGCAACCATTTATTACTCAAATTCTAAAAGATAGAATCGGTCATTATTCAGGAAACTCGTATTTGCGAATTCTTCATGGAGAAGCCGAAATTATTCTAATGGGTGAGTATATTGTTGATGATGCAGGAAAGAATGTGAATAGAAATTCATTCTCTTCCAATATATCGCAGGTTATCGGAAATGACTTTAGTTTTGACCAATACGATATAGAAGAAGATGAATCTTATCGTGGTACTTATCTTGCTGATTTTGTTACTGGAAGTATTTTAGATGGAACAAGAGAAATCGCTTATGATCGTTCGATTAGGTCTTCGGAGGTAAATTCCAACTTTTCAAGATTTGTAAAAGCCACATCCTCAGAAGAAGTTCTTTATGACTTCTATTTTAGCGGATCTAATGAATCACCAGCAAGTTCTTTTAGAAATAATCCTGTCCCTTCCGGTTTTATTTCCAATCCTCTTCAAGAAATACTTGGTGGAGTAAGCATCGCATCGGGCTCTTTCTTTAGAGGAAAGGCGGCTTTCAAAACAAAACCTGCAATTCCAGTTTCTGCAAAACTAAACCCTAGACATCATGGTTTTGTATCAGATATCTTTGAAGGAACAGAAAATACAAGGCTCTTCAATATTCAAAATCCAGATTCAAGAAACACCCTATCTTCACCTGTAAGGGTTAATTTTGTTTTTGAAAATCAGGTCATAAAACCTTCTATCGCAACAAGAACGTCTAATCAAAATATTTCCCCCACCTCAGAAGTCAATACGCCGTATATTGATGGACAGGCAGTTTCAAGAGAACCGCTAGAAAACGAATTAATTACATTGGAATAACAAATGTCTGGACTATTAGATAATAAGACTAGAATGATGGACGTCTTTTTAACTCCAATTGGAAGAGGTCAGGCTTTACAAGGTGGTCTTAAATTTCGATTTGCTACTTTTTCTGATGCTGAATCGAAGTATCAGGGAGATGAAGAAAACATTGCGATAAAGTCAACAACTCCTATTGGAATTGAATCTAACACTTCTCCTTGGGATCAAATCGTTCTAACAACAGACGAAAGTGACTTTTTATTGTCTTTTTTAGGAAATGGTTTGTCGTTGTCACCTTCGGGTGAAGTGATAACAGGATCTTCTTTTACCTCAAGTTCTACAACTGATAGATCTGCTGACTATTTGTTTGACGCATCTTTGGAATCTTTTAAAAATCTTCAAATTTTGTCTACTGAGAAACCTTCTTTTTTTGATCCTGGTCTTTCATGCCAACCAAATGAATATCAATTCTCTATTACCGACAATTTTCCATTTGATGGAATTCCAAGCGAATCTTCAATTGATGGTGTTGATTCCCTATTTCAAGATTTTAGATTGTCAAATGTTCCAAATTTTCAATTTCTGCCTCCTGTTCAAAGAGGAAATTCTTCAAACATAACTGTTCCGCTTGGGGATTTTGTAAACCCAAATGAAATACCCATAAATCAAACTTTACCTGTAGATTTACAATCTCTTGAAAAAGCTAAATTTCTATTTTCTAATAGAACCGAGAACAACTCCCTTGTTATTCAAATTGTCGAAGAATCTAATGATGGAAGAATAGTTAAACTTGATGTGATCAAATGGGGTTTAATTGGTATTTCCAACGAAGGTCGTCAAAGAAATCTTTATTTTGTTGGGAAAGTTTTTATTGATGGTTTTGGAACACCAACATTTGTCAACTTATTCACTATGGTACTAGAATGAGATCGAAAATACAAAAAATCGAACCTATTCTAATCGATTCAAATTCTTTATCAAGATTTGTTGTTGATCAAGGTTTTGTAACGATTGTTTTAGATGTGGTAGTTAATCCATTTTTCTATACATCCAAAGGAATTAATTCAATCTCGGCAATAATTTCTACTGAAAATCTCGACTCTTCTCAAGAGAGAATCAAAAAAGCAAGAAGTATATCGCAAATTTCAGCAGCTGAGATTGAGTTAAATCAAAAGTTTTCATCCTTTAGAAAAGGAATCATAGCTTCTAAAAAGATAGATTTGACCACTTTGATTTCAAATGAAGAAAAAAATTCAAGAACATTCACACATAAGTTTCTGGCAATTCCAGGTTCATATCCATCATTAAAAATTGGAACATACATTGTTGAAAACTCTGGGATTGGTGAAGGTGAAATAACGACAACCAAGATAGAAGAATTTCTTAATGCAGGAATATCGCCAGATTCAATTATCGCTGATTTTCCAATAAAGTTGCCTGATGGATTTTCAAGATCATTCAATAGACTATCTAAAAAAATAGAAGACAATCTTTCCAAGAAACAAAAAATCTCAAAGAGATTTTTCAAGTCGCTAAACAAAGAAGTTCAATATGACATCTGCGAAATAAAGACACCTTTTACTATGACTTCCTTAGAAATTCCAATCAAACTTAGCGATGCAATATTAGGAAAGCAGCTATTTGTCTATGTCGGTTCTTCAATTGGTTCTTCAAAAAAGCTAAGAATAAATCAAAAACTCGGAGAAATCATTTCCAGCGTTTTCAATATTCCTGTAGAAAACGATGATGAGCTAAGAAAAGAGCAGATTGGAAACTCAAGCTTACCTCAAAGATTGGATGGT
>Ga0208019_1001676_pt1 | contig 11614 bp, 12 predicted proteins | sample CB_VirMetaG_5_FD_184540 | JGI IMG/M metagenome (GOLD analysis project Ga0208019, IMG submission 184540) | Freshwater to marine saline gradient viral communities from Chesapeake Bay - CB_1508_1D Viral MetaG (SPAdes) (version 4) | ecosystem: Environmental > Aquatic > Marine > Coastal | place: USA... | reverse complement strand
ATCTTTTGCTCCTTTCAGAGTCAATGCATCGTGAGCATCAACAAATCTTTGCAGTTGGGCATTATGTCTTTGCATTTTTATTTGTGCATGGCGAAGATCATTCTGAGCTTGTATATCGAAAGGATTACCGTGGTTCTCGCTCGTTCTTATAGATGCAGAACCGTACTGACGGGCTGCATCTTCCATCCCTGCCTTGATTCTTCCATGAATGAGATTACGAATACGGGAAATTCTTGTATTTGTTTCTTCTTTTCCTTCTGGTGTCTTCTCATCTTTTTGTGTTTTTTTCATATAAAGAGCGGAAAGATCACTGGAATTAGTTGGTCCAATTCTTCCAATCACTTCCTCTGCTATTGTTTCTTTTCTTTTCTGTGCAACTGATGTATAAAAGGCACGGGACTCTTCTGTTCCTGGATTAATTAAGTTGCTACCTGATTGTGGTTGCTGTCTTGGATCAAAAGATTGTGCTCTTTTACTCATTAAGTATTGTTTTAATTTTGCCTTTTCCTCATCTGAAAGAGGAGTCACTCTTGTTTCTCTTTGTTTTGGTATCTCTGTCTCTGCCGTTTTTGTAATTAGATTACGAATTCTGGCAGCGAGAGATCCAGATCTTATGTGATTAATTCTTGCCTGAATTGATCCAGATCTAATATAAAGATGATTTGTTTCTGGATCTTGCTGTACATGCATACTATAATGATTCGAGATATTCGATTCATCATATTGCTCTGCTAAGAAGTTTTGTACTTGTTGTAATCTTTTCATGAGTGATCTCTTTTAACTTATTTATGAATAGGTACAATTTGTCCTATACGAAGTCCAAGTCGTGTAATATCTCCTGCTGGTATTTCGATTGCATACTTTGCAGGTTCACCACTTGAATATGAAGTGAGTCTCGTGGCATAATCTTCATTGGTTTCAAATGAAGTACGAGGTCTTTCTTTTAACATACGATGCATGTTCACGATCTGTCCCCCTTCATTTAAGAATATGATATCCATATTAGTGAGACAGTCTTTCATCCAGAACTCTTGTACTTGTTCTTTTGGCATAATAAAAATCATTCCCGTCTTACGAGGAATGAAATCTCTACCAGAGAGTCCTTGTATGATCTTGTCTGGCGTGTCTGCTATTTCTAACTCGTAGGTGGAATCATTTAGATTTAATGAAAGAGTATCCGGCTCCACTCCTTCTTGAAGTGGAACCGGGACGGGGGACTCATTGTAATACTCTTTAAAATTTTTCATTATGCAACAAAGCCATTAGTTCCTAAAGTTCTAAATCCACCAGGTTTTATTCTTCTCATTGCATTATTAAATGCTGTTTGACCTGCATTTGCTTGTGGTTCAAGTTGTCCTGTATTTGGATTGTAACCAGTAGGAGATGGTCCTTCCTCTTCCGGTTGTTGCTGTGTTTGCTGTTGCACTGGCTGCTGTGTTCTTCCAGTTTGTCCTGCTCTAATTTTATCTAAGGTTTCTTGATCATAGGCACCTGTTGTTTCCATATCGGAAGCAACATCTGTTCCCGGTCTTCTTTGAAGAAAATATGGTATTTCTTCCCTATCAGCTTGTGTTGGTGGAGGCTGATTGTTAGCAGCAGCTCTACGACTGGCATCAGCAACACCTCTTGCTACATCAGATGCAATTACTCTTCTTCCGAGTCTTCTTGCAGCAGTTGCATTTAATGGGGGCAGCCCTCTTGTTGCTCTACTTTGATTTTCGGCATCTATTGCTCTGTTTGCTGCTGCTTGTCCTGCTGGACTTGCTTCATAATCTGCTCTTGCTTGTCTTCTTGCATCAGAAGCAGCCATTCTCTCGGCTCTTCCTGGTTCATTTCTTGCCTGAACTCTAGCTAAAGTTTCCTCCGGAGTTTCAATTCTTCTTACGTCATAAGCCCTATCAAATCTAGCATCCATGGCATCAAGTCTTTCTTGCATGGCATCAAGTCTTTCTTGACTCACTGGTCTGCTCGCAGGACCAACCATTGAACCAGGAAATCTAGATGGATATCCGCTTCTACTTGGTCCACGCATTCTTTGACCACTTTCGCGTTCTGCACCCATATCAATAACATTTATTCTTCCTGTAGGACCACTAGCTGGTCCTGTGTATTGTTCAACATATAAATTAGAACCGACTCTAGTAGAGAATCTGCCACCCCTTAATTCTCGCGTTCTTTTTTGAACTTGATATTTGAGTCTGTCGTCAAGCGTGTATGCTGGTTCACCACTGTCAGTTTTTCCAGTTGGTTTAATTCCTCCATCCTGGTAGAATTTAAATGTATCAGGATCTCCAGCAGCAGTATCTAACCCAGCAGCTTTATCTTGATCTGCCATTCTTTTTCTTGATGCTATTGCACTCTGTCTAGCGGCTTCGGCTCTCGGTTGATCTGATGGTTTACTTAATATCTGATCTATTTTTCTTTCACCTGCAAGAGTTCCTCTTCCTGCTTTGCCAAAATAACCAGCAGGTTTATTCATTAAATCTAGAGCGTTTTGTGCTCGTGTTGATGCTGATACATTCTTACCAAATTTCTTTTCATAATCAGCCATATTTTGTTTATGAAGTGCGTCACTCATTGATGATGCTAAAGCAGGTAATTCGTCTCTCTCCCACTTTGCATCTCTGATTTCTCTTTCTCTTATTTTTTCTTCTTGTTTCTTGGTGAGTGGTTGTTCTATATCCGTTGGAGTACTTTGTCTCAACCCACCATCTTTTCCACCATAAAATCCTGATTTACCAGCCTGTCCTCTGGAGCCAATAGAAAGACCAGTTTCATCAAACATACCTGTTACACCTTTTTTTCTCATCCTTGCAATGAGTTCTCTTAAATAATTTTCAGCAGATTGTTCTGGAGTCATGTCTCCACTAGCTACCATTGCCCTATCCCTAGCAAGTCTTGCTGGTCTACCTGCGTCAGTAATAGATTCTGCTTCGGATTTACTTAAGAATTTTGGTTGATCACGATCAAATTCTAGTCTTGGTTCAGATACACGAGCAGTAGCAGCTTGTAATTGGGCTACTTTACCACGATTCTTAATTTGTTCTGGTGTTAATACATCCTTTGCCTTTTGCATAGCAGCATCAAATTTTGATTTAATACCTTTAAATCTATCTGCCAATAATGAGGTAAACTGCTGAAGTTTTTCTATGTCATTTGTAAATCCTTCTCTTCCTGTAGAAGGATTTGTAGGAATCATAAATTGCTCAGTTAATGCAAAAGAAATTAAATTAATATGCGAAATGGCATCAATTAAATCCTCTTCTGTTATATCATCAAAGGATTCGTTTATATTTTTGTTAAAAAAAGATGCTAGATATGTTTTTGCTAGTAGTTCTAATTCTTTCATTTATAGAATCCTTTAGTATTTTCTCTTTTCTGAAGTTTATTTATTGGTCTTTGTGATGCAGGTTTGGATTTTGGAATCCGAATTGAAGCTAACCCACGATCTGTACTTTTCATAAAATCAGATATTGGTCCTGATTCTTTTCCTCTTTGAGCAGCAGAAAGTAAAGTTTTTGTAAGTGGTGTCAGTGTATCGGAAAAAGTTTTAGCTAATGTACTTTGAAAGGATAAAGGATCCTTAAGTAAATCTTTTCCAAATTGTCCTAATTCTTCTTGTTCTTTTTGAGATTTTTTCCACACATCCATGACACTTGAAATATAATCTGAAATAGGTTTAATGATTGTACTGATATATTCTTTAGTGGAATCGCCGATTTGACGACCATCACCAGCTCCTCCTGTAGCACCACCACCTCCGTCTTGTGGTCCAGGAGAGGGCCAATTAAATGGATCCTCTTGTTCTCTAATGTTCCAATTATAACGATCAGTTTCTAATGATGGCATATTCATCTACCTCCAAACTGTCTTTCCCACGATCTACGCATTTCTTCTTCGTTTGCGTTTGGATCTATACCTCTAAAGTAATCCCTAAATTCTTCCCACGAAGGGCGAGAAGATCGTGGTCTTTGTTGCTGAGATTGTTGTTGGGGCTGTTGTTCGGTTCCAGTCACAGATCTTACCCCTCCAATTAATTCCCCTTCTCTTCTTACAATATCTTCTGGAGATACCCCAGTCGCCGTTGATAAACCTGTTTTGATACCTTGACCTACAAGATCTTTTATACTGACTCCACTTGCCATTTCAGCTCCTTTAGCTATCAAAGAAAACGGCATAAACGCAGTTCCCGCACCCGCCACACGATCAGCCATGGTTTGTAAATTTACCCCTGGCTCTCCTTTAAACAATTTTCCTGCTTGCTTGAACAATGTTTCTCCGCCAAAAAGGTATTCATTGGTGTCTGCAATTTTTTGACCTGCAGCTTTCACCCACGGATTATCGGATGTTTTTGCCATTTCTGCTGCAGCTCCTATAGCTTCAGTGCCACCAATAGTTCGTATAAAGGGGGTTTTAAGTGATTGAACAATTCCACTTCCTTTAGGTGCATATAAAGCTTTTCCTAAGTGTTTTCCTACGAGGGGGATAGCTTCTGCTGGTCTAAGAGTAAGTTTTGATGCTAAATTTGATGTCGAAGATGTACCAGTATTTGCCGCTTGTTGAGTTGCTTTACTGGCTAATTTATTAGCAGCCCATTTAGTGCCTTCCCATGCTCCCTTAGCACCTGTCTGTATTCCTTTGACTCCAGCCTTTAAAAGATCTTTTTCTACTTCTTTTACTCCTGCTACTAATCCTTTAGATTCTCTTGCAGTCTTGGCAGCTCCACCTAATTTAGAAGTTGGAGTTCTACCTACAAACTTTCCTGCAAGGTCAAGTCCTTTTGATACCATAGTTCTTCCCAATGGACTTTTAGCAAGGGCTAATCTGACTGCTCCTGATGCTATACCACCAACTGGAATTGCAGATAATGCAACATCAGTTGCAATTGCAAGTACATTAGGATCTACTTCACCTTCTTTAGTTACATCAAACCAACGACTTTCTCCTGCTTTTCTTACATCTTCAACTGATTGGTGTAATTCACGTTCTTTTCCGTATTCAGCAGCCTTTTCTTTCTCCTCTTCTGTTCCCTTTTCCATTTGAGCTAAACGAGCCAATGCTCCTCGTCCAAGACCTTTGTATGGTCCAGACTTGACTGATTCACCTTGTTTTAATGATCCAAGAAGTTCAGTTACATTATTTTGTTCATTCACAATCTTATAACGAATGTAATCCTTCATTAAAGACTTAAACTCAACCAGTTCTTCGCTCTGCTGAACTGGGAGTTCTCCTCTGTCTTTCTGAAATGATTCAATAATAACTTGACTCTTTTGTGAGAAATTGCTCATCGGGATCCCCCATTTTTGTGTAATATTACCTAAATATATAGTAATATAAAGGAGTTAATGAAATGCCGCTATATGATTATCGTTGTGATGCATGTGGACACAAATGGGAAGAAAACTTAAGTATTTCTAACCGTGACAAGCCCTGCAAACAAAAATGCCCTCATTGTGAAAAGAAGGGCGAAGTAAAGAAAGATGTTGCAGGATTCCCAGGATTAAATGTAGATACCACACTGACGCCAGACAAAGCAACTGGTGGTCGTTGGTCTGAGATAATGAATAAAATTAACAATGAGTTGCCAGATCGTTACAAAACTGGTTCTGACTTAACAGGACATCGTTGGAAGGGTTGAAATGAGTCATCGTCATAGATCACAGTGCTGCTGTGGGGATCCTATAGTACCGCAAGACTGTTTTCTTGGTTATGGTACACCACCTCCTCCTGATGGTGGATTTGAACCAACAAAAGATAGATGTGAATATTGGCCCACTCCGTACACAAGTGCAAAAGATCAAAGTCCATATCACCATTGGTCATTCTGCAATTCATCATTAAATGAAGAGCTTATTCTAACACTTGAAAGAGATGTCAGAGTAGATAGATCAGGTTATGGTTCTTATACTACAAACGGAGTAGATCCTCCAGACGGCACACAAGAGCAGTGTGTTAATTTTTTCCGTTCAAATGGAGTAGTTTGCTCTAATTGTAGGGACTGTTGCACAAAAGCGTCACATCTTGTCGGAAACCCAGAAAGTGGATTTCTTGGATTTGGAAATGAACCATTTTATGTAAGGTATAGAAGATTAAAAAATATTCCTGCATATGAATCAAGATTCATAGATTGGGAAAGTGGAATACAAGATATAACAAATAGAGCCTATGTGTGGAGAACAATTGGTTCTTTAAAAATACAGAACCATTCATGGAATGAGGCTACAAATGGTGGCAATCCACTTTGGCCCCTTTGGGTGAATCCTTGGGAAGCTGCTTGTCATGAAGGAAACATACAAGAGCAAAATAGACCTCACGGAACTGCAATTTATCAACCAGATGATACGTTGTTTAATTGTCAAGAATGGGATAGTGGTGTTGGAAGATGTAAGGATTGGTCATGCAGTACTTTTGGTGGCGGAAATAGTTTTGATTGTAATCAAGAATACCGTGGTCTTGGCAATAAATATTTAACTCCTGCTCAAGCTCAACTAATTGGTGATGATGATTGGGACACAAATAAATATGGGTATGTTTCCACAAGTGGATGGGCACGAGGATTTAATTGTTATCCAGGAGACGATACATGTAGAGCATCTGAAGACGATAAAATTGATTACTATGTTAATCAAATATATGAGCAAGGTGGTGCATACTTCTGGCTTCAAGGAATAGCAGACCATAACGCATATTACATATTTAATCCAGATGGATCAACCAACGATACACCAAGATATTTTGAATCATTTTATTATTCCGAAGGAAAAGTACTTCAAGATTTTAGTTCATATTCATGCGATGATGAGAGAAAAGGATTGAGAAATTTAAATGAAACTCTTGCTGGTGTTTTTCATAGAGAAACTTGGTGGGAAAAATATTGGAATGGTTATACGCGAAATGCATACGAAAGATCAAACCCAAATAATGTTCCTCCTGATGATTATTTCCAACATAATAATGATTCAGTTGTGGAAGATTATACTCCAGAATTTATAGGATTAACCTGTTCTGGTATTCCTGTGTTTACTTGGGAAATATATTATTTGTATAGAAGACATAATAATTATCCTCCCATAGTTTCAGCTACTGACATATATGCGAACCGTATACCAGAAGCATCTTTAAATAAAATAAGAACTTATATTGAAAATCAAGGACAAACCGCCCCAGAGTTTAAAGCAGGCAATTCTAATAATCCAGATGATATAAGAGAAAACCATTTACTTTGTTTTTTTGCTTGTTTGTATTATAACATACAAATGCCATATCAGGTAACTGATATATTAGAACTATATGATATACTTCCCGCTCCAACAAATTTAGGAGAAGATAGCAATTACAAAATATTTGAGAAAAAACTATACTATTATGACTTCACTGGTATTCAACAAGATGGGATAGATACTCCATGTGAGTGGGGATCAAGTAAAGTACTAATGATGCCTTTCTACGGAAGACCGGGCGGATGGAATTACATGGGAAAGTGCCCGGGACTTGAAGGACCAAGAGAATTAATACAAGAAAATATTTTAAATATTTTAAATTTTCCAAGTAATTTAGATGGAGTACGAAATAACTGTGGATGGAATCCTTGGCCCTTTCCAATTGAAAATAGATTATATGGTTATGATGCGTTAAACACCCCAGAAGATTATAACGAATATAGCGAGGATATACTTAATTTTTGTTGTCCAGATCCAAATAATTCATTTAGTTGTTTCACACCTCCTCTATTTGTATATTGTGACACCGGAATTGGACCAAATCAACCGGATCCAGATAATCCAGATGACCCGAACCAACCAGATTTTCCCTTAACGTGTAGTAATTATTCTGCTTCAATTACCTGTAGAGGTGTTTGGTTTCAATATCATTCAAATGACTATGGTACAGCCGATCCAATAACTGGTCTACCGATAATTGGATGTGATACTATTAGTAATTCATTTTGGTTAAGACAGGATCCTTATGAATTTGGTCCTACAATTAGGTTAGGAATAAATTACACCGAAGACGGTTTAACCGGAGCATTCATAGACAATATCAACACAGATAATTTCTCCCTGACAAGAGGAATAATTAATACAATTGATTATAGTGGTGTAATATATCCACATATCCTATTTAAAAGCCCAGACATAGAAATAAATGGAAGCACATTTCGTTCAATTAGATTTGAATTAATTATTGGGGCAAAATCACCCGATGATTCCGATGACGGATTAATTGATTTACCTTACACTTTCTTGGAAAGACTTGACTACGAAGGTGATGGTATCATTAAGTTCAATCCATTTGAGCAATTAGATTTAAATGAATATACGAAATCACCCGACACTTTATACTGGCAAATACAAGAAGTGTTTAGGGATATAAATAATCCAGAAAATTATTATTACTTACCTTTCCATGATTTGAATGGAACAATTACCCTTTCAGATATACCTGGATCTGCCTATGCTTGTGGCGAAGAAGGTACAATTAAATATTCCGGTGAAGCAGCCCGTCTATACGAATATCAATGGTATCATCCACCATATATTGTTACTACAGGTACATCTGCGATAGAGTACATAAGATGTGCAGGAGAAGATTGCGATAGCCCTCCTTGGCCTGGATGTAATGATATTCGCAGAAACACAGGGCAATGCTGCAACAGTAGACAGTGGGATGTGACCCCCGGTAATTGTGCGGCTCCTAAAAATGTTGGAAGAAGAGCAGGACCACGAGGATCTGAATTTTCTGTAATTGACCAGTATATTCCACCCCCAGGAGGAGGATGACATGTCATTAGGAAATAGAAAACCATGTGATTATTGCTGGCTTGGACCTGTTTGTAAAGTGTGTAGTTTTGATTTATTTAAAAGATCAACAGAGGAATTTTTATATCAAGCAGAATTGGGTTTAGATGAAGAATTACTTTATACTGGATCAAGTCCTTTAGATGTTGATGATGTATTTCAAATTAAGTTTGATATAAATTATCTCACAATTAAATTTACAAATTGTAATATAAGAAGAGCCTTTACAAAAATATTTCCTGCTGGATCACAGGCAGTATTTTATTATTCAAATTCATCTGCCAATCGTGCAATATATCTTTATGATGGATATGAATATAATCTTACAGATGATTTGTCTTTAATACAAATACCTATTAATAAGTTTATACTGAATGATCAAAGTACATACGATCAAGTAAAGATAATGAATTTTTTAAATGATATTGTTCTAACACAAACTGAGGGTCTTCCATTTAAATTAAGATTCTGCACATCTGGAGAACAGTTCAATGACTCATGAGTTTATAACTGGAATGTATAACAAATCTGTTTGTCATAATACAAAAACTGGAGAAATCGTAGAATATAGAAAAGAGGAAGAAATCTTATATACTTCACTAGGCTCTATAAAAATGAAACATGCTAGGGTTTCCCCTAGCATATACCAGCAAGTGAAGATTGGAAATCTATCGAGCACTCTCAGACCGACGATGAGCCTTCATTCGTAAGGACTTCTATGTTGCGGTCTTGTTGTTGTATTTTACAAGAGGCTGATTGAGTCCTTCCTTTATGCCCACCGTGACCATACGGAGGATAATTCTACTTCACCAATATGTAGATATTTTGGCTCCTCTGGACGACGAATTAAGGGCATTTTTGCTTCTTTTGGGGTAGAATCTCCCTTCTTTGTGTTACATTTCGTACAACAACACACAAGATTCTCCCATGTATTGCGTCCTCCACGGGATCTCGGTATTATATGGTCAATCGTTGCATGTCCATCGACTCTTGTACCACAGTATTGACATATGTGTTCATCCCTGCGATGTATGTTCTTGCGAGACAAATACACCTTTGGACGAGGAACACGAATGTATTTACAAAGTCGTATGGCTTTGGGTAATAAAAATACCCCACTGCTATGGGGTATCTCGTAGTAGTGTTCGTAGTTATACGGGGCTTCCGCTTTTCCACTGAATAATAAAGATACTGCCCTCTGCCACTCGATCCATCGTAATACTTCCTCAGATGCGTTGAGTAGTAATACTTTTTTCATTTTTATCCTAGAATAGTTACTCTACCTGAGCTTACGGTTATTCCAGCGATTCCTATGTTAAATATCTGTGGTTCATTTGTAGTAGTCAGTTGAAATGTTTCAGCATTATATCCTTCAAAGGTTGCTGCTGTAGCTTTATCCATGACAAAACCAGCGATTCCTACATTAAAATTAGCCGTTTGTCCTGCAATATATTCTTTATATGCTTTCATTTTTGTCCTCCCCTTTATTTAGGATAAATTATATATAACCAAGGAGAATATCATGAATTATAGCAAAAATTATCTAGAAGAGCAAAGAAGAGGAATTCCAGTTGCAGGGGGACTGGCTAATCTTTTATTAACTATTGGTGGTGGTGCGGGTGATATAGTATCAACTGTTGTAAAACCACCTTTAGACTTAGCAAAAAATCTAGGTAATATCGAAAGAAGAAATATATTTCATAGAATACAAAAGGCACGGTTTGGTGGAAGTGAATCCCCTTCAGATGAAGCAATTAAAATGGTTCTAGCCAGAGAGTTTCCATCACTCGGTTCTAAGCTAACTGGAAGAGTGGGTGATTTAACTAGATTAGGACTTTTCAGAAATATTTTTGGTAGATAATTTACGCCTGGGCACGCTACCTTAGGCTGGTCCCCCCGAAGCGAACACGGGGGGATTCTTTTTATAAATATTAGTAAAGGAGATCTCAAATGACTAGCTTTGAAGAAACAAAAAGAGATAAAAATCTACTCCGCGTTGCCGCAGAAATTGCTGGTAAGGGAGAAAAACGGGGTGAAATGGGTGTTGATGAAATTGAAGTAATTCGTACCAATGGTGCTGAAAAGCAAGTACAACAACCAGCCCAAGAAGTAGATCTAGAGCCACAAATGGCTGTTTATGAAGAAGTTGAACTTTTTGCAAATGAAGTTCTTCAAAGACTTATGAGTCTCGAAGAATCACTCGACTTTGAATTAGAAGATGAAAATCTTGACTATGCAATAGACAGGATTATTGATGACCTTCTCGCTGAAGGTTGATATTTAATACATTTTTTGCTATAATTGGCGATTGGATTTTATTATGTTTGAACAGAAGACTTTTACACACAAAAAAGTAGTTATAACAAGCGACCTACTCTCAGAGAACACTGAGAGTGGTCGTTATTATGTTTTGGAAGATGGTAAGAAATTACCAAGTGTCACCACAGTGACTGGCTGGAAGAAGAATAAGTTCTTTGCTAAGTGGCGTGCAAACAATCCCAAAGAAGCAAAGAGAGTGACTCGTAGAGGCAATAAACTCCATTCAGTGATTGAAGAGTATGTCAATAATGAGGCTATTGATATCAACTCAATACCACCAAATGAAAGAGAACTCTTTCTTCAAATGAAAGATGAAGTGGACAAGATTGACAATATTCGTTGCACCGAGATGTGTCTTGCATCAGAAAGAATAGGAGTTGCAGGTCGAGTAGACTGCATAGCAGAATATGACGGAAAATTATCTATTATTGACTTCAAGGGATCTACTCGTAAAAAATGGGCGTCAGACATTGAAAACTATTTTCTGCAAGCTACGG
>Ga0208019_1001675_pt1 | contig 11619 bp, 22 predicted proteins | sample CB_VirMetaG_5_FD_184540 | JGI IMG/M metagenome (GOLD analysis project Ga0208019, IMG submission 184540) | Freshwater to marine saline gradient viral communities from Chesapeake Bay - CB_1508_1D Viral MetaG (SPAdes) (version 4) | ecosystem: Environmental > Aquatic > Marine > Coastal | place: USA... | reverse complement strand
TAAGTCGTAATAAAAATATAACTTTTCTCGATGGTGTAACCTGCATAATGGTATTATGGCCCACCACTCATCAACCTGCCTACCAGAATATATTAATGCGTGATGCCATTCTGGAATCGAACAACAATTTGGCACACAACACTCTCTCATAAACGGGTCTTTTTCCAATATCTCTACATTCTTTTTTGATATTTTTCTCATAACAAATAAAAATCTGTTAACCTAAACTGTAATTGTGCTTGTACTCTTACAGCCAGATCAACAGATTTTTATTTGCGAGTACAAGCATTTACTCTGTTTATATTTTACCAAATTTTTGAGCTGTTGTCAAGTTTTATATGTTAATAAATCCAATTTTGTTTTCCAATTAACAATTACCCCCTCACATTTATTAAATCGATATGCGTCTTTATTCACCTTGCTTAACTCCGCCTCAACAAAAACACCCTTTTCTCTTATGGTCTGTGCATCTATAAAAAGCACCTTCTCCTCTGTTGCATATATTACTTTTGCTTTTATTTCCTCCATCATATCAATCTGACTTTTTTTAATATCAATAAAATCTGGCATTGATTTGCTTGCTTTTACTTCCACAAAAAAAGCATTACCTGTTTCTAAATTTCCAATCAATGCATCTGGTTCATAATTTCCAGTGAAAACTTTTGTAAAATGCTCGCTACTTTTAACAGTCGTATAAATCAAACCGAACTCTTTATTTAGTTTTTTCAATATTCTTTTTTGGTTCTCAATGCCATTTTCAACATATTTTTGATATTGGCTATCAGTGCGATTGTCTTTGGCGTAATTATAGTTATTCATAAAAATAATCTTACTTCCCTCCTTTATAAAATTACTTTTTTAGTAGGTGGTATGCTGACATTGGACCAAATACTATAATGCCAAGTCCACCAACAGAGTACAGAAAATCTGATAACATCAAATCTGCAACTGTTGCCCCGAGGAACGCTAACGCTAGTGTTGCCACCATTCCCCAACCTGTGATTTTTTCCCACATAGTTTTTATGATTAAGAGTTAGTTAGTAAGTACTTAATTAAAAATTAACCAAATCAGCCAAGTTTTTTTCCACTAAATTATCCATTGCTTGTTCCTCTAAATTCTCTGCGTAGTCTTTTTTCTCGTTAATCTTATAATATTCTATATAGGCTTTTGGGTATTTGCTTACTTTGGCTGATGTCTTACCTTCTTTATTTATCCTATCCTTTTCAAAATAACAATCTCTTTCATTTCCTTCAAATACTGTATCAAAATCTCCATTTCTATTTTTTACTTTAACAACAAATTGGTCACTGTTTATACAATCTTCTTTGCCATTACATTTAATCGCACCAATTTTAATTAGTTTGTCATGCTCGTCTTTGTGTATAAAACCTAAACCGTGATTTATAAAATCTTCTGGTTTATGGTATTTAAAACATTTATCATGTTCTTTTTTTGATAGTATGTTATTTATTTTGTGCATATCGTTTTTTTAATTGATTTATATAATCATCTTCGTCGGAGTTTTTATCTTCACTTTTCTCCCAAGTTCTTACGCTTGCTTGCCAGTCCTTCATTTTGTTCTTACCCACCATCCAACCCTTGCTTTCATAGAAGTCTATAAACTTTTGAGGATCTACCTTATTTTTTCGTTCACTACAATAATTAGATACATCTTCATAGGTAGGTGGTAAAAATTTATTTTTACCCTTACTATCTTTACTTAACTTAACTTTACTTAACTTAACTTGTGTTTCCATTTGGTTTCCATTTGGTTGCCATTTGGTTACCAACTGGTTTCCATTATCAGTATATGCCTTATTTTCCTTTATGCTTAGCAAACTTTTTTCATCTGTATAAACTGTCTGATTAAATCTATCCATTCTAATTGTGTTGTGTATCAGCCAGTGTTTTATAACAATAACACCGCTCTCAAATATCAATATGAACCTCTTTGCTATCAAAACTTTCATTTCATCATCTTGACACCCAATTAATCTCATTATCCTTTTGGGATTATCAATAAAACCCTCATCGTCGGCACGCATTACTAAATGGAAGTATAGTGCCTGTGTTGATAGTGGCATTTCTAAAAATGCATCTGTATCAACTATTTGTAAACTAAACATCCTTTTTTTTGCCATATAATTTGCATTTACACCCCTTATCTCGGAGTATTTGTTTTTGTTCTTCTAGTGTTTGCCACTGCCCCCGCTTGTATGCCTCAAATGTTCCACATAAACTCAAATCTGGTGTTGATGGCATAAGTTTAGGATTATACCCCCTATTAATCATTTCTTTTCTAACCATACCCAATCTAATCCACAATATATTGGCAAAACCAATAAATTCTTTAACCGCTGGATGGTTTCTATATCCCTTTTTGTTTTCTGTTATTATCTTATAACAGCCCAAACTTTCACGCCACATAGCACATAAATGCTTTTGACATAGGTCTGGTATTAATTCTTCGTGCCAAATTCTCATAGTATTACAAATTAAAAACCACAACCCTGCCTAACAAGTACACAACGCTAATTATGACACTTGGTTTGCAAGATTGTGGTTTCTGACTTTTAATAAATTTTAGCGTTGTGTTATTTGTCATATTAGTTATATTCTACACTATTTTCTAGCTGTTGTCAATACAGTTTTCCACACCTAGATTATAGCCAATAATATTGTGATCCAAACTAAATACATAAGTTTATAGTTTATGGTTTATAATAAACATTAATAAATGAATTTGCGACTTTTAGGGTAAGTCGCCAACCCGCAGTGCTAAGCATCACCCAAGTCTTTGATTGCACCGCAATCTATACAGACCCTAACGACCTCATTTGGGTCTTTCGACTTGTCCACACCCTCCTTGTGATAGGTTTTCTGACCACAAACATCACATTTTCCATAACCAACCCCGTACCAAATAATCATTTTTTCCTCCTTGCCAAATAGACTATTGACACAACAACGACTATTGGCACAATTAGAAAACCTGGCGATCCGTCTGTGATTATTTGAAGTCCCTCCCCACATCCTACTGCCATTGTTCCTACAACTGCCATCACATCTCTGAACGCTTTTAGCATTGTGTACCTCCTTATAATAGTCTAGGTAGCCATACTTCTCTCCTTCGGTTAGCCAGTTGCTATATCCTTGTGGTCTGCTTTGTTCTTTCATCCCTTCTAGTGATTGAGTGAGGAAGGCTTTGATTTCTTCGTGGGAAGGAATATCGTCAAGGTCTTTAGGAAAACTAGCAAAAGTCCCAGGTTCGTTTGCTATTTCAAATCTAACTTGTTCAACTTCAAACATTTTGTCAAATTCTTTTAACTGTTCTTCTATATAGTTCATAGTGCTTTATTTAATATCGTGTATTGCAATTATAATCGCTAGTGTAAAGAATCCTAGTATGAATCCACATATTGCTGGGGCTAGTGTTTGTTCCATATTATTTATCTATTATTAAAGATTATTTAACAGTAAATAGGGTGGAGCCTCTGATATATCAAAGACATCGCATAATATAACTCTTGGTTTTTTCACACCTTATAAACCAAATTGTCGCTGGAACTAACCCTGATGTGAGAGTAAGCTATAATATACATCACCCCACCTCATTTACTGTATTTATCTATTATTAAAGATTAAACTGGGAAATTATCACATTGTTCGTGTCCCATTTCTCCACACACTATACATTTTGGTATAAAATCATCTGCCACTACATCAGTTGTCATTTGTTCAAGTGTAGAACCATCTTCAAATATAAACTTTATACCTTTTGAATATTCAGATTTTCTTTCATTTGTTTCTAAATAATATATTTCTTTTACTTTTTTCATACTTATCTATTATTAAAGATTATTTAGTGTATTTAATTCTTAACTTCTTACAAATCTCACGCAAGGACTTACTAGCTGTAAACTTACCCTGCTTACTGCTTTTATAGTTGGTGCTGTGTCTGCGGTTCTTTACTTTTGATTTGTTCATACTAAAATTATCTAATAATTCTATATTTTTTTAGTTTTTCCTCTAACTCATAGGATGATCTAACCAATAAATAAATTCCTCCTGCTTTTGTGGTTTTTTCTTCAAACTCTTTTTGTCTTACTGTCTGCTTTCCTGTTTTAGTTTTACATTCTATTGCTATAAATTTTCCCTTATGAATCGCTATTATATCTGGGCTACCAGGATAGCCGAACCTATAAAAACCACCAACCTCTGTTTTAAATGCACCTGTGTTATTTCTCCAAAAAAATATCTTATAAGCATTTAGGAAATCCATACAAGCGTTTTGTATATCTTTTTCTAGTATTTTCATTTTAGTCAAGGTTATCTTTTATAATTTTTATTTTATTCTCCATCCACTCCTCTCTAAATTGACTAAATGTCTTTGTCGTCTTTCCTTTCTCCTTTTGTTGTTTCCAGTAAATAAATATTACATCTCTTAATCTTTGTGATAAACTTTTCTGCCCCTCAAATTCAGGTGCGTCATCTTCTGGGATCTCATCCTTTTCAATCTCATTAATCTTAAATAAAAACCATCCCTGCTTATTATTTAGTGCAAACAATCTAGCGTTCTCCTCTGGTGTCATTTCTTGACAGTCAACTGTAAATCTCAAAGTATTATCCGCCATCATTTTTGGTTGTTTTATAATAGCTGGCACTTGAAATATTTGGGCGGTCAAAGCACCAGCCATCATTTTATCTCTAATATCCATATTTATTTTTTATTATTTTCACCCTTCCAACAATCGTAACATTTGGGGTATGGCCCATTATGTGGTTCTTCACACGCTACGCATATTTTATCTATGCCCTGTGGGGCTGTATTTTGCGTTTTAAGGGGTTTTTGGGGCGCACCTGGTATATCTACATAAATTGGCTCTTTACTGCCCTTAGATGCCAAATTTGCATCATCATCCTCTGCCTGCAATAGGAATAATGATTGAAGTGCATATCTTCTGTAATATGTAATTGCTGATCCCATTTTCTGCGGATCTTGTAAATCGGGCATTACAATAGCCTCATTTAGTAAAGATTTTTCCCCTTCAAATACAATGGTTCTTAATGCTGGCCTACCATCGACACTGCTCAAAGGCTGTATAACAGTCAAATCATACTTCTCCAATAGAGGTTTTAAGTGTTCTAATAATGAATTTATATCAAAGTATTGGCTCTTAAAAAAAGGATTTGTTTTGTCTTTTGATATTTTACCTATTTCATTTTGTAGTTTTTGTATTTTATCCATATTATTTTTTATAATTATCTTTGTACATTATTTCATTGTGGGTAAACTTTTCCATTTCAAATTCTTCATCAATCTTTTCCTCACCGAAATCCATTTGTTGACAAGCTAGTTCTTCTTGTTGTCTTTCATATTCGGCCTCCTCTAAATTAAATTTGTTCTCGGCACATATTTCATCGTGCCATTGTTCTTTTACTCGTCCCATATATTTTATGCTTAAGCTGTGGCGTTCATTTCATTCAGGTTTTCCTTTAACGCTCGTCCCGTACCTTACCGCATGCTCGGCTTGGTATTGTTAAGCGACCACATTAATTATTTTGTTACTGCAAACCCCTCTTTGGCTTGCTCTGCTCTTTTTTTGTGATAGTTCCATTTACCACGCCTTCTTTGTTTCTCTGCTGATTTTCTCCCCATCTCTCTGTAATGATCTAAACCATACTTTTCTTTTGTTGCTTTCCCACCCTTTTTTTGAATTGTGTTAGTCATATAAATATATTTCGTATTCTTCGCACTGTAATATCATAGCTTGGCTTGGTTGGAATTCAGTATAATCTTCCGCCCATCTTTGCCATTTAGTACAATCAACAACTGATTGACGCTCTGACACAAGCGATAATATTCCTGTGCATAATAAAGTTAAAACTGTGATTATAAACAAAAACATTAATTTGTCCCCTCTTTCCTCACGCAACTCTCTCTTGCGTGCCTTTTCTAATGTTATCCTTTTAGTTGTATATATTCTTCTTTTCATATTTTTTATAACATTTTGGCTGGGATCAGACCTCTGCAAATCCGATCCCGCCAATTAATGTTGCGACACATTTATAGGCTGTGTCATATTTCCTACTTAGATTATACCAACAACTAGCTGTTGTGTCAATACCCAGTTATCCACAACTGCTTGTTGTTGTATTTTTTACCTAGAATATAACAAAAAACCACTGACAACCCCTTTAAAGAGATCAGTGGTTTTTGCCATAATATTTTTTAAATACTATGTAACCATTTTGTCGCTTGAGTTATGGACTAACGGATATCCCTTAGATATATTAGCCCTTCAGTCTTACGATCAAATTAGTTTTTAAATTTACCTGCTACCCATCCAATCAGTACAACCGCACCTTCCCAACCTGCTTTCAAAACCAGCCTTGCGACTGTTAATGATGCACCAGCTAAACCAGCATCTGCAAGTGTGTCGAAATCCAACTCCCTTAATCCTGCTGATAAAACAGTCAGGAATACTGCAAGAAATGTAACAAGCGAACTTGTCAAATATCTTTTCCAGTGTTCTTTCACTAATTTCATATTACTTTAATTTAAACCCCCTCTTAGTTAATAAATATTTTATGGTTTTGTGAAAATATGCTGGCATTTTTCTTGGTTTTCCATCTCTATCGATTAGCCAAAACCATCCACCATTCGGCTTATCCATAACAGTCCAAGCATCAAACACATTACCAGATCTAAAATAATCCTCTCTTAACTTCTGCCATCCCTTGTTTCCTGTCTTATCACCCCAACTATTTTTGCAAGATATAAATTTACCTTTTTCATCAGTGCCATATTTCCCAAAATACATTGAATGTCGCCACAACTTATCACCATTCTTGGGTGGTTTTGGTTCTTCTGTTCTCCAAGTGCGATTATTAGACCCAACAACCCCCGACACAACACCGAGATTATCGCGGATAGCCTTAGCAAAAATATCCATATCACTGCCAGTCCTAATTAATCTATATTCTTTACCCTTATAATTCGATGCTTTTTTCTCTAAATCTTCATTTTTCCAAGACAAATCCCTAACAAAAGTCTTAGTTGGCAAACCCCTCTCTGGCTTAGTCGGCACTTCACTTTCTGTATTTATACCATAATTAATTAATTTCTTTACTCCATCCCTATTATATGCCCCATAATTTAAAAAAATTTGTGAAAAAATACTTTTTGCCGATAACTCTGGTATAGATTTTTGATATTTTACCCTTAATTCATCAAGTCCATACTCTGTTATTTTTTTTATTTCAGCTATATTTAAAACATAAGCATAATACGCCACGCTGTGTGCCACACAACTATCTGACGATCCTTGATTTTTGCTTATTATTCTACCTCCCAAATATTCTTCTATATCAAACCCCTCCTCCCAGTCCACATCATCAACATACCCAGCAATATGATCAAAACTATGATCCCTCTTATCTTCGGGTTGTTTTTTAAGACCTGTATAAACCATATATTTGCCATTTAAGCGTTATCCTGTAATTGTGCCAGCTTTTAGGGGCTGGCTGACCCTGTTATTTGCAAAATGTCTTATGCTTACACCTATCGTAATCCTTACAAAAGGTGTGTGCATTTGTACATACCCTGCAAATTGTTATAATGACACAGCTACCCAACTTGCGTTGGTAAAAGCACGACTTCTTGGCGTGAACAGTTACCAAACCACAGTTGGGACAAGGAAATCTCTCAAACCATTTGCTACTCATCGGATTTCCTGATGTTGTGCCACTGGGGGTTGCGACAAGCCTTGCACTCCAACTTCTGCCACCGATACACACCATCTCGCTGGCGGTTCGGTTCTTCGACGATGTCGGTCAAAGGCATATGTGGAGTTTCCTTTTGACAATGTACGCAGTGGGCGTTCATATCATCTCCTAGTGTTGGACCAAGTCCTCGGAATCACACCGAACACTCTTGCAAAAGCAGGGAAGCTCTGCCCAGCCAGTTTGAATAACCACGATGTCACCGCACCTGTCGCATCTCGCTTGAATCAAACATAGTTCAATATCACGAGATCCAAAACAGTTGAGCTTATCAAAGACATCGTTCCCACAGAGATCACAGTCGGCATCAATTTTCATAACTACACCGACACGAGGATGCGACGCTGATCCCCATACAGGGACACAAGCGCAGTTCCAACCTGAACAGGTGGCAAATTCATTCTTTCGGCATAACTTCCACTGTACCGAAGGAACGAACCAGTGAGGATTGCGTGCCTCTTGGCCTCCTCCACAGTCTTGCACCTCTTGTTGACCTTGTAATACAGGGTCGTGAGGTGGTCAAGCGAGTGAAGGTGTCCGTAAAAGACAACATCACAATCCACATACCTGAACACATCCAACGCCGCCTTGATCTTGGAATAGGGAAGCCTTGCTCCACTCGATCCGTGGGTGGCGTGTACAGTGTACGACTGTTTCCCAACTCGCAAGATAAAAAACGCTGCGTGATCCAGATACGGGACACCGAGCAGGTGTGCCATCATCCGAGTGACATTGATGGATGTCATTTTGGTGATACGGAATTCGTGATTTCCGTCCACCAGTCCGAGTAAAAGCCCCTTGTCTGCCAAAGGCTTCAACATATCCACCATCGCCTCCATCTGTGCCTCTGGTGTCATCTTCTGTCCGAACGGACCACCAACTGATCCGACAATCGAACTTTCGAGATAATCACCCATCCCGATCACATAGGTATTCTTGCGGACACACTCCGCAATAGTGTTGAGGAACAATTCCTCATCGCAGGTTTTTGCCCCCCAGTGAATATCACCGATAGGCATAATCTGCACCCTGTCTGCCTTGTTCGGTTTGAGCCGAACATCAACAAGTTTAGTCCGCTTTCTCATCACTTTTCCTCCGTTGGTGGCCTAGCTGGCAACCAGATTATATAAGAACATTCAAGGCATTGAACCTGAACCTCCCAAATCGGGACTTCGAAATGCTTAGTCATCCGAGTACCAATATGGGCGCACTGTGTGTACTTACGACACTTGGGACAATACATTGTAAACCTCCTATTTGTTTACCCCACCCCCGACCGCAATCGGAGGATTTGCCGACCATTCTATCTTGCGATAGAGGGAGGAGTAAACATTTATTTGTATCATTTTGTTATTTTGGCGTTATCTAATACCCCCTTAATATAGGTAACTTCTGTTGCAGTGCCAACTGATACACTCCTTAGCTCCTTTATTTCTGCATACAACAAAGCCCACATACCTCCGACTATGATCACAAGTAAACTGACAATGCTCCAAAAAACAATCCAACTCACTTTTCCTGAAAGCTCCTTATCAATTTTATTTACACGCTTCTCCAAATCTTTGTGGTTTTCTATGTGATCCTCAAACCTTTGAATTGACAAAAATTCTGACATATTTATATACTTTTACTATTAATAACCTTTATTGCTTGATCGCTACCATCAAAACTCTTAACCACAAAACCATCAAAAGGATTTTGTGTGCAATCTAAATCTGATTCTGCCTTAAACGCCACTTTAATATCACACCCAGTTTCCTTTATTTTTTGTAGCATCTCTGTTTTGTTTTCGGTGGAAAATCCACCTGTTATTTTATACATATTATCCTGGTGTTATTACTTGCCCCCCTCCTGTTGGTTCAAAATCATTACCCTCATTATCTACAAATAAACCTGGCATTGGATCTTTGGTCGATACAAAATTAGTGGCGGTAAATGGTAGTCTTATCTTAATACCATTAACAGCCAATTTCTGCTTTACCTCATCAATATTACTTGTATCAAATCCACCTGTTATTGTAGGCATATTAAACTTGATAAAATATTTTAATCCAACCCCTATTATAAGATGTTTGATTAAAGTCTGTGCTGTCAAATGTATCGCTTGTTTTTCTGCTTATGTTTATATTGGTGGCATCAATCGCAGCCTGATACGCTGGTAAACTAGAACCATCAAAACCACATAATTGATAATAAGCATCATCTGCATCATTTCTAACCATTATGCTAACACTTCTAATAGTTGTCATTGTTAATCCGTGAGCCACTGCCTTTGTTGTGTCGGCATCCATATCCCAATCACCTATTTCAAGCATTTTCATCTTGAAATTACTGTTATTGTCGCATTCCATTATTTGTGCTTGTTTACCCATATTATCCAACTTTAACTAAATGTAAATTAGCATGATTAATTATACAATTTTGTGTATCTGTTGTATTTTCAACCGCTAACCATATAACATCACCTGCCATCAACAGACCAACACCACCACTAGCACCAACCCCCCAACCAGTATTTCCAAATAACCTTTCCCAAGCAAACTCATCAAAAGCAGTTGTGTTTTTATAAACTTCAAATTTAAAGTTCTTGGAAGCCACCGAAGATCTTGCTGTGATAGAAAATCCTCCTGTGTAATAACCTCCGTATCCTGGTGCTATTTTCAGTGAAGCCCCTCTCTGCCAAGAGCCTGTGTCCGATGAACTGCTATAAGCTATATCATCACAGTCAAAGGTGTCGTCATCGATTTTTGTAACCCTTGTAATTCCGTTGTGGGCTGCATCTCCCATTCCGTTCAAAGAAATATAATCACCCTCGTCTAGTCCGTGAGCAACATCAGTACACCTCAACACTCCACCGTTATTGGCAGTGCTAGTTATAGAACCAGTTAATCCAGCCTTGTATATTGTAGCACCGCCATTTGCTGAACCCTCTAATAATCCCACAACTCCGTGATATTCAGCCACTGTGTTTATTGTGATGGTTTGGTTTGCCTCGTATAAATACAAAGAACCTCTACCTTGTCTAACTCCCATATTATTGACCTATTACAAACCAATTACTGCCATCTGAATAGAAGCCAGCATCTTGATTATCTGAATTAAGTGGGTAAGTCGCACCTCCATCAATAGTTTCTGCCCCCTCTGTGTCAACAGTTATGTTATTAACACTAGCATTTCCTCCCGCATCTTTAATCCAAATAGTTCTTCCTGATACCGCTTGTGCTGATGGTAAAGTCAATGATGTTACTGCACCAGTTACAGTATATGTTACATGTAATATATCATCAGTTGTCAATAAGTCATAAGTCGATGCATTTACAGTAGTTACATTTCTTTTTCTACCACCATAGGTTTTTAATGTTCCCTCGTCATCTACATCTAATACATCAGATGGAGCACCACCGTCAATAGATGACACAATATGGATTGAGCCACTAACATCATTTCCACTTACAGGAATAACGCTTGTTATGAAATCGACTGTTTTTGCCACAGCATCATCCGCATCCCAAGCTGACGAGCTTAAAATATGTGATGGTGAATTTACTGTTGTTGTTCCTACTGTTGCATCCGCTAACGCTAACTGTACTATTGAACCCTCATTGTCAATAAATACGCTATCCCTCCCACCTATTTGCCAAGTTGCCAAAAATATAGCATCCCAACCAGTAACATCAGTCTGTGTTAGATTCCATAAACTCATTGAATAAGTACCGCCCGAGGCTACGCTATCATTTAGTGTCTGACTATATTTAACACCATAATCTCCAACTGCTCCTGTTGTTATTGTCTTTAATGCGTGTGTGATCTCATCAGTGCTATATCTTGTAACT
>Ga0208019_1001674_pt1 | contig 11621 bp, 24 predicted proteins | sample CB_VirMetaG_5_FD_184540 | JGI IMG/M metagenome (GOLD analysis project Ga0208019, IMG submission 184540) | Freshwater to marine saline gradient viral communities from Chesapeake Bay - CB_1508_1D Viral MetaG (SPAdes) (version 4) | ecosystem: Environmental > Aquatic > Marine > Coastal | place: USA... | reverse complement strand
TTTAGTTTAGAGAAAAAAGAAGACAAGAAATATAAAATGAAAGAAGAGTTGTTACGACTCAAACAAAAAAAGGAGCAATAAAATGTTAGGGGGATTACCAGTAGAAATGATTACAATGCTAGGCTCTAGCTTACTCGGTGGAGTAATGTCTATATGGGGACAAAGCATTAAGGCAAAACAAGAAGAACAAAAGATGTTAATGGAACGTGCAAACTTCCAAATGAAATCCGTTGAGAGTGCAAGAACTTATGAGAACAAAGGATTCCAATGGACTAGAAGAATCATAGCTTTAACAGCAGTATTCTTTGTTATTGCATGGCCTAAGATAGTACCTGTACTTATGGATATTCCTGTCATCTTAACATGGACAGAATTTAAACCAGGTTTTTTGTTTCTCATAGAGAAGAAAGAAGTATTAATGGACAGAGCATTTGCAGGTGTAGTGATTACCCCTCTCGATACACACCTTATGTCATCAATAGTGGGACTATACTTCGGTGGAAGTTTGGTGAAGAAGTAATGCCTTTAGATATTACAATACCCGTAAGAAAAAGACAACAAAAGGAAGGTCCTGATATTCAGCTTAAAGAAAAACCTAGCTACCAACCTTTTTTAAAAGAACAAAAAGCAAAAAAGGTAGAGACTGAAAAAGCATTATACTTTATTGATAAAGATTTAAGTAAATCTCAAAAGAAAAATATCATAGAGTACCTAGACAAAGTAGCAGATATAGAAAGCAGTGGTGGTACAGATGTATATGCAAAAGATGCAGAGGGGATATTTCAGTTTAAAGTTTCAGACAAATCATTTGAAGACGCAAAAGATAGATATATTAATCTAGCAAAAGATAAAACTCCAATGTGGGCTACTGCAGCAAAAACTCCGATGGAACTAGACTGGGATTCTCAGAGAGCATTAACCGTTGTCAACATGATAATGAGAGACCCGTCTACTGAATCAAGAAAGTATCTTATGGATATAGCTAATAAAGGATATAAAGATAATAAAAATTCTTTTTACCTATGGAAAAAATTCCATCAAGCAGGAAGCCCTAACGTACAAGAAGACAGCAATGCGTTAAGAAAACTAGGTCTTAATATTAGTTTAAACGATTTATAAACCTTTGCATATCTTCCGATAGTTCTTCAAACTTAAACTTCGTTTCATTAGCTAGGCCGACAAGAATGTTGGAGTGTTGGAAGTCAGGATAGTCTTCCTTGAGATGTTTATATAATAACTTAGAGTTTACAGTTTGTTCATCTATGACTAACTCAAAGTCTCTGTTAACTCCTAAAGAGTAAAAACCAATATCAATTTTAAAATCATACTTTCTTCTTATTAGATTCTTCCAATCTTTCATCCTTTCTCCCCTCTAATTTTAACATAATTTCCATAATTCTATACACTTCTCCATAGGGTTTGGTCCATAAATATTTTAAGACTTCCTGTCTTTGTTCTTCATTTATCAAATAGTTCTTCATTTCTTTTCCTCTCTTTTTCTACTTCAATTTTTTCTATTTCTGCATTGATGATGTTATATATATCATCAAAGAATACTTTAAGATTAGCGTAGGTTATTTCAAATACACTCTTCTCTTTAGCGTTTTTCATTTCAAATGCATCTAATGATACTAACAGTTTTCCTGTAAAAGGGTCTTTAATTACTCTCATATTGCCTTATCAACCTTTGCAGATACCACTCTGCTTTTTTTAAATCTTCTAAACCATTCTTCCTTTTAAATCTAGTAACATACTTAATGACATTACCTTGGAAATAATCCATGTTGTTTGATTCTATATAATCAGCAGTTTCAATTCCTTCTTTATAGTAAGACGGGTTAATATTATCCATAGTTTTCTACATCCAATAAATCTTTTAAAGGAACTAGCCAACCCCATGAAGTATTACTATCTCCCCCTGGAACAGAACGATACTTATTTTTTTCAAGAATCTTTTTTAATCTATCTGTCTCTAAAGAAATAGCAAAACAGAATTGTTTTCCTTTATATAAATTAATAGTCCAATACTTGGATTCTGTTGTATTTATCCCACTATCTTTCCCCCTACTCTTATATTCACAAAAGTGATTACCACTCTTAATCCACTTGTCTATCTCGGACTTAACTTCTACGTTGTCGCCTCTTAATATCTCACCAATTATTTTTTCCCCACTCTTACCTACCTCTAAGTCGTATCTAAAATCTGAATTATGTTTCATTAGTTTAACTTCTTTCTCCATTCACTGATATGTAATACATTATCATGACCATTAGTCTTGGTTTCTTTTTTCTTCTCTTTAATATTCACTACACTTAAACCAATTTCATAAACCATATCGGGGTCATCCAAAGCTATTTGGCAAAGGCCCATAGCTACGGTATAGCACATGACTTTATCATCTGTATCTTGTTTATAGTTAGAATGTAAACCACAGGCAAACCTGTTATCACCATAAGGTTTAATGACAATAACAACACTGTCATCATCAATTGGTACTTTTTTCATCGACTATCTCCTTTGGATTATTTAATTCTACATACCAACTGAACTTAGGGTTTCTTGCTTTTGACTGTTGTTGGGGCAAGTATTGAATGTTATCACCCCAACATTTATATTTATACTCACAGAAAGAACACACAGTACCTAAAACTTTATTGCCTGTCGGCTTTTGGTAGAACATTTCTTCTACTAAATCAAAACATCTTTCAAAAGGCTCATCCTTCATTAAGGCTTTGATATTTTTATAAACAATATCCAATGCTTGTTTACGATACTGTTCATCTTCTTCAGGGGGACTGCTTAATAATAATTCACCTGTAGATTTATTAACTACAATCCAACCACCGAAAGGTTTGGCGGTGGCTTCTGAATACAGATACCCTTGGGATAAGTATCCGAAGACATCACCTTCTACAAACTTATCAAATCCACCGCCCTGTTCCCCAAACTTTTTCTCAAAGGCAAACGGTGATGCACTCTTGATGTCATAAACCTTATCATCTATAATGATATCGTATGTACCTTTTATGTCGAAGTATTTTGTTTCTAACTTCACATCACCTTGTAAACCATTAATATTTGCCTTAACTGTTTTTAGTAACATCACCACAACGGCTTCAATGATGTCACCAAATAAATTTCTTAACTTGTAATTATAATTGTCAAAGTTCTTTAATGAACCATCATTGAAATACTTCTTTTCCATTTGTAATTGGCACAGGGGTCTACCAATACTGGACATTCTAATTCTAAATTCTGTATCTCTTTTATCTGTGAATTGTTTTTCGACTGCCTTTCCACAGTCTTCTTTAAACTCTTTAAGAATCTGTTTAGGTATGGCGACAGGCTCGTTTTGAGCCTGTGCCAAAAATGATTTTACTTCTTCTAAGAAAGTCAAGCTGACATTTCCTCTAAAAGAATTTCATCATCTAAATCATCTGCTGTTGTGGATGCCTTATGTTTTCTTTTTAAGGCTTCAGCATACTCCCTCTTGACATAATCATTCTCACTTTTAATATGCTCTTTAAACATATTGAAGACTTTCTTATCTTCTTCTGAGAACTTCACATCTTTATTGGAGTCTTTTATCTTAGCTACAAAGTAAGTCACACTACCATTGGTATGTTTCTCTGTACCAAAAAATTCTAGTACAGTATTCAACATAATCTTATTTCTTTTGGATAGACTTTTTAATTGTTCCCCGATAGGTAGGAAGTTCACACCCCGTACTCGATACAAGGCGGGTTCATTAACCAAGGATGCTTCTTTCCCTTTAGAGTCTTTACCTTTGATAGTGACAAGACCAAACACATTTCTAAAACATGTAATCTTATCTTGCTCTATCTTATCGGCAATTTCAAGTCCGTCTCTCATCGACCTCGGTATGCTACCACAAGCCTCTGTACCATTGGTATCAGGCTTTGCATCAGTCCAACTAGTAAACATGACTGATTTGTAATTGTTTTCCTCATTCTCTTCATCATATTTTTTATACTGATATGTATTGAAGAAAGGTCTAAAGGACACCTTCTCAGCATAGATAACGCCATGCTGTTGAGAATCTACCTTAAACAATCCTCGTTTTATAAGATTGCCGTCAGCATCCTCGGAGTCATAGTTAATAGATAATCGTGACAGTATTGTACCGTCACCACCCCCTGAGTCAGTTTCTTGGCCTATCAAAGCCATTAACTTATCTTGGGATAAATTATCTATATCTGTCGTTAAGTCATTCGTCATATAATATTCTCCTATTATAGTTTTTATGTGCTAGTATACTATCATATATCTGTGGATAAGTCAAGCCAATTTTTACCTTTTTTTATTTCAAAGTCTAGTGGCACGTTTAACTCACAGTTATATCTTTGTAATAAAGAATCTTTAACATTCGTGAATCCTGTTTTGATAACACTAATCGCTTCATCAATCTCATCAGGATGAGCATCAAGGACCACAGAATCATGGACTGTATTGATGATAACACTTTTAAGATTCTTTTCTTTTAATAATTCCCATACATTAATACAGGCAATGGGAACAATGTCAGCCGTAGCAAATCCCTGAACAGGATAGTTCTTAATTGTTGTACCATTAGAGTAAACATATTTACCACTATACCTATCAATGTTTCGATACACATTAGGAAAGTAATATTCTCGACCACTCGGTAGTCTAACGATACTTGTCTTATAAGCCTTCTCTTGTAAATGAACATGCCACTTTGCAATATCTTTATACTTCTTTAAAAATTTCTCATAGTATTCCTTTTCTTTTTTCTTACCCATCATTCCACCATACAGAGGTTTAAATGTATGAGCCTTTGCATCTTGTCGTGAACATCCAATAATGTCTGCAGTGTATTGGTGAACATCAACACCGTTCTTAATGTCTTCCATACCTTGTTTATCTTGGGCTAAGAAAACGGCAGTACGAAATTCTAGTTGGGCAAAGTCTACTTCAATAATCTGCCCACCTTCAAAGCGAGATTTAATTACTCGCTTCACAGGAAACTTATCACCCCTCGGCATATTCTGGAAGTTAGGTTTGGAAGACGATAACCTACCAGTTGTAGTAGTATACTGATTGTATGAGGGGTGTAAGATATTATTCGCTCTTGTGTTATCTCGGATACCTGTAACAAAAGTATTGAGGTATGTTTCAATCGCACTGTATCGAATAATACTATCGACAAAATCTTTTAATGCACCGTCTGATGTCGCACTAATTCTAGTTAAGGTTTCTTTGTCTGTTTTAAATCCACCTTGAGATGCGTCATTAACTGTTCTTGATTTATAATTAAATCCTGCGGGGGCTTGTGTTTGAATATATAACATCCCTTCCTTTTTACATTTAGGACAAATGTTTAACATCTTAGAAGGCTTACCGTCTTTATTCTGTTTTCTGATATAGCCAACACCACTACAAGTTCCACACTGTTGGGCAACCGTTTTGTATACTTGGTCAGTATGTTTGAGAACTAACTGTTGAAAATCTTTCTCTGATATTTTAGGTCTTCTCTTTTGCTTACCACTATTCTTATCCACACCAATATTAAATAATGTAGCCCAAGTATTTTTATCCTGAACTTTTCTAGAGTAGATAACTTTTGATAGGTCCTCTGTTGATGACAAGTTGATAGGGGTATCACCCATGAATTGTTGAATAACTCTGTTAATCTTACTCTTTAATTTGACATACTCTTCATTCAATTCTTTTTCCACAACATCAAGTTCTGTCAAATCAATATAGTTTCCATTACATTCCATATCAATTAAGACACGTAGAAAATCATTCATAAGATTCAGAGTAGGCTTTAAGATGTTATTCCCCGGCTGATTGAACAATCTTACTTGTGTAAGATATAGTTGTTTAGTAATAGCTACGTCTTGCTTACCATACTCTTCTAATTTTTCCATAGGAATTTCATCTACACCATAGCCACTGTCCATATAAGATGCTAGAATATCGGACTTAACACTTAAACCTCTTCTCTTACAGGATTCTTTTAAAGAGATAGATTTATTTTTGACACCTCTGTTCATCACATACTCAGCTAACATAGTATCATAAAGTTTGCCGTTATAAGTAAAGCCAAACTCATACATCCATGACATATCAAATTTTAAATTGTGGCCTACGACTAAAGTAGAATCATTTAAAATCTCTTGGATTCTTTTCTTACTATCTTGTATTTTCTTCATGTCCTTCATATCTTTATGATAGAAGAAAAAATATTCATCATTAATTCCTACGCTAACAAGTCTATTGTCAGGATGAAAAGGTGTAGGGTCACCGTCTTTGGTGAATGTTGTTTCAACGTCTAATACTGTAATCATCGATATCATCCTTTCTATATGATAGATTTGTATTGTGATAGGGCAGGGATTAAGTGTAATTGGAATACAGGATGAGTTCCTGATAATTTATTTTTGGATATAGAGATTGTTCTTGTATTACCTTCATTAACATTCTCTTCATCTGTGTCATTCTTTCCAATACCAACAATCAAATCAGCTTCCGCCGCCTTGCCTGTCTTAGAATTTTCCATAACATTAAAACTCAAATTTAATTTACCATGTCCTTCTGCTGAGGCTTGGGACATACCAATCACTAAACAGTTATGTCTTTTGGCTAACTCTCTCGCTTGTAAATAAATATCTCGTAGCTTCTCATGAGAAGAATTAAACTTACCTGTCACATTAACTTTGTCTAATTGGTCAATGATTAAGATGTCTACTTCATTATCTTTACAGTAAATATCTAAGTCTTCCATAGTCATACCTACTTTGTCATGAGTAAAGATTCTCGATTTAATTTTATTCCACTGTTCCTCTGCTAATTTTCTACTCCCATTGTACACCTCTCTTCTTGTAATATCACTACAAGCATTAATCATTCTCATCTGTGTACGTTTTGCAGGTTCTTCGTTGATGAAGGAATGGCAGTTATGTCCTTGCCATGCAAAGCCATTTTGTTTAGCAACCAAGCTAACCCAAAAGGCAGTCTTCCCTGTCTCAGGTCTAGCGAACACAACCATAAAGTTACCTCGACCAATACCACCTGTGGAATTTTGAAGTTCATGAATGTTAAACTCGAACTCCCCATTGTGTTCATTAACAGAAAGTATTTCATCAAAGTCCGTACTTACTAAAGTGTCTTCTTTGTCTTCAAAGTTTTCTTCATCAACCTCATTAAGAAATCTTCTAATCTCTTGGAAAGAATGTTTACTAGGATTGTTTCCTAATTCAATACAAAGTTTAGACATCTCATCTGCCTTAGCCATTTTGTACATACTCTTGATAGCATTTTCCACAATGGTATCAGACATCGGTGCTGATTGTTCTAGTCGACTGATAATGTTTTTAATGTTAAGTTGAGCATTAACACTTTGATTAGCGAAGTATGTTTCAAAGAAACTAATTCGTAAGTCTTCAAAGGTAATCTGTTCTAGTTGAGGATTGTCCTCATAGATTTGACAGATTGCATTGTAAATATCTCTTACTCCATTAGAAAAGAAATCTTTATGAATAATTTTTTTAACTCTAAGAAAGTTCTTTTTTTGTAATAGAATTTTGAGAACATATAATCTTAGGTTTCCGTCTTCCATGTTTGCCTTTCTATCTTACTGTGTAAGATTAGTATCGTATCTCCATTAGTCTTGCTTCCATTTCACACTTAGCAATTTCTAATTTTTTTAAACGCTCTGAGTCACAATTCACTTTAGTTTCTTCCACGATAGGTTCTAGCTTTTCTATTTTAATATTATCATTTCTATCTCTATCAATAATAAAAGAACAGCCACTAGTAGTAAATAAAAAAACTAAAGCAATAATAAATACAAAATAATTAAGGGGATTCATTACTCTAATTCCTTAATGATTCTTACGGCAGGTACTTGAGTCATCGTTTCTGCATCAAAGTATTTATCTCTCATGATACCATATTCTCTAAGGTTATTGATAGCACTTTCCTTAATCACATCTTCAAGTGATGCGTAGGTGTCTTCCTTCACAATGTTACTAAAGTCGGAACGATATCCTGTTTTGCTAAAGGGTAATTGATATTCTTTTAATCTTTCCCATGTAGCAATTTGACAACCACTGCTCTTATCTTTTTTCATAGGGACAAAGGTATGGTCATCATTATCACCCAAGTCTTCTAAGGCTTTGTTGTAATAGCCTAAACTATACATCACTGTTGGCTCACCATAAATATCATCATACCTTGATGAACCTATCGTAACTATGGTGGCTACCCCCATGATATCCACTAAGTATTTCTTTTCTCTGTTAAACATTCCCATTTTATTTTCCTTTCTATTTGTATGAGTGTGTTTTGAAGTACTCTTCGTACATCTTTATTGTCTTAGCATCCCCTATAATTTTTAGCTTATAGTCTTGTGCTTCTTTTTCTGTTAGTTTAATCTTATCAACCAAACTATTTCGGTGATAATATTCTCTCGAGTTAGAATCTAATTGTTTGTCGGATGTATTAACGGCAGTATCCCAAGTCTTCCAAAACTTCTTAACCTTTTCAGAACGACTGAATCGACCATTGATACCTTTCTTATTTCTGTATTGGGTGAGTACTGAATCTAACATTAATAACTCCAATCATATACAGGTAAATTAAAAAATACATAGCCAATAATAAATAAAACAATAGCTACGAGTACCATTACAAACCAATCTTCGTGCATAGTTCTTCCCCCCATTTTTTTAATTCGTCAATACTATAATACTTTAAATCTTTCTCAATCATTTCCACATAACTAGGAATGTGATAAGACATGGTATCTCTTATCTTAAAACTTTTTTCTGTAGCATCTTTGTCTAAACAAACAAAACATCTATCTACTTTGTCAGCAATAGGCATCACATAATCCTCAGGTAATCTTGTTCCCATAAGGGCAATGCCTGTTAAGTTAGCGAGAGCCACCTTACAGGCCGAGACACAATCTTCCACAATAATGCCAAGGTATTTATTAGTACCTACCATGAAAGGCAATGATGAAGTACCATACTTATACCACTTGGGAGTTATGTTCTCGGCCAGGCCTCTACCGATTGCACCCACGACAGTGCCGTCTTGTTCGATTAGAAACACAAGTCTATCTTGCTTCACATCATACATCAGCCTAGCCTCGGTATTCTCTAACTGATATTTAGAAATAAATTCTCTTGCTTTATTATTTCCGTAGACGGTTACAAATTCTTTAGGTAGGATGAAGTCATCAGTCAAACTTGACCTGTTCATCTTACTGTGTAAGAAATTTTGTAAGTCGTCTACGGTAGACCCAATAGTATGTGAGCCTTTAGCATCACAGTTAGCATGAAAACAGTACCATGACAATTTACCCTTTTCATTTCTAACTGATAGTGTATTACGATTCAAACAGAAAATACAGTCACCACGATACGCTTGATTGGAGTTTATGTTTAACTCTTGGATTTTATTTAATTGGTATTTGTATTCCATTTGCTCTTTCAGTATACACTTTTTTTACTAAATGTCAAGATAATTTTTTCCTTGACAAATTGAATAAAGTATGATAACATCTACCTGTCGCTTGGGGGTTATATACTATATACTATTACTACAGGTGGAAAATCTATTCACTATCTTTACTAGCTAATCCTACATAAAGTATTTCTCTATCAGTTTCCTTATCGTATAATGATGAAGTTAATCCTTCTAAGATATACCTTTCCTCAGCTTCTTGTTCGGATTCTGCACTAACAAAATACTTTCTTGTCTTTGTTTCCTTTACATAAACTACATACACTTTAGTCGTAGTACCCATTGTTTTTCCTTTCTGTTAATCTTTCTACTTCATAGTCATTAAACATTGTATTTATTTCTTCATCAACAATACAACTTCCTCTCATTTGTTCTAAGTCTTCTTCGTCTTCGAGCCATGCTCCATGTCCTTCACATACAGGGCATTGCTCCCATTCATCATACCTTGGCTCAGGGCATACAGGTATGCGACCTAGTCCTTCACATTCAATACATTCTATTTTTATCTTAGTCATTATTCATCCTTTCTACTTTTTTTATTCTCACATAATCCCTTTCAAACATGATGACAGGATTTTGTCTTGACATCTTTTTAACAATACTCTTGGCTAGATTCTTTGCATTGTCGGGTGTATCAGCCAATATATTGTAATGTCTTACAGTGACTAGATGAGTATAAACTTTATACTTGTTCATTGTTATTGTGTGATAGGGAACAGTGGGAAATATATACACACAAACTTGGATTCCTTTCTTTAAAATTATTGTTAATAAAGATACTGCTCCCTATCATTTGTACATTCTCTCATACTTTGAACTCATTGTCAAGTAAAAAATGTACAAAACTTGCATGGCTAATGTGCCGTAAAAACACTTGTAAAATAAGGATTTTACGCTATAATATATATAATAGATACTAATAAAAAGGGGGTGAATTAAATGCATGTTTATGGTATTACTGAAAAATCTATCAATTTTTTTCTTAATCTGTTTGGTGGCAATCGTGTTAATGAAACAGGCATCAGGAAATTTGTTGAAGTCGAATTTCGACCATATGACAGGGAGTGGGCTTTCGAGAAATATAAAGCTGAAAGACTCAATCGTGTCGCATAATGGATAGTTTTTTTCCATTTTAAAGAGCATACAGGGGGTACTTGATACCCCTCGTGTATGTTTTATCACAGGTTTAAAAGTCAGTATAAAAGATTTCCCCATGTTCCCTCATTTGTATTAGATGTTTTAGGGTTTGTTCTAAAAATTCTAATCTCTCGTATTCCTCATCATTCCAACCTTCCCCATTACGCCAATTCTTTTTAGCTTCCTCAATTTTATCTTGAGTATATTTTATATATTCAGCTAAGTAATAGACGGCCATTAGTCTTTATTGATATCTATATTGATAGAATCAATAATCACTTTCAATTCTTCACTAGTCTTGATGAGATTATCTCGTATCTCTTGCATAGCATGTTTGTTATTCCCATGAAAATGAGGATGATACTGCATCCATTCATACGCTAAGATACCACTGAGATATTTTTCTGTATCTCTTAAAGTGTATCGTGCCTTCTTTAGTTTATCAATCATTATACACACCTTTCTTGAAATAATTTATCAACTAAGTCATCAACAATATTATCTAATTCTTCTGCATGATACTTCAATTTTTCTTCTAAAAGATAATGGAAATCATGTATTGTCATTGATTCTATTTCTTCTAATATTTTTTCTTTTATTTCTTCGTTTTGTATATTACTCATATGATATTCCTCACAAATTGTTCTATCTCATCAAACAACTCTCGACCTCTTTCGGTATTTCTTGTTCCGTCAGGATTGTCAGGGTCAGGCTCAATAAAATCCCCTAGATAACTTGGATGTGTATTCTCAATGAATATCCAAAACAATCTATCTGCTATCATAAATGCTCTTTCGTTAGTCATTTTGTTTCCTTTCTATAAAGAGAACAGGGGAATGAAACCCCTGTCCTTGAATTTAGATTGATTACGCAACTTTAGATTTTTTCTTAGCACCTATTTCAATAATCTGTTCTAGTAGATGTTTAAGTGGTTTGTAATTTTCTTGTACATATTCCACAAAAT
>Ga0208019_1001671_pt1 | contig 11627 bp, 13 predicted proteins | sample CB_VirMetaG_5_FD_184540 | JGI IMG/M metagenome (GOLD analysis project Ga0208019, IMG submission 184540) | Freshwater to marine saline gradient viral communities from Chesapeake Bay - CB_1508_1D Viral MetaG (SPAdes) (version 4) | ecosystem: Environmental > Aquatic > Marine > Coastal | place: USA... | reverse complement strand
CTTCTTTTACTTTCTTTCTAGGATCATTTGCTTCACCTCTTTCATAATCTGCCTTGGTATAAGGTCTGAAATCATCTCTTCCACCACGACTGGTGTCACTAGCACCATAACGCTGCTTTCTTCTCTTAGCAGCTCTTTCTCTCATTGCAGCAATAGAGTCTGCCTCTTGGATTGCTTCCTCTACTTCTTGGGGAGCATGAACGCTCTTGTATGCTTCCACCAAACTTCTAAAACTATTCAGATCCATCTTAGAAAATTTTTATTCTTATATGGATATTTATAAAAACTTGTCTTAAAGTTTACCTCCAACAACTCCATCATTTACCACACGACTTTCTTTTTCAGTCCATCCATCTTGAAGACCTTTAAGATAGAACCGTGTCATTTGAATACACACTTTCTCATCAATAGCCGTGACGAGTTCTGTTCCATCTTTTTTAGCACTGTGCCAGAGTCCATAGTAAGTTTTGTAGACTCGGAAACAATCATCAATCCAAGTATATTCTTCGCTCACAGATCACCTTCTTTACGGTTTTCAGAACGCTCAATACTAAATGCACCCTCAGGATAACGGGCACTCAGTTTTTCAAAGTTCATCTTCATCACTTCATCAATACTAATATCCAGTGCCATACATGCCTGTGCCAGATACCACATGATATCTCCCAGTTCACGCTTCATGTGAAAAACATTATCTTCATTATACGGTTTGCCTTGGAAGACAATCTTCTTTACGATCTCAGTAAACTCTCCTGCTTCGGCACCAAGACCAAGAGCAGCAGTCAGAAGTTGAGTAACGTTACAATCGTTTTCAAGTTCAAGAGCATTGGTGCGGGAAAGAAATGCTGCATAATCCAGAGACGGATCACTGGTGGTTTCACGAACAAATTCAACGTACTTTTCGGTATCAATCATCAGAATTTCAGGGTAGAGAACTTTTTCTTTAAGTCAGTTGTTTCCTCATAATCATACTCCTCTTCCTTGCCGTTGTCAAGGATATCGTTTTGAGCAGATTGCTCACAATCATAGAGGCGCATCTTGGCACGATCAATGCCCACCACAAATCGTTTGTTGATGGTCGGATCATTGTATCGGTTCTTCAATTGCTTCACCATAATCTGTCCCAGTTCTTCCAATTCCTCAGTCGAAATAAGGGCAAGCATAAGATCAGCAGTAGCAGGGAGACCAAAGGATTCACTAGTGTCAGTGATGTCAACATCAGAGCTACCATAACCAGAACGGGTAGTCTGGGTGGCAGATACGATAGGTACGTTCGCTTCGACAGCGAGTCCTCTAAGCTCCTCAGCAATCGACTTAACAAGAGTATAGGAATTGATATTGGCAGACCCTTTGTAACGCGAAGAGGCACAAATATTGAGATAATCCACAAAAATGATATCAGGTCTAAAAGACTTTTTAAGTGCAAGTTCGTTAAGAAGTGACCTGAAATGTCCAGCATGTGCAGACGCAGTAGGATACTCTTTAATAATTAGGTTACCTTGTGTCTTCTTTGAAAGATTGTTGACCTTATTATCAAACATTTGTTTGGGTAGATCAACAATATCTTGAATGTTTACGTTCAGAAGGTTTGCGTCAATTCGCTCAGCAATTTTCTCCTCTGCCATTTCACATGTAATGTAGAGTACGTTCCTGCCCTGCATGAGCGCGGAACTAGCAACATGGCACATGAATAGACTTTTGCCGACACCTGTACCAGCAAGAGCGATGTTGAGAGTCTTGTTAGGGAGACCACCTTTTGTAATTTTGTTAAGGTATTCGAGATCGAACGGGATCTTGTCTTCCTTGCGATGGTAGAGGGCATAACGTTCTTCGTAGTCTTCTAGGTAATTGTGTCCAACATGATTATCGAATGACACTGCAAGAGCATCAGAAAGAATAGAGGGAATCGCATCTCTCCCCTTCCTTTCATCTTTTCCATCTGCTAAGGAGATGGACTCCATAAGTGCCAGATATATAGCACGGTCACGACACCATCGTTCTGTGGTGTCACATAACCATACAAAGTCAGCAGGTTCTTTTTCAAGATAAGAAAGAACCTTACTGAGTTCCTTGAAGAGAGATTCTGTTAGATCTTCTCGATTCTCAACTTCAATTGATACTGCTTCTTTTGAGGGTAATTCATCGTACTTGACAATGAAAGAAGAAATCTCCTCATAGAGAACTTTATTGCTAGGGTCTTCAAAGTATTCCCCCTTGATAAAGGGGATGACTTTCCTAGCATATTCTTCATTGTAGAGGAGATTTTTGAGAACTAGATTCTCAACCTTCTCCATAACTAAACTCCTTCTGTGCGGTTTCGTCCAATGCTTGCATTACCTCTGGGGTAAAATACTGCTCAGGTTCTTTGAGAATTTGCTTGGCATAGAGTTTCTTACCATCAATTTCATATCGTCCTGCGACATTCTTCCAAAGTCCGCCGATCTCACCGAGTTCAAGAAGACCATAGTAACGATCAAGACCGCGCTCATCATAATAAAGACGAATTTCCACATCTTTATTCTCCTTGCTTAAACGCGACTTAGCAGTCTTTGCTTTGATAATGTTTCCAACAATTTCTGTTCCGTCTTTCTCTTTCTTCTTGCTAAGATAAATGATAGTAGAAGCGGCGTATTTAAGGCCACTACCACCTCCCATCTCCTTAGTAGGAACATAAGCGCCGATAACGTCATAGGTGTGATTGGTGACGATCATTGGTATGTTAGCCTGACCAAGTTTCAACGTCAACATTCTGAAAGCACCCTTAACAAGTTGTGATTTTGTCATGTCACGAACTTGTTTATCATTTAGAGCATCAGTGATTTCCTTTTCAGTTGAAAGCATACCCAGAGAATCAAGCACAAACATGCAAGGTTTGCGTTCATCTACTGGTGCTTTTAAGTATATATCAACTGCTTTCAGTGCTTTGCTACGAAACTCTTCAATTGTTACGACATTCACAACAACAGTTCGATCTAGATCAACTCCACGACTTGCTAGGAGTGACTTATTGACAGCTGCCTCAGTATCAAAATACAGGCAATATCCATCAGGATTAGAGTCAAGAAAATTCTTAACCACTGCGAGGCTGAAAAAAGTCTTTCCAGTGCTAGACTCCCCAGCAATAGCAGTAATCTTATTCCCAGATACACCACCAAATACACTACCTGAAACCAGTGCGTTAAAAATGTACGAACCTGTGTCAACATAAGTTTCAGTTTCATCAATATCGCTAGCAAGTTTGGTGTAATCATCACCAATCTCTTTCACGATGTCTTTCAAAAAATCCATCAATGCCACCTCAGTGTATTCAGATATTCTAGCACATTCTTGCGGACATCCATCAATTCATGATAACACTTTTGATTATGGGCACACTGTCGAAGTGCTGAGTCTGGTTTGTGAACAGACTCAATAAAGATGTCAAGTCCACGATTCCATTTATCCTGTTTCGATTCACCATCATCGATAGTATACTGGTCTTTCATGAGAAGAATGCCTCCAAGCTTGTAGTTTTTTCAACAGACCAACCAATTGAATCAAGAATAATTTTGAGTGGTTCCAAGAATGCCTTATCGAATTGAAGATCATAGTCAATGTATTTGCCAAGATCCAATTCTTTTGGCCATTCTTGAATAAAGGATAGCACGTTTTCATGGATTGGATTTGGTTTTTTCAAATAAAGAAACCTAATTTTCTCTCCGTTTTGGATCAATGAATATTTGTTGGTGAGTTTTTTCTGTTTTATGTAGTGGTTGAACAAAAGTGCTCCCCGACAATGAATCGGAGTACCTTTGTCATAGATTGAGTTGACACATTTGTATTTGTCAACATCAGATACCGAACGAGGGAAAGAAATGTCCTCTGGATTCATGCCTTTGAACTCTGTTCGGCAGTTTTCAATGTAATCAATCACATCATCTTCGCTGCCAGTCATCATAATCTTGAAAGCATCCTTCAACATCTTACGACAAGGTGCAGGTGTAGAGGACTTAACTGCCTCAATACCCATGACTTTCAGTTTGGGTTCAGCATACTGAACACCCTCACTGTTCCATACGTTGAGAATGTATCGCTTCTTCGCAGTCCAGATACCACGGTCAGCAATGTTCTCACGTTTCATGAACATCTTCTGATCATATGCCGATACATAGTCCGCAAGTTCTTGATAAGACTGTTCGATGAACGGTTCCAACTTATCCTGGCAGATCTTATCAAGTATGGAAACAATTGCTGCTTTGTCGCTAGACTTATTAGCAAAAAATTTACTAACAAGAGGTCCAAGATTAAGATAAATTGAGTCAGTGTCAGACGCAATTACGTAATCCTCTTCTTCTGTTTTAAGAAGATTATTTAGATAATCATTCATCTTATTCTCAATCCATCGAATCGATGCCTGACCCGATAGAGTGATTGCCTCAGCATTCTCCAACTTATAATATCGGAAATATTGATTACCAATAGCACCATAAGCAGAGTTGAGTTGGATCTTACGTGCCATTTGGATGTTATTGCATCGTGCAATCTCCTTTTCAAGTGCCTTGGAAGGCGACTTTTCGTTCTGTTGCTTAGCAGCAAGCATCTTTTTCTTGTAAATTGTGCGTTCCTGGTAGATTTTGTCCATCAATTCGGGCAAAAATCCACGCACATCTTTACGATACATGGCACCATTTGCTGCTGTTGCATAGCGACCATCAGCAATGAAGGTTCCAGATAGGATCTTATCCACAGAGCAGCGGGGGTGTGGTTCATCCACCAAAGTTTCTGGTGAAATGTTATATTGCATGATCAAGTGTGGATACAGACTGTTCAAGTCAAAAGAAACTACCCAATCATAGCTTCCAGGAACAGGTTCTTTAACATATGCACCAGCATATTTGTCATCTTTTTGGGCACCAACTTTCGGTGGAATGACAATATTCCTCTTTTTGAGGTAATTGTAGATGATTGCATCCCACATTCTGACCTGATAAAACACGTCGGTGAAGTTTACTTTGGCGTCATATGCCATCGTAAGTGCCAACTCAATCAGTTTCATCTTGTCTTCCAAACGGTCAACAAGTTCCACGTCTTTGATGTTGTACTCAACAAACTTTTGCCAGTTTCCGTTGTAAAAGTCCTTGAAAGTATCGAACTCAGAGTGATCCAACTTCTGCTGACCAAGTTCAACCAGTGCAATATGATCCAGACGATAGGATTCTTGGTTTGTATAAGTGAATTTCTTGTACAAATCCAGGTAATCCAGCTGAGTTACACCACCAATATCAATAGATTTGTTCTGCCTGCCCTTGATATAGACTTCCTTTTCGGTCACAAGACCCCAAGGAGACAGACGCTTCATACGTTTCTCTCCAAGCACCTTTCTGAGGCGTCCAGCGATGTATGGGATATCGAACAGTTGGATATTCCAACCAGTGATCACCTCAGGAGGTTCGTTCTCCCAATAAGTTATGAACTTATTAAGAAGATCCAACTCATCCAGACACCGAATATAAGTCACATTCTGTTGTCTGACCAGAAAAGGTTTAACTCCCCAGGTAGTAATCTGCTTAGTTGTGTAATCCTGAATCGTAATTGTGAGCAATTCTTCCTCACAAGTTTGAACATCAGGGAATCCTTGCTCAGCAGTGGTCTCAATGTCAAGTGTGACTAACTTGATCTTTGAGATATCAAAGTCAATATGTTCCTGAGGATATTTGTCAGAGATGTACTGATAGATGTAGCGTTCATTGCCGTAAATATTGAATCCTTCAACTCCATCATACTTGGAGAAGAACTCACGACAATCTTTCACATAACCAGGTTGAACTGGTTCAACTGTTCTACCATCCAAGGTCTTATACTTGGACTTTTTATTCTTACTATCGACGAAAAGAGTCGGCATATACTCTTCTCTGTGAGCAAAATGCTCACCATTATCATAACCACGAACAAGGAATTGGTTACCGACAAGTTGTACGTTGGTGTAAAATCGCATCAAGAAATCAAGGATTTGTATTTTTCAAGTAGTTTAGGATTGGGATCAGCAATCGTCAAGATTTTTTCCGAACTAATCATAAACTCGTTTTGAGTTGTGAGATCAACACACCAGGGGACAAGTTCACCTGTCCCCTGCACAACAATAAATGGTTCGATTAACTTACAATCAGGTTCTCCAAGATCAGCACTCACTTCCATCAGGTGCGAGACAAGGATAATGTTGTTTGTCAGAATTAGAACTTTGATTGGATTTTGCATTTTTAATACCTTCCTTATACTTTTCAATAACTTGTGGAATAGGATCAACTAACGTGATAATCCAATCAGGAGCAACTGGAATATCTTTCTGTGATGTTAGGGGAATCCATGGAGTGAAAACGATATCGATGTCTCGATTCTCATAGAGTGCTTGCGGATCCAAGAATCGAACCGTTGCTGGATTATTGAACGTGTATCCAACAACACGTTCTCCAAGAATAAGTTCGCTTACATCTGCGATAACATCTTCGCCAGATTTTAATACTGCTAGTTTGATTGCCATGGGTCACATTATCTCCATCTAATTATAGCATTAAAAAAGGGGGGTGTCTACTGGATTTGGCCAGTTCCCCCCGTGGCATAGCGCCGACGATATTCAGTTTTATTTATTCAGGATGTATCAGGGTAGAACGGCGGCGAGCGCTCCCCCAAAGAAAAGAGTCATTGCTGTTCCCAATGTTAAGGTGGCGGTTGTGAAATTCATCGTCCCTCCATAGGTCTAAATTATATAGTCATTATGTATCATAGTGATACAAAAGTCTGTAACCACCGTTACTGAATATAAGATAAATGTTAAGAATTACAGATAATCCTTACGGGCATGATGTTCTGGAACTATTTTTCTGAGTTCAATTGTAAGAAGTCCGTCTTCAAATACGACGTTGGAGACCTCTGTATCGTCAGAGAGGGTCCAGGATCTTTTAAAGTTTCTTTGAGCCACTCCCTTGTGGATAAATGTCCCGTCCTCGTCTTTGTTTTGTTTTTGTCCTTCGACAAAAAGTTTTCCATACTCCGTGAACGCATGAACCTCCTCCTTTTTGAAACCAGCAAGAGCAATTTCTAAACGAGACTCTACATTATTTACCTGAATCAGATTGTATGGTGGATAGTTTGATGACGTTTGAGTAAACACTCTGTCAAAATACTCATCCAATCCAATACTGTTGCGAGTGATCTGATCCATCAAAGAAGAAAGATCTGACGTTGTATAACGTGCAAGGTTAGTCATTATGGTAGCTCCTTGTTAAAGCGAGTTTGTGTTGTGTGGACCCTTTCGGCATCCACTACTAATTATACAACAAACACAAAAAAAGCGGGTGTTGAGACCCGCTTGATTTTGTTCGGTTATCAGAAAAACTTAGTAGTTGCAAGTCCTCCTAGTGCTGGTTTCATCAAAGGATTTGAATCCGCAAGAAACTTATTCCAAGCAGTGCTATCAGATCCTTCAAATGGAATAGCAGTTTTCTGGGTTCCATTTATTTGCAATTTCTTGATACGACAGAAATCATTATACAGAAAAACAAAACGTGCAATAGCAGGTTCATTTCCCTTGTAGACTCCATTGCCCTGAACAATATCAGATTGCAAAAGATTCCTTGCATCAGGATCAATTTTCTGATAAAGAGGACCGTATTCAGTGAAGAACCATTTCATCATCTCAGAGAATGAATCAATGTTGTTCCTCTTATCCACATCTTCAACATAAGCGTGAAAAATTTTTAAGAATAAAGCACCTGCTACGGTAGCATTACCCTGAACTTCTTTATCACATTCCCATTTTGTAAATGTAGTAAGATACTTGCTGGTGTATTCTTTTCCAGCAAGACGAATTGCCCTGCTTAGATAAGAATGTGAGGGGCACACAAACTTAGCATCATCAAGAGTTCCAGCGATACCAATGCGAAATGGTTCAAGATATTTGAACAGATTTACTGCCCATTCTTCTTCCGCATAGTATGCAGACTTAAACTTGTCGTCACCACTTTGATTGGTACGATAGTTGCAGTCAGTATTGTGATCCAATGATTCAATACGAACCATCTCTTCATGAGAGATGTTCTTGCGGTGAAGTTTTAGAGCAATAGTAACCCTAGCATCAGGATTACGACCACAAGCTCCTCTCATGGATGCCCGATTATTACCTTTTGTCAGCACTGCTTTCAAGGAGGGACGAAGATATGCAGACAAAATGTCAGCAGCATCGTTTGAATACCCACCGCGACTTTCGATGTGCTTCTTATGATTACCATATCGAAGTTCTAGGATGCGGTTATAAGTAGGATCACTCCAAAGATCACCAACCCTGGCAGCACAGATGATTGTGCCCCCATCTAGAATTTCTCCACGATTATACTGAGCGATAATATCTTCCATAAGAGGAAGATCTTGGGGCGCACTGTCAATGACCCCAAAATTACTCAGATACTCTTTGGTCTTCTCGTCTACAACTTTTTCGTATTGATCGTAGACGTGAACCAGTTTTTTGAATTGAATAGTCATGATTATTCTCCCGACCGTTTCTATGTGTTTTGGTCGATGCCCATATTATAGCATAAAAAAAGAGGGGTGGCAACCCCTCATAAAGTAGCGTATATTCCGTATGTATAGAGTCGCGCACGAAAGAGCGACGTATTATTTATGCTTCTTGTGTCTTCTTTTTGCCAATGTTATATTTTGTTTCAAGAGTCCACTCGTTCTTCTCTTTGAAGGAAAGAACTTTGATCTGATTCAGAGGAGCAATCTCAGTAATGGTCTCAGCGTTGACTACCTCAATCAAACCCCAGTCAGAAAGAAGTTGAGTGATGCGATTACGACGCTGAACATCATTCGGAGTCAGGTTGGCATGTTTGCCATCCAGAGCAAATAACTCCTTAAAGTGAACAATGAAGTATCTTCCTTGCTTATGAAGAATGTGGCAAGACTGATACAGTTTCTTTTCTTTGCGTGATGCCACTCCGATGCGAGTCAGAGTTTCACGAACTTTAAGAAAGTCATCTGGTTCTCTCAGACGAACTTCAATCATCTGGTCTTGTGACCAATGCACCTCAGGTTCTTTCACCGTACTCATTTTGCGCCTCCAATGTCAAGTCGTTGTTTAATAAATTCCAGTTGTTGTTTAGATAAAATTCTCAGTGCCTGAGATGCTTTCTCATTACTGTAACCATAATACTGTTTGACAATATCTAGGTCTTGTACTTTATCCTTTTTTAGCCAAGGAGAGAATCTCTTCCTTTTCCTCAGACTATTTAGATAAAATTGATATTGCATGTCTTTGTCTAACTGATGATTCAGGTTCATCTCATTAGCAAACATAATGCAATCAATATGTCCAGATAAACAACGATTGACAATGTATGGAGGATAGGACTTAATGTCCTCAGACAAATCTTCTTTATTGTAGTTGATTGAATTTAACCAGTCTTTCAGTTCCAATGTCTAATCACTCCGCTAATAATAAAACAATTAGTGACAAGGTAAGAAAGGAATATAAGAGACCGTATACGAGCCACTGCATCTGCCTCTCGGTCATTTGCTCCCTGCTTCTCCCCCAGTGCTTTCGCCCACACTCTCCACAATCTTCTCCGTTTCATAATTCATCAATAAAAGTTCTTTACGATCTTTTTGTTCACGCATGTATTCACCAACTGATCGCATGGTGTAAGTCAAATCAAACTCACCTGCTCTCCATTCTTTGAATCTATCCTTTACCAACTGGTCAGAGTTGTAACTAATCAAGCAATCAGATTCACAGAAGTCCATTCTCTTTGCGAAAAGGTCATGGTCAAAACCTTTATGCATTGATCCTTTGCGTCCATACAAATTGTCTTTGATGTCATAAGGTGGATCAAGATAGATGAATGTCTTGGGAGGAGCATCCAACATCATCTCATAAGAATAGTTTGTGATTGTCCAATTCTGTATGAGTTTAGAATAGAAAGGAAGTTTCAGGATTCCTCGCATCGAGAAGTTGGAATCGCTTGCTTGGGCAGAAAAGGATGAGGACTCAGTGAGACCAGAAAAAGAGCACTTATTAACAACGTAAAAAGCAACGGCAGAATAAACAGGTTCACGCTCCCCGTGCAAGGAGGATCTGATTTCTGGGGCGTCACCAGTGTTGTCAAGAAAGTCCTTAGCCTCCAAAAATAACCCACGGGCAGATCCTCGATCTGGGTATCGTGATTTAAGTTCTTGGAGTTGTCTCGTAATTTCATGACTGTTGTCCCTCAATTGAATCCAAAAGTTATACAGAGGACCATAAAGATCATTGACCCAGACTTTTAAATTGGGATACTTCTTGGTCAAGTGAAGAGCAACACTGCCACCACCAAGAAAAGGCTCACGATATTCATCGTAGTTTCTCAGGTCAGGAAAGTATTGATCCATCTTAGTGCAAGCACGAGACTTGCCCCCAGGATATCTCAATGGTGTTTTTAACGATTTCATTTGAATTCACTTTGTTTTGGATAAGGTAACCAATCATTGTATTTGTGACACATATTACAATAATATTCTGCGTGATGCATAATATCTGGTCTTAGAATAATTCTCATAGATTCACAATCACACCACTTACATTTTTTAGGATAATTCCAATCAACAGTGTTATTATTGAACTCTTCCTGTTTTTGGAATTCTCTATGTTCATGTTCTAATTGTTTTATATTCCATTCAATCCAACGTTCTTCTTGTTCTTTTGCTTCAATAATCTTTTTTTGTTTTTCTTTTTGCCTCTCCTCTTTCATCATTTTGCGAACCCAAGGATCCCTACCATCGATGGGTTTCCCCTGCTTAATAGCATCGATAAGATGTTGTGGTGGAGGTCCCAAATTACTCATTTGAATTCACACTCCACCATAATCTCAGTCAACGCCGCGATGAGGTTGATCTCCTGGTCCGCAACGAAGGCAATTTGATACTGATACTTAGCAATAATAAGCACAGCAGCAGGAATGCTAGGGTTTTCAAGGGCATCAACCAGAGCATCGTAAAGACGACGGAGAAGTACCCCAGGATCATTATCCAAGTTAGCCACCACCCACTTCCGAACTTCGGTGAAGTTCTTGTCTTTGAGGTTTTTAATGAGGTCATTGATCTTTACATCACTGAACTGAGCAAGAATTGCAGAATCAATTGTTCCACCAACACTGTAACGTTGGCATTCATTCAACACACGACGCCAATCGGGGAAGTGTTTGTTGATGAGTTCTACCAGGACCTTGTGATCATATTTAACACCTTCTGTATCCAAGATTTCTTGGAGACGCTTGAAGAATTGTGCTGCGATTCCTGGTCGCTGTTTGTTTGTGATTGAAAACTCCACGACGGCACATCGGGAGTGGAGGGGTTCGATGATCTTGTTCTTGTAGTTGCAAGTGAAGATGAATCGGCAGTTGTTATAAAACGCCTCAATATTAGCCCGTAGGAGGAGCTGTACATCGTGGGTTGTGTTATCTGCCTCATCAATGATGATGACTTTGTGCTTACCAGTTGCTTGAAGTGATACGGTCGATGCAAAGTTCTTTGCTTGGTTCCGTACCGTGTCCAGAAATCGTCCTTCGTCAGATCCATTGATAATAATATAATCACAACCAAGTTGTTCACAAAGGGCACGG
>Ga0208019_1001668_pt1 | contig 11647 bp, 16 predicted proteins | sample CB_VirMetaG_5_FD_184540 | JGI IMG/M metagenome (GOLD analysis project Ga0208019, IMG submission 184540) | Freshwater to marine saline gradient viral communities from Chesapeake Bay - CB_1508_1D Viral MetaG (SPAdes) (version 4) | ecosystem: Environmental > Aquatic > Marine > Coastal | place: USA... | reverse complement strand
CCAAAAATTCAAGAAAGATGTTAGCACTCTTCGTCTTGCTGCTAACGGGGAAATCTACCTTGATGTAAAGAATCCGAAACTTTATAAAAAGGTTCGTCGCTTCTATGAAAATGAAGGCGTCGTATTTTCTGGTGACCCTCTTGATGACTATGAAATGCTAATCGATTATATCGCTCAAGATCTTGAAGCAGTTGAAGTAGCGTAAAGACCCGGATGGTCTATAACAGTACTGGTGGAGTCTCCCACAACATGCCCGTCTCGGAATGACGTTAATCTTGCCCTGGTCGGGATCGGTTTTATACCCCCCTGAGAGTTTGCAATCTCTCTTTAAAGGATTGCTGGTGCGGATGGGGTTACCCCGCCTGGTTTCCAATTTCCAGTTAAAGAATTGGTGGCGAGCCTGAATTATCTTCAAAAGAGGCATTCGCCTCTTTTTTATTATAAATTAATATGCAGTTTTAAATAAAATTATTATGGATAGAATTAGTAAACCATGGGGTTGGTATGAAGAGATTTTTTCTGAAACCATAAATTATAAGTGTAAAAGACTATATGTAAATTCAAATAGTCAATTCTCTCTTCAGCATCATGAATATAGAAATGAATATTGGACAGTTGTTCAGGGTGATGGAAGTGTAATTATTGGTGATAATGAAAAAAATGTAACAGTTGGTGATTTTATTTTTGTACCTAGAACTGTATGTCATAGACTTAAGGGTGGTGAAACTGGTATTACTATTATTGAAGTTCAAATCGGTGAAGCGTGTCTTGAAGATGATATAATTAGACTTGAAGATGATTATGAAAGAATTTGAGAATAAATTAACGAGTTATAAAAATGTTATCATTTAACAATCTTGGAAATCTTGGTAGACTTGGCAATCAGATGTTTCAATATGCATCTTTAAAGGGAGTTGCTAAAAAAAGAGAGTATGAGTTTTGTATTCCCCCTAAAGAATTTTTTGGAATTACTGACACAAATGTAAAATTCTCAGATTGTACAATATATGATTGTTTTGACCTTTCTAGTGTTCGTCAAGAAATTATTCAGCAACCAATGCTTAGAGAAAGAAAGTTTGAATTTGATGAGCAACTTTTAATAAATTGTCCAGATAATATTAATTTTTTTGGATATTACCAGAGTGAAAAGTACTTCAAACATATTGAAGATGAGATAAGAGGAGATTTTACTTTTAATGAAGATATTCTAAAACCTTGTTTAGAATTTTTTGAAAACTTTGAGAATACTAAAGTTATCTCACTTCATATTCGTAGAGGTGATTACGTTGTCAATCTAAATCATCCTGTACAAACTTTAAATTACTATGAAAATGCATTGGAATATTTTGATGATACTCTTCCAGTTTTAGTGTTTTCTGATGATGCAGAATGGTGTAAGCAACAAGAATTTTTTGATTCTGATCGCTTTATGATATCTGAAGGGAATGCAACGGATGCAGATTTATGTTTGATGTCTTTATGTAAATATCATATTATCGCAAATAGTTCTTATAGTTGGTGGGGTTCTTGGTTGGCAAAAAGTGAAAAGACCATTGCTCCTCAAAAATGGTTTGGTGGTGATTGCATAAATTATAATACACAACATTTATATTGTTCCGGATGGGAAATTTTATGATTACTAGATCTTTGGTTCTTTGTAGGTACAATGAAAATATTGAATGGATTAAAAAATTTGAACAAAGTAATTTAAAAATATTTCTATACGATAAGGGTGAAGAAAATAATTTTAACCAATCTAATTTATATGCAACCACTTTAGATAATGTTGGTAGAGAGGCTCATGCTTACTTTTACCACATAGTGAAAAATTATGATGCTTTAACCGATCAAGTTTACTTTGCACAAGCTTATCCTTTCCCACACATTCCAAATTATATTGAAGATTTGCATTCTCAACTTCAAAAAGACACTATTGATGGTGGATTTAAATGGGTTGGCCCTAAAATTCATAATGATCTTTTTGATAATTTGGATTATGGAAGTGATAGGATACTAATGCCCAATGGACATCCTAACCCATATAAAAGATCTATAAAAAACATTTATGAAAATATATTTGATGAAAAATGTCCTAATATTGATTACTATTATGTAAGTGGATGTTTTTTTGTTGAGAAAAACAATATACTTTCTCACCCAATAGAGAAATATCAAAAATTGCTGGAAATTGTTTCATATACTGAACAAAAAAAATATCAAGGATTTTGGAAATCGAATTGTATTGAAGCGCATTTCTTAGAAAGAATGTATGGGGTTATATTTAAAAATGTATGATTATTTGATTATCGGATGTGGTCTATTTGGGTCAACTTTTGCAAGACTTGCTACTGATGCTGGGAAGTCTTGTCTTATTATTGATAAGAGAAATCATATTGCGGGAAATTGTTATTCTGAAAAGATTGAAAATATTAACGTTCACACATATGGTCCGCATATCTTCCATACCAGTAATAAAGTAGTTTGGGATTTTGTAAATCGTTTTGCTAACTTTAACAACTTTATCCTTTCACCAAAGGGAAATTATAAAGGTAAGTTATATTCTTTGCCCTTCAATATGAATACTTTTTATGAAATGTGGGGTACTACAACTCCCGATCAAGCAAAAAAAATCATACAAAGTCAGAGATTTGAAGGAACTCCTAAAAATCTTGAAGAGCAAGCACTTTCTTTGGTTGGAAAAGACATTTACGAAACTTTAATTAAAGGGTATACGACAAAGCAATGGGGTAAGGATCCTAAAGAACTTCCTAGTTTTATTATCAAACGACTTCCATTGAGATTTGTATTTGATAATAATTATTTTAATGATCGCTATCAGGGCATTCCAATTGGTGGATACGCGCAAATGTTTGAAAGAATGTTGGAAGGTATAGAAGTAAGATTAAATATTGATTATTTTTCTAATAGAGAATACTTTGATAGTATTGCAGATAAAGTTGTGTATACTGGTTGTATCGATGAATTTTTTGATTATAAGTGTGGTGAATTGGAATATAGATCCTTAGAATTTTCTCAAGAAATTTTGGATACTGATAATTATCAAGGATTGGCACAGTTGAATTATTGCGACACTGGTGTTTCATATACTAGAATTATTGAACACAAACACTTTGAAAAGTGTGATAGTAAAAAAACTGTAATTACAAAAGAATATCCTAGGCAATATGAAAGAGGGATTATTCCATATTATCCAATCAATAATCAATTTAATCAGTGTGTTTATAAAAAGTATCAAGAAGAGAGCAAATCATTGACAAACTTTATATTTGGTGGTAGATTATCAGAGTATAAGTATATGGATATGCATGTAGTTATAGAATCTGCTATTAATAAATTTAATAACCAACTAAAATGAAAATTTGTATTCTAACAATTGCAACTAACAAGTACATACAATTTGTAGAAAGACTTCTTGATAATATTGAGGAGAACTTTCTTAATGGTCACGATATTGAGTGTCTTTTATTTACTGATCATGAAGTTGAAGCATCTGATAATGTGAGAGTTTGTCAAATTGAGCATGAACCTTGGCCAATGCCAACTTTGAAAAGATATAATTATTTTATAAAAGAAAAGGAATTTATTTCTCAGTTTGATTATTGTTTCTATTTTGATGTGGATATGGGTTTAGTTGATAAGGTTGGTGATGAAGTTTTAAGCGATCTTGTTGCAACAATGCATCCCTATCAATCCTTTTATCCAAAGGAAAAAAGGTCTTATGATAGAAATCCAAAATCACTAGCATGTGTGCCGATAGGTGACGAGGGTGAGTATTATTATGCTGGAGGATTTAATGGCGGTTCAACAAAGAGGTTTCTTGAAATGGCAGAAGTTCTTTCTGACCGTGTAACAAAAGATTTAGATAATGGCATAGTTGCACTTTGGCATGATGAATCTCAAATGAATCGTTATTTGATTGATAATCCTCCTACTTTAAGTCTGACACCTTCATATTGTTTTGCTGAGGAAATGATGGGAAATCCCGAATATCCTTATGAACCAAAAATTATTGCACTAAAGAAAAATCATGCCGAACTTAGAAAATGAAAAAAGTATTTGTTGATTGTGGAACACATTTATTTCAGGGATTTTGTGATTTTGTAAAAAAATATAATATAGATGAAACTTGGGAGTGCTATTCATTTGAGGCAAATCCAAATACATTTAAAATGTCCCAAGATAATTATAAAACTCTTACCGATGATTGGAAACTTAATATAGAGCATTATAACAAAGCAATTTCTGATAAGGAAAGATTAATAAAAGTAAATTGCTCTAAAGATTCTCTTGGATATGTTAGTCAAGGTTCAAATACATTAGAAAATCCACCAACATATGACAAACAGTGGAAAAATTCTTTTGAATATGATAGTGAAGAAGTATATGTTGAATCTATAGATTTTTCAAAGTTTTTGAATAATATTTGTTCTATTGAAGACTTTGTTCTAATTAAAATGGACATAGAAGGGTCTGAATTTGATGTAATACAATCTCTAATAGATACTGGTGCATATAAACTTATTAATGATTTTTACTGTGAGTTTCATGAAAGATTTTTTGAACCTCAACAAAAATATGTGGAAAAAAAAGAAAATTTTAAACAGTTTTTTTTAAAAAATAACTTAGAAATTAAGGAGTGGTTTTAATGAACATTGGTATTTTGTTTATAGGAACTGGAAATTACATTAATTTTTTCAGCGATTATTATGAGAAATGTGAAGAATTATTATTTCCAAATTCGGATAAGACATATTTTTGTTTTACTGACGCAGAATTTGGTGGAGATGTGCCTGAAAATATCAGGATAATTCCGACTGTACATGAGACCTGGCCTAATCCAACCTTAAAAAGATTTCATACAATATTAAATCAGACAGACAGTTATTCCAATCTTGATTATTTAATTTATTTGGATGCTGATATGTTAGTTAATGAGACAATTCTGGAAGATGAATTTTCATTTGAATCTGATTACATTGGAGTTCATCATCCGGGGTTTTACTTGAAAACTCAACCTATGCCATATGAAAGAAGAAAAAATTCTCAGGCTTATATTGACATTGATGGTGATATATATTGGCAAGGATGTTTGTGGGGTGGAAAACCGGAGTGTATTATCGAGTTGTGTAAAGTTCTATCGGAAAGAGTTGATATTGACCTAAGTAAAAATATAATAGCAGAATGGTGGGATGAAAGTCATATTAATAAATTCTTTTTAGAGAATAGGGAAAGAGTATATACATTAAATCCAGAATATGCATTTCCTGAGGTTTATGATGTCGATCCTTATAGAGATTCAAACTATCCAAATATTGATTCATCAAAAAGGAAGATAATTCATTTACTTAAAAATCATAATGAAATTAGAAAATAATATGAAAAATAAAATTGTCATATGGGGACATACTTTATCTAAGGGACATACCCATTCTTTTATACATTATGGATTTTATAAAGCATTTTCACACTTAGGATATGATGTACAATGGTTGGAAAATAGTTTTGAAAATTCTAAGATAAATTTAGATGATACTATAATAATTTCTGAACATCAAGAGATTGGTCATTTACCAATTCAAAAAAATGCAAAATATTTAATACATAATCTTAAGCAAGATATAGAATTTGTTGAAGGTGAAAACATTTTTAACTTTTTAATATATCACGAAGAATATAAAAATTGGGGTAATGTTAAGCAGGTTGAAGATTTTTTTTGGTATGATGAAAAAACTAAAACTCCAATAATAATATGGGCAACAGATCTTCTTCCACACGAAATAGATAAAATGACACCTATTTTATATGATGATATAAAATCAGATGTTAATTTTGTTGGAACAATTCAAGGACAAAATCTAATTAAATTTGCAAACATTTGTGCAAATAATGGAAAAAATTTTTATAATTATGGTGGATATACTGGAATTCCTCAAAATAATTCTACTAGATTTTATGATAATGAGAAGAGTATAGAATTTATCAGAAATTCCTATTTGTCATTTGATATAAGAGAACAACAACATATTAGGAACGGATATATTTCCTGCAGAATCTTAAAAAATATTAGTTATGGTATGTGGACAGGAACAAATTCTACAAAAATGAATAAATTTTTCCCAGAACACTTGACAATAGAATCAAATTTAAATAAACTGTATGATGATTTAGTTTATACTTATAGTAATTGTAGTGATGTAAAAATTAAAAATTCCATGAACTATGTCAAGGAAAATCATACTTATTTAAATCGAATCAATTCGCTTTTTTCTATACTATGAAAATTAACTTATTAGAAATTCCAGTTTACTATATTAATCTTGATGATCAAAACGAAAAGAGAATCAGGACAGAAAATCTTTTATCAGATTTGGGATTTAAAAATGTGGAAAGATTTTCTGCTATTAGACATGATGCTGGAAGAATCATTGGTTGTGCAAGATCTCATTATGAAATTTTAAAAACTAAAAAACCACCATTTATAATTTTAGAAGATGATTGTGATCTTAATAGAAAATTCGAACATGAATTAGAAATTCCCGATAATTCTGATGCATTATATTTGGGAATATCACACTGGGGTAGATATTTAAATCATTCCGGACCTTATGTTCATTATGAAAAATATGATGATAAACTTGTAAGAGTTTATAATATGTTGGCAACCCATGCAATATGTTATTTAAGTGATACTTATGTTGACATTTGCAAGAGAATATCCTATCATTGTGGGTATGAAGTTGAAAATCATTTGGACATTGGATTTGCAGAAGTTCATAAACTTTATAATGTATATTCTTTTGATGAACCAATTTTTCGTCAATATGAATGGAGTGTAGTAACTACTGGAAAATTATCTGATATTGCTATTGATAAAAAATCTTCTGAAAAATTATTTAATAAAATTTTAAAAGAGGATCAAAATTATTATAAAATAAATTATACATTTAAATCCCCATTAAAACCATTACTTGAAATGAGAGATTTAAATGGAATTCCTGGATATTTCTTACCATCTAAGATAATTTAATGAAAAAAGTATTACATTTATCCCATCATTATGGTTGTTTAAAGGATCATCAATATGTTTGTCATAATTTAGGACTACAACTTGAAAGTGTTTATTCTCATTGGGATACAGTTATTCCTAAGGGATGCTATCGTTTAAACTCAAAACAAGCAAATGAAATTTGGAGCAATAATCAAAATTATTTTAAAGATTTTGATTATATAATAACATCGGATACAGCACCATTATCAAGAATTATTCTTCAAAATATTGATAAATTTCCTGGAAAATTAATTGTTTGGATTTGTAATAGATTTGATTATAATTTGGAATGGGATTCTTCATATTATCAATTAATTAAAAACTATTCTAATCATGAAAAAGTCAAATTAATTCCTTATACTGAATTTGAAAGAATTTGGTTGAATAGATTTGGTATTGATACTAAGTATGAAACCATTAGACCTATTGGATTGGTAATATCTGATGAATTATCTAAAGATGAACAGTATTCGATAGGATTTGATGGTAACTATGAAATGGATTTTACTGGAGGAGATGTTCTAGTCTCTAGATATCATAATGATAATATTTTTCAAGATTCAAAAGAAATATGTGAATCTTTTGGATTGGTTGCCAGACATGCAAAATATAGAGGATCGTTAGAACTTGAAAAATTATCTAAACTATACGATTGCTTTTTAATGTTTCCAGATGCTTATTCAAAATTTACTACTTTTGAATTAATGCAATTAGGAATGCCTGTCATTTTACCTACAGAAAAACTTCTTCTTAATCTTTCTAGAAAATCAAATTACTTTTTCAGCACAGGTGTTAATGAACAGACTGTAAAATATTGTGAATGGTATAATGAATATTATGAAAAGTTTGCAGTTTACTTTGAGGATATAGATGGTATTGGTGAAGCAGTTGAATTAGTTAAACAAAACAGAGAAGATATTTTAAAAATTATGGGTGAATGTGCTCATATACATAAAGAACAAACTATGAATCAGTGGAAAGAAATTTATGACTGAAAAACGGTATAATTTCACAGTTGCTCAAGATTGGGTTCCTTATTTTCAAGACCTTTTTAATACTATAGAAGTAAATTCTTTTTTAGAGTTTGGTCTTGGTGTGGGGACGGAGTTTATTTGCGATAATGCAAAAAAGGTTACATCTGTAGAACTTTCTTTAGGTGATTATAATCTTGATTGGACTAATCAAACAAAAGAAACCCTAAAAGATTATACAAATTGGGATTTGCACTATATACAAGTTCCTGATGAGATTATAAAATCAAATCAAGATGCTATTGATAATCAATATCCACTTGAAGATATTTCCTATCTTTCTATTCTTGGTGATTTAGTTAATCCGTTTATGGAGGGAATGGAGCATGATGTAATTTTTGTTGATGCTGGAATTCATAATAGGGGAGATATTGTAAACTTTGCATTTGGGCACGCTCCCATCATTGCTTGTCACGATAGTGATAGAACTGGTAGGGTTATTAAAAACATATATGGTTATAATATCGTAAATCCTCCAGAAAATTATATTGAAATTCATAAAGATAAAAATTATTGTGGAACTACTTTTTGGGTAGATAATACTTTTGAAGGTTCTAAAAATGTTATTGATGTTTTAATAAATTCATGAAAAAATATAAGAAGTTTATGGATGGTGCGTTTTCACCATATTATAAAGATGAAGATTTTATAGAATCTTATGGTAGGATTCCAAAGTTCAGATATGATACATTTAAGTATTGTTGGGATTGGATTCAAGAAAAACAATTGAAAACAATTGTAGAACTTGGAACTTCTAGAAGTTTTGTTGATGGAAAGTATCCGGGATGCAATTCCGATGATATTAAATTTTGGGAAGTAGATAATCCAGAAATTTGGGATTGGTCTGCCGGATGTTTTACCAGAGTTTTTGGTGAATTAATTCAGGGAACTGATATTGATTTAATTACAGTAGATCTTATGTCATCGCATATTAATAGATCTAAGGCGATGACCGAAGATCTTGAAAATATTGAATATTTTGTAATGTCTTCAGAAGAGTTTTTATCTAATGGTGATGGTCAAATTGACTTTTTGTATATGGACACGGGAGATGTAACTCCAATTGAACCAACAGCACAACTTCATCTTAGAGAATCAAAAATTCTTGTCGAGAAAAATTTAATTTCGGAAAATGGTATCATCTTAATTGATGATGTTAGAAATATACAATCAAAATCTCAGGATCCCTCTGATTATGGAAAAGCAAAATATTCTATTCCATATTTGCAAGAGAATGGATTTGAGGTTATAATGGATGAATATCAGGTTCTTTTACGTAGGAGTTAACATGAAAAGTTTAGTTACAGGTGGCGCTGGTTTTATTGGATCAAATCTTGTTGACCGTCTTCTTGAAATGGGTCATGAGGTTATTGTGATCGATAATGAATATTCTGATGTTCATGACCATTTTTATTGGAATGATAAAGCAAAAAATTATAAGTATGATATTCGTGATTATGAAAATACACGTCCCCTCTATGATGGTGTAGACTATGTATTTCATATTGCAGCAGAAGCACGTATTCAACCTGCTATTCACAACCCAATTGAAGCAGTTAGCATTAATTCTGTTGGGACTGTGACTGTTCTTCAATGTGCTCGTGAGGCGGGTGTAAAAAGAGTAATGTATTCTTCTACTTCTTCTGGATATGGAATGAATGAACCTCCAAATATAGAGACACAAGTTGATGATTGCTTAAATCCTTACTCAGTATCAAAAGTTAATGGGGAAAAACTTTGTAAAATGTATACAAGTCTTTATGGACTTCCTACAATTTCTTTTAGATACTTTAATGTTTATGGTGAGCGTCAACCTCTTAAAGGTCAATATGCTCCTGTAATTGGTATTTTTCTACGTCAGATGAGAGATGGTGAACCTTTAACAATCGTTGGGGATGGAAACCAACGTAGAGATTTTACTTATGTTGGCGATGTTTGCCGAGCAAATATTCTTGCAGCAACAAAAGAAATTGATAGTGAATTTTTCGGTCAAGTATATAATGTTGGCACAGGAACAAATTATTCTGTTAATCAAATTGCTGGTATGATTTCTAATCATACTGTAAATATTCCTCCTCGTCCTGGTGAAGCACGAATTAGTCTTGCAAATAATCAAAAACTTTGTGAGACTTTTGGTTGGGAACCAACGATGAAACTTGAAGATTGGATTTTAAAGGAATTAAATTCTCATAATGGATAAAAATAAAGCATTATATAAACTTAAAGGTCTTCCGCCCATTTATTATTTGAATATAGATGGACAACCAGAAAGAAGACAATATATGGAAGACCAATTTAAATATTGGGAAATAGAAAACTATACTAGAATATCTGCTTATGATGGTAGAAATGGTAACGATCTTGGTGAAATTTTAAAAGGTCGATATCCTGATAATATGAACTCTGGTGAAGTTGGATGTACAACATCACATCTAAAAGCAATTAAATATTTTTTGGAAAATACTGATGATACATGTGCATTAATTATGGAAGATGATTGTGATCTAAGCACAGTTCACTATTGGCCTTTTAGTTGGAAAGACTTTTTTAGAAAAGTTCCATATGCTTATGATGTAGTTCAACTTGCAATTATTAGTACAACACCTGTTCATGTGTCTTTGCATAGAAGATTTGTTAATGATTTTTCTACCGCTTGTTATTTAATTACGCGACATCATGCACAAAAATTGATGAATCTTCATCTTCGTGGTGACAAATATAAAATTGACAATGGTGTTAAACCTAGAGCAGTTGCTGATGATTTAATCTATAACTCCGGTAATACTTTTGCTATACCTTTATTTCTTTATAAAATTCAATTAGGTTCTTCTATCCATAGTGACCACGTAGATACATTTCATAAGAATACTTATGAAAGTTTGTGGCAATTTTGGAAAAATGATGCTCCTAATATAGAAAACTGGGATAAAGTTTTTGATTATGATCCATATTATGGAAATCTTCCCCCAGGATGCTCCTAATAAATGTCAATAAATCAAAACATAATTCGGGTCGGCATTGACATCCTTTTCTTTTTGCTATATAATTCTGTAACAGTTCTTCACAAATACATATGACTGTAACCACCAATGAACGCGGACAGCAAAATATGTTCGCAAAAGAACCTACCATGTACTACCACAATTATGGTATGGATACTCCTAATGAATGGAGAGAAAAGTATAATGGACGCTGGGCAATGATTGGTATCATTTCTGGTATTATTTCCTATGCTTTTACTGATAACTTTTTCTTTGGTATTTTTTAATACCTTGTAAATAAATGAGTGCTGATATGCTAGGACAACTTGGAGTAGCACTCCAAGAACTTGTCAAATCTGGTGCTTGGACTAACGACGATGAACTTAAAGTTTGTGTCGCAGGCACTTTGCCCAAAGATAAATTTATTGTAATTCAAAACACAACACGGAGGAATCAAAAATGAAATTCGGTTTTACCCCTGAAGCAGAAATTCTTAACGGACGACTTGCAATGCTTGGATTTGTCATTGCCGTAGGTACTTATCTTACAACTGGACAAATTCTTCC
>Ga0208019_1001664_pt1 | contig 11667 bp, 26 predicted proteins | sample CB_VirMetaG_5_FD_184540 | JGI IMG/M metagenome (GOLD analysis project Ga0208019, IMG submission 184540) | Freshwater to marine saline gradient viral communities from Chesapeake Bay - CB_1508_1D Viral MetaG (SPAdes) (version 4) | ecosystem: Environmental > Aquatic > Marine > Coastal | place: USA... | reverse complement strand
AGCAAAAGTGGTCATCACGAATATTTTTATCGATGGTAAGAAGTACCGTCGAGGTGATGTCGTCGAGGTTGACGATGTCAATAAGTTTGGCGCTAAGTTAGAAACCGTTATAGAGGCGCCTAAACCAGTAAAGAAGAAAGTGGCCAAGAAAAAGGCTACCAAGAAGGTCGAAGATGGCGAAGATTAAAGAAGAGATTCTGTACGACAATCAGTACGACAAAATCATTGTAAAAAAGACCTACGACGACCAAGCAGAGCTTGACCGGGTAGCCGAAATCCGCAAAGATTCAGGCATCAATAAGTTCGGTTCTGATTACAAGTTCGTGGGTAGTGTGCCTATGCACCTAATCAGCGAATGGTTAAAAGAGGCCGGTGTTTCATGGGATGACCCTGCTCGCGCAGACGTTATCAAGAAAAAGATGCTATCAGGCGAATTTGACCGTCTGAAGGCTTGGAAAGGTAAGTACTGATGGATATTGAAACAGCAGAGCGACTATCAAAGCTAGAGACTCAGATGGATCAGTTAATTGGCTTGGTCGAAGAGAACCATAAAGACTTGCACGAGGTCAAAGATCAACTGACCAAGTGGAAAGGTATTGCCGGTGGTATTGCTATTGCAGTTTCAGTTCTATGGGCCGGCATATTATTTATCATAGAGATGTTTAAACGCTAGGCGATATGCATGTTAGATCCGGTCTCAATAATTGGTATAGCATCAACAGCATTCAAGGGGTTGAAGGCTGCGGTCGAGATGGGCAGGGAGCTAGAGGATTGCATGGGCCAACTGAGTCAGTGGGCGGGTGCGATAGCGGATCTGGACAAGTCAGAAGAGTTAATCAAAAAGAAGAAATCGAGCCTGTTTCGTTCCTTGCTACCCACGAGTGGTATGAGCATCGAGCAGCAAGCCATACAAGTATTCACAGCGAAACAGACGGCTCGCAAGCAGAGAGAAGAGCTTCGCCAGATTATCCAGTTCACAACAGGGAAGCATGGTTGGGACGAGTTCTTGCGTATGGAAGCACAAATACGAAAGGACAGGCAATCAGCGTTATATGCTGAGATTGAACGTCGTGAGAAGCTCAAAGATTTAGGTGTCGCAATCGCAGTATCTTTATTTGCGACTGCTGTAACGGCAGGCGTTATAGCTCTAGCGGTAGCCATCTATGGGGCTAAATGAACTCATACTGATATACGCAATGAACCATGGCGTCTGGTCAATGGATTCTGACGGTTTGCCACAAATCTGTCTTAAAGTTCCAATAGAGTCTACTGAAGAAAAGACCGAGTTCTTCCAAGGTTGTACTTCAGTTCCCGAAAATATCCTAAATAAATGGCTTCAAGATAGCCATATTAAAGTTTAAGTGCTTGTTATTTATAGTAATCTAGGTTTATAGTCATGCAACCAGTCATCATCAAATGGGTCGATATCACAACCGAGCTTGTTTGGAATGATGATAAACCAAAGATAAAACCGTTAGAGTTTACTTCTATCGGGTTTTTAGTTGAAGACCGCGATGAGTATGTTGTTGTTAGTGATACTGATGGCGAGTGGGGTCAACATACTGCGTACCCGAGAGGGTGCATTCTTCAGATGAGGGAATTAAAAGATGGAAAACCTAACCGAGTTGCTAAAGTACGCAACAAAAGAACAAGCCGAAAAAATTAAGGCTTACGTTGATAGTGGCTATAACGCTACTCAGGCAGGCGAAATTATTGGCTGTCACCGAACGAATATCATTCGTGGCATTGAATCGGCTCGTAGGAGCGCTATAAAGCGGGGATACGACCCCGAACACGACATGACCCACCCTGTGGCCGAGGGCTTCGCTGTAAAGGGTGTATCCACCTATTATGACGAAGACGGAAAGATTAAGGGTCAGTGGGTCAAATCACACGAAGATAAGCAAGCCCGCATAGACGCCCTTATAGAGCGATTAGAGAGCTTTGAGTGGAAACCCGCCCCCATCATACCCCTGAAGACAGAAAACCACGACAGCGACCTCTGTACGCTTCTGACGTTGACTGACTTCCATCTTGGCATGTACGCCTACGGCAAAGAGACTGGTGACGACTGGAACACTGACATGGCGGCTAGTGAGTACCTGCAAGCCATTCAAGAGATGTGCGATGGCTCACCCAATTCAGGAACCGGGATACTAAACCTTCAGGGTGACTTTATGCACTGGGACGGCTTAGATGCGGTAACACCTACCAGTAAGCACGTTCTCGACGCTGATACCCGTTTCTCACGCCTGATAGACACGTCTCTGGATGTGATTATGGCATCAGTAGAGATCATGCTACGCAAGTTCAGTCAGGTAAAAGTTATCGTCTGTGAGGGTAATCACGATCTAGTCGGCTCTATGTGGATTCGTAAAGCCATAAAGAAGATCTATGAGAACAACGACCGGGTAGAGATTGATGATACTGACTTCCCGTTCTACGCCCACCTACACGGCGATATCATGTTGGGCTTCCACCATGGCCACAAGGTCAAGAATAACAACCTACCTGCCTTGTTCTCGTCTGAGCCAAGATATCGAGCAATGTGGGGTCAGGCGCAGTATACTTACATACATACCGGACATTACCACCACACCGAGCAAATGATGGGTGAAGGTGGTGGAGCGATTGTCGAGAGACATCCAACCCTGTCAGGTAAGGACGCGTATGCGGCCCGTGGTGGTTATCATTCATGGAGAGCGGCGCATGCCATAACGTACCACAAAGCGTATGGGGAGCATCGCAGAGTCACTGTTACACCAAAATTTAAGGCGGAATAATGTTTGGCATACCTTTAGAAGCATTAACAATGATTGGCAGCACTGTTCTTGGTGGTGTTATGAAAGCATGGGGTCAAGCTCAACAGGACAAGCACGACCAGTTTAAAATGATGATGCAGCGTAATGAGCAGATCGAGGAAAGTGTGCAGAATGCTCGACAAATGCAAAATCCTAATGCGGCTTGGATTCGTCGTTTTATTGTTGTGTCTGCAATGCTTGGCGGTCTGGGTATTGTATTCGTTGCACCTATCCTTGGTCACTCCACGTTTGTACCAGTAGAGGTGACAGAAGGTTTCAAGCTGTTATTTCTCGACTTCACCAACACAGTGACCGAATACAAAGAGCTGTACGGGTTCGTGACACCAGACTGGCTCCCGTTCGCCATAACCAACATTATCGGCTTCTACTTCGGCTCTGCTGCCATGCAGCGTAAATGAAAGCCATAGTAGTATTAACAGTATTGTTACTATCCGGCTGCTCATCTCTGGGTTGGCTAGGAATTGGCGCAAGCGACCGAAGTAATTGCTCATCTGAATCTGTGCCTCTTTGTATTCGTATTAATGGAGATTATCGTGCCAGTTAAAAAAGTCAAAGGTGGTTACCGTTGGGGTACCTCTGGTAAAGTATACAAAACCAAAGCGGCAGCTGAGAAGCAAGGTCGCGCAATCTACGCATCGGGCTACAAGCCCAAAGGAAAAAAGTAATGGCTTACAAACCAACAGCAGGCGATCGTAACGAAGCATATGGCGGCTTCGAGCGCGACAGTGGCTTCCAGACATGTAACGACTGTCTAGATCAAGCATCATGCAAGGCACAAGGTCGTTGTGCGTTAGACGCATTCTCACCTAAGAAGACGTTTGATCGCGTTAACAAAGGCAAAGGCTTTAAGTAATGGCTAAGCTAACCCCATCACAAAAGGCACGCGCTAAAGCGATGTCTAAAAAGAAGGGTGTTAAGTATCCGAATGCTTGGTCTAACCTGAAGGTCGCTCGCGGCAAGAAGAAAAAGTAATGCCTAAGAAAAAAGTATCTGCAGCTAAGAAGTACGCCAACGGCACGACTTACAAAGACAGCTCTGGTAAGACTCATAAGCGTGTAGCTCATCCGGGTACAGCTCGTGGTGATGCTTACTGCGCTCGTAGTTCTGGACAAAAGAGCAAAGACGGCACCAAATCACCTAAGCTGCAAGCGCGTCGTAAGGCTTGGGGATGTAAAGGTAAAAAGTCTGTAAAGTGAGTTATCCACAGTTATGCGTAGTTATGCGTAGTTGTGTTGTGTTGTTGCAATAACTCAGAGCATCTCAGATAATTCTTACGTCGGTTCTCGTGACCTCTTACCCGACACTAAGCCCCAGTAGGTTCCTCATCTGCCTACCGGGGCTTTTTTATGCAAAGTTGTTGACAGGCTTGTTTAGTTGAACTAAGGTAAAGACTCAACAATATGAGGTCACACTTATGAATCTGCACGAACAGATATGGAAAACTTTCTCTGCGATTGACGTTTCTGGTCACGTCGAGAAAAAGAACGGTCTGGATTATCTATCTTGGGCGTTCGCAATCCAAAAGCTCAATGAGCATTTCCCAAACAACAGCTACAGCTTCACAGAGACTGCGGTCGAAGGTGGCACCATGATGACTGAAGTCATGATGACCATCACGGTCGGTAATGAAACTGCGATGCGTACTATGTGGTTGCCTGTTATGGATTACCGCAACAAAGCTATCCCTAACCCGGATGCTTTCGCTATCAACACATCACGCATGCGCTGCCTGACTAAGTGTCTGGCCATGTGGGGTCTAGGTCTATCGCTATACAGCAAGGTCGAATTGACTGGCGAGCCTGAGCCACCTAAGAAGCGCGTCAACAAAGAGCAGAAGCAACTGTACGTCACAGCATTCCTAGATGCATTGGAAACTGAAGACGCACTAGCTCTCAAAGAATTAGGCGATGAACTCAAAGAAGACGAGGCAATGATGTCTGAAGTCTGGAAAGAGTTCTCATCTAAGCAAAAGGCCGAGATCAAAAAGATTCTCGACACACTTCGTAAACACACACTCTAAGAGGTCAAATCATGAGTAAAGGTCATACAACTAGCAACGCTGTTGTTAACGGCGGTTCTCGCCAATCCCAAATGCACATGCACCACTTATCACAAGATGAAAAGCGTGAAATGTGGGCTGAAATGGTTAAACGTAAAGAAGAGGCAAAACAGATGAGTAAAGTAAAACCACTCGATAATTTTTATATCGGCACACCGATGATTACAGCAGTAGCTATCTCAGCTCTGTATGTTGGTATGCGTAAGCGTAAGACAAAAGGCACGCATATTCAGCGTGAGTTTGGCATCCATAATCAGCTGATATCTCGCTATCGCCGTTGGTCTAAAGGCTTGCCATATGCCGGATCAAGAGTAGCGTCTTTCATTGTTGATAATGAAAAAGAGCTTAAGAAAGCTATTATGTCTGCGCCGATGCCAACACCTAGCGAGGTTGATCGTTTGATGAAGTTGGCCAATAAGAATACTTGGAAAGGTAACAAGAGAAAGCCTGTTGAGAAAAATTCTGCAAAGCATATCTCACGCCCTGATGTCATCTTAAATCAAGCTCAGATGACCTCTGAGATTCCAGTGGTTGACTTTAACTTTGAAGAAAAACATCTCAGCAAATCTGATGTGGTCGTTGCTGTAATTGTCGGCGCTGTTGTAGGCGCATCTATGGCCGCATATCTTTTCATGTCTAATGGAGCTATCTAATGCAATATGACAACACAAACCGTGGCGCTATCTTTAAGAACGATCGTAAAGACACGCCAAACCATCCTGACTACAAAGGCTCTATCAACGTAAACGGCGAAGAGTTCTGGGTATCATCTTGGATCAAAGAAGGTAAGACAGGTAAGTTCATGTCGTTGTCTATCACCCCTAAAGGTGATTACGCGCCTAAGGTTCAGCCACCTGCAGCTCATGCAGCTAGCGAACAGGATGTACCGTTCTAATGATCCTAGCCAAGCCTGAGACAGAAGCTCATGCAGGCGAAGCGTTGAAGGTTGCGTGCCATATGTTTGGCGCGCCGCTTTCTCACGTTGCAAAGCATCTTGGCGTATCTCGGCAACACGTTCACAACATGCAGTCTACAAAGCGCATGAATGCTGAGCGTCTTAAAGATATCGCTGAGTTCTTTGGATTGTCTGTTAAAGAGTTTCTAAACCTATCTAACGCACCAGTCAGCTCGTTCTATCGTAAGAACATGGAGCAAGTCTGCAGTGCTATCAAGAACCATAACGACTCGCGTTATACGGAGATGCTTGATCACAGCAAACTGGTGGAAAAATTAATCAGCGAACTTGAATGATGTTCAGGGCCACATGCTTGCTTGCGAGGCCCGGTATTGGAAAGAGCAAGTAAGGCGCCACGGTCACGGGTGGTGGAACGCGAGAAAAGACGCCATCAAAAAGAAACGTGGTGCAGAAGCATTAAAACAATTACAGGATGAGATGAATGGCAAAACAGAGAACGGCAAACCAAAATGACTGGGGTCATGTCGTGTTTCGTGAGGTAGCGATGGAGCTAGCTTTTCGAGACTTCGATATGCGTCAGATCAAGGTTGAGATAAACCCAACAGAGGCGTTAGTCAAAGACGGTATGTTCAAGCCTATTATGCAGGCTATGTACCCTGACAAGCGCAGCACAACTCAGTTGACAACTGAAGAGTTCAACAACGTCATGGACGTATTTATAGACGCGTTACGAGATCGTCTAGGCATCCATGTCACACTACCGGAAGAGAGAGGTCATAATGGCTAGTAGAAAGTTAACTGATGGGCAGGTACGAGAGATTCGCTGCTACGAGCGTTTACGCGCTCATTACGATGGTCTGGCCAAGTGCTACCAACGTAAGAACATTGCCAACAAATATGGTGTGAGCTATTCGGTCGTTACAGCGATTGTTGACGGCCATGCTTATGCCAACGTATCTGATGAGCCATGCGAGGTGATTAATGAACGATGCAAATCTAATTAATGAAGTCGGTGACCTAACCCGTCACGATCACGAGCTGATTGGTGAGCTGATCGATATTCGATCGCACCATAAGCGTGAGATGTCTAAGCTGACTAACAAGCTGATCGCTGAGAAGTTTGATGTCACAGAGGCTGATATAGCTAAGATAGCGAAGTACCGTATGCGTCGCCGTCCCTGTTACGACAAATGATATCTAAGAATAGAAAGTGTAGTTATTGCAAGAAGAAAGTGCCTGCAGAAACCGCCATTATCGGCGGACTGCGGGCTTTTTGTTCTATGGAGCATCTGATTGCCTTCGCCAAGTCCGAAGAAGGTCAGGCAGTGGTACGTAAAAACGTACGTCAGGACACCAAAGAACAGCTTGCCAAGATGCGTACTAAATCTGACTGGGTGAAGCTAGCTCAGGCTGCGGTCAATGCATGGGTACGGTTCAGAGACCGTGACAAGGGCTGTATCAGTTGTGGCAATTTACCACAGCAGAAGTTAGGCGGAACCATGGACGCAGGCCACTACAGGTCTCGTGGGGCAGCAGGTCACCTGAGATTCAACACATGGAATATCCACGCCCAGTGTGTCAAGTGCAACCGTCACTTGTCAGGCAACGCCGTGGAGTTCAGAATTAACCTGATCCGCCGCATTGGTGAAGACAGAGTTCAACAACTAGAAGCAGACTCTTCCATAAGGAACTTCGATGTCGACTATCTGCAGCGGATCACCAGGATTTTTAAGCGCAGGCTTAGGATCGAAAAAAAGATAGCAAATAAGTGTTGACACGTTTGTTTACATGACTATACTAACCATATAGTCTAAACAGATGAGGTCACACAAATGGAAAACTTGATGCAAGAATTGCTGAACTGGATGGAAGTCGTGTACGGCCCTGCAGCTCACAGCAACTGGTCAGGTGTATGTCGCGCAATGTCAGATTTACCTGACAACGAAGCGGTAAGCATTGTGTCAAGTATGATTGATAACTTACATGCTCGCGCAGAGTTGATGGACATTTAAGATGGGTTATGACGTACAACGAATCAAAGACATTCAAGAGAAGCTGCAATGCACTATTGAATGTATTGAGAAATCACGCGTGGCAGGTGATCACGAAACACTTGAAGCGTGTGAGTATTTAGCCGCTAGCTACAACGCAAAGCTAGCATCACTTGTAAATAGAGGTCTTGAAGATGAGAAACAGCAAAATGCAAATGTATAGATTTTATATGCGCCAGAAGCAGGGTTACCCATACCCATGTGCCGACTATGATAAAACGTGGTTTGGCTACACGTTATCTGGTGCAGTCGATATGGCTCGCAACTTGAACAAAGGTCGCGTTGGCATGGAAATCTACAAAGTCGAGGAAGTCGGCTGCGGTGAAACTGAGTATCTGTAATGCACATGACTGAAATGGAATGGACGGTATTGGCGTTAGGGTTGGAAGACCCTGATGCCGTTGCGGCTGAGCTTGGTATGGATGAAGAAGAATGCGAGGCTCGTTGTGAGTACATGTTCACTGAGCGTGACTTCGACGAGACTAGCCATGCTAACCGGGCAATCCTAGAAACCTGTATCGTTAAATCACGTTGGCCAGTGGTGTTGGAAGACGCCGGGTTTGACTACGACATTATGTTGGATTTGGTAGATGCGGCTTACAGTCTGCAAGATCGTTTTGCAGCTCGTTTTCCATTAGACCCTAACGAATGGTTCATGTTTGTGAATACGGGTCTTGACTCTGTGGGTAAAGCCCACTAAATTGAACGTGTTCCGGATGGGGTGTGGCAACCCCTAAAGTGACCGGAACGTAGATTGAGTGAGTAAAAACCGACCCGTCCACATCCGGACACATTCGGTTCTGATTCTAGCAGTGTTCACTGCCAAGTCAACATCTCCATCTCTCTGCGTTTTATTCACACCGGACAACGGCAGGTCGTTGTTGGTCATGTTTTGCAAGCAGTCCCCTACAACGTTAACAACTAGGGTTCTTTCTAAATCCTGTCGACAGCGTAATGAGTGGTTCAGTCAGTGAATCGATATTGGGGAAACCCTTCGATGGTTGCGAAGACTGAATTGGGATTGAACGCAGAAAGGCGACGCAGATAGTCGTAATCAATCCAGTAGAGGCTTATCTCAGTGACTCTGCCCCAAGGCTACGGCAACTCGTCCGTTTGGCTAAGGGACTCACACTAGGTCGTTTACACGGCTTAGGGTGAGTATTGCCCAAAACAACAACAATCTGAACCGAATGGCTAAGAGGCACGATGAATACATACAAAATAAAAATAGAGACAACTAAGAACAGCAAGGTTGATTACAACATCAATCACGCTTACTTCTTTATCCAAGGTGAAGCATTTCCGATTGGTTATCTGAAAGACGATCAGCCATGTTTCTGGGGATTCCACGCTAATCGTTTTGAGTTATCTGGCCGTACTTTTATGACGGTCGAGAACAACATGTTTACGCAAGAAGAGATGGACGCTATGCACAAGAAGGCTCAGAAAGAGTATGCAGAACGTGCCGGCGAGATGTATGCAAAGGGGTTGATTCTTAATGATTAGTCTACGTCCACATCAAGAACGCGCTATTGAGATGCTGCGTGATTCTTTACGCAAAGGTAATAAACGCATCGTACTGGCTGCGCCATGTTCGTTTGGTAAGACACGAGTCGCCGCTTTTATTCTGGCCGAAGCTGCCAAGCGTGGTAAGAAAGGTGTATTCATCTGCGACCGTATCAAGCTTGTACAGCAGGCTTTAGATTCATTTGATGAGTTCAACCTTAACGTAGGTGTTATCCAAGGTGATCACTGGCGTTGGAACCCGGCTGCAGATATTCAGATCTGCTCTATCCAGACTCTGGCCAGACGCCATGACAAATTACCGTTTGACATTGCGGTTGTTGATGAATGTCACACCCACTACGACACGTTGTCAGATTACATGAACGCATTTAATGCAGTGCCGTTCATAGGCTTGTCAGCTACCCCTTTTAGCAAAGGTCTGGGAAAATGGTATACAGACTTAGTCGTCCCAAGCACGCCAATCGAGCTTCTCGACGAAAACTATTTAACTCCAGTTCGTTATTGGGGCGGAAAGAAGGCTAACGTCAAAGGTTTAAAACGTCGCAAGTTAAGCACAGGCGGTTCAGATTACGATCCTAATCACCTAGGTAAACGTCTGACCAGTGATACTGAGCTGACTGGTGACATCATCAAGAACTGGAAGCTGCACGGCGAAGACTCGCAGACAATTATGTTCTGCCCGACTATTAGCCACAGCAAGCACATGGTGGAGCAATTCAATGATGCCGGAATATCTGCGGAACACATTGATGGTTATATGCCTGATCACGATCGACAAGCTTTGTTCGAAGCTCACGACAAGGGTGAGTTCAAGATTCTGTCATGCTCTAAGCTTCTGAACACCGGCTACGACGCCCCTAAAGTGCGCTGCCTGATCGACGCTTACCCTACGAAGTCTTTGATCCAACACGTTCAACGTGCCGGCCGGATCATGCGTTTGGCTGAGGGTAAAGACTACGCAATCTATCTAGACCACGCAGGCAACATCTCAAACCTAGGCATGCCTGAGTACATCGTGCCTGAGCATCTCGATGACGGTGAAGAGAAGTTTGACGAGCGCAAGCAGACCAAGAAAGAGCCTAAAGAGACCAAGCCTAGGGAATGCCCACAGTGCTACTCAATATTCACTGGTATGCGCTGCAGCTGCGGTTACGAGGTGCCTCGTGAAGTCTCTATGGAAACTGACGGCTCGATCCTTGAAGAGATCAAGCTAGCCAAGAAAGAGAACCGCAACGTATCTGCAGAGGCTAAGGCTAGGTTCTATGGTGATCTGATCCAGATTGGCCGTGAGAAAGGCTACAAGCAGGGTTGGTCGTCAAATAAATACCGTGAGCGCTTTGGTGTCTGGCCAAACAAGATAGATCCAGTAATGGCTGAGAAGGCGCATCAGGACACACTTAACTGGATCACACATTCACGCATCAAATGGTCGAGGACTAAGAAATGATAAACGACGTGTTATCGAAACTAGATGGGGTAAAGCAAGTTGGAACCAATAAATGGAAAGCAAAGTGCCCCGTACACAACGACAAGAACCCATCGATGACCGTGACCGTGAAAGACCAGAAAGTTCTATGTTTCTGCTTCTCGTGTCAGGCGACCGGGAAAGACGTGGCCGAGGCTATTGGGTTACCAGTGAGCAGCCTGTTCGAGAATCCGACGACGGTGGACAAGAGTGAATGGCGTAGAAAAAAGCTTACAGCCGAGAAAGAATCTGACGAATTGTTTATCAAGATCTACAACTCGTGGCAGGCTGCAGGCAAATACATTCCTTGGTCTGACCAGAAGCGATACAAGATTGCTATCAACCGCGTTCAATCAATAGAAAATATTTTGGCATCTTTTTGATAAAAAGGTTGACGTATTTGTTTACTGTGCTATAGTTACACCATAGACAAACAGATGAGGAAAGCAAAGATGACAAATAACTGGGTAATCACAATCAAGAATGAATCTGGATATGCAGGCGGAACATCAGGATTCTACAAGTGGAAGCAAGATGTAGCAGATAGCAACAACTACATCGCCGAAGCATTCAAGGTTGGTTTTGGAGATTCCGAGGATTTGGCAAAGCAGGTAGCCGAAGACCTCACCAAGAAAACCGAATACAAGTTTCACGCTTACAACCAAGTGTCATACACAATCTAATTTCAACGGGGCTTCGGCCCCACACCTAGAGGTCACGCTCATGAAACGCAATCTACGCAACGCATTCAACGCCATGAAAAAGCTTGGCGCACCTGTTTACGATCACGACGAGCAGGATTACTACGTCTTGTCAGCTGAAGAGAA
>Ga0208019_1001659_pt1 | contig 11689 bp, 9 predicted proteins | sample CB_VirMetaG_5_FD_184540 | JGI IMG/M metagenome (GOLD analysis project Ga0208019, IMG submission 184540) | Freshwater to marine saline gradient viral communities from Chesapeake Bay - CB_1508_1D Viral MetaG (SPAdes) (version 4) | ecosystem: Environmental > Aquatic > Marine > Coastal | place: USA... | reverse complement strand
TGGTTTAGGCCCTTGTCGGCCTTATAAAGGTCTACGACCCGTGCCGCCCATCTAGCATCCGTATTGTTTTTGTAGATGCCGTCTGAGATTGAAGCAGGTTGTTCTTCAAGCCATGAGAGAAAGTCTTTGTTAGCTTTTAAAGTGTCAAAATCAGGCTGAAGTCGCAATAGTTCTTCGTAAGCTTTTTGCTTTTCTAGCTGTTTTTCACGCTCTTTAATAGTTCCCAATTCGTTTCTTAACTCTGAAACTTGTGCTTCAGTTTGCATTGTTGATACGGCTTGCACCATTTCATAGATTTCTGGATGGCGTTCTTTAAACTCTTCCAGTTCTTCTTGTGTGCGTGGTGCAGCAACACCTTGAGGCATACTAACGACTTTTTGTTGAGTAAGCTCTTTGAGAGTGGCAATTTCTTGTTTAAATTCGTTTACCTTCTCATCGTAGTGTCTTTTCAAATCATCATAGCGTTTTTTGTAATCGTGACTTTCGTCCGTTCGTTTATCTTCGACAAAGCTATCTGATTCTTCAGATTGTTGAGTAGCCTCACTAGAGGGGTCAACTTGTTGGTCTTCAGTATCGTTATCTTCTTCTTCGTCTTCATAAACTTTATCGCGGTACTCTCCACGATACAAAGTTTTGCTATTTACTGTTCCAAAGGAATCATTTGGTTTGTTGGCACGGTGGCCTTTTACTTTAGTTGCCATTTTTTTACACCTCATATTGCGGGGCCACTTGGCTGTGGGTAGCCGCTTCGGTTACGTCAGGGCCGCTAGGCGGGTAGCTGACTAATTTGCAGGACGAGCAGGTGGAACAGGAACCGGATTTCTTTCTTTGTACCACTCTAAAACATTCTCCGCTCTGTTGTACTCAGGATCTTTTGGGTTATTTATTTTTTCAATAACCCCATCTTGTAGTGCAACAACGGGACTTCTGCTGTCTTCAAAACTTTTTCTAAAAGATTTATAGCGAGGCATTGCACCTAGCCAGTATACTGAGAACAGTACCGCTTTATCATCGATACTTCTTAAATCGGTATACTCTGGATATTTTTCTTCAAACTCTTCGTTCTTTTTTCTGATTGCTAAAGTGTTTACTTCTTCTAGTTCAGAATCAGAAAGTTCGATTGGATCTTTTTCTAAAGCGTTTTCGGCTTTATTTCCCTTTTTGTTAACATAAGGGGTAAACTTTGAAATTATACTTGAGCTAAACCCCATACGTTCTAGGTCACTCACGCTGTGCTGCCCAATGTCAAATCCTAAACCGATTGTAACTCCGCTATTTTTAGAAGGAACGTAGCCTTTGTTTTTATTTCCTTCTGCAACAGTAAGAACACTTCTGTAAGCCTCTTCTTGTTCTGTTAGGGAAGGAAGAGGTGCGCTAGGTTCTTGTGGTTTTTCAACAAAACCTTGCTCTGTTTCTTGGTCAAAAGAAGTAGCAGGTACGTTAGAACGAGGATTTGTAACATCTACATCTCTGTCAATACCAAACAACCAATCAAAAAACCCTCCACCCAGTGCAGCGGTAGCAGGGGCTACGGGCTGTTGTCCATTTTCTTCGATGCGTTGTTGAGTTTCACGCTTACCACGATTGTTTATTTTCTGAAGACGGTCAAGACCGATGATCTTAGCAAGGTGAGGAGCGACAACTACTTCTCCACGAGAAATAGCTACATCTATCATGTTAGCACCGTTGCCTTGTTTGTCAACCGCTAATCCTCTTCGAACGGCTTCTCCGTGTGCATCGAGAAGCATTTTCTTGATATCCTGCTCTCCTGCAAACTCGACGGCAGCCGCATTGATGACAAATGCTCCTTCCGGAAGTTGGGTTTCAACGTTGTCTGCTACGGTCTCACCTTCAGGTACTTGACTGGGAGGCTGGTCTACAAACCCCGACTGACCTGCTATCTGTCCGGGCATACCACCATTAGCTAAACCGATAGGACCGCCTATGGCACGTCCTATTCCACCAAAACCTCCGTAGCCGCCATAGCCGCTACTGTTACTTTTACCCCCGTAAGAATCTTTATCAGGACCCTTGTTATCCTTACCCGTGTCTTTAGAAGTCGAGGGTTGAGAAGTTGTTTGCTCCTCTGCAACGTCTTCTGGTGACATAGCACCATAGTTTTCAGAAACGTCGGTTGTCTGACTTGATGTGGTTGTTGATTTCTTTCCTTCCACAGTTGAAGAAATGTTATCGTTTAAATTGCCTTTTCCTGACCTAGTTACACTTAAATCACTTAAAAAGTCATCAACACTGTAGTCTACGCCATACTTGTCAGCAATATTTTTTGCAGTATTTTTTGCGTTAGTCATACTTCCGAAAAGCGCACCTTGTCCCGTTGCACTCATCCAAGAGCCATCAGCTTGATAAAATCCGGATTGGTCAGCTACAACTCCGCCTGATCTATCAATACTTTCTCCGTAGGTATCATAAGTTCCGTAATCTTCGTTGTAGACGTCCTGCAATGTTCCGGGAATGTACCCTTTGCTAAATGCCTCAAGACTCATGACCTCTTTTTGGCTAAGTCCGGAAAGATTTCCTGTGTAAGCAAAGCTGCCGGGGGCGCGACTAATTTGCATCCCGTTTATTTCCATCATTGCACCGCCACCAAGTGAAGATATTTTAGAAGCGTTGTTTGCGTGAAAACTTTGAGCTAAATCAAAAACTGCACCTGTAAAACCACCGGGACGGTAAGTAACCCCGGATCCAAAAACTTTTTGAACTGCTTCGCCCATCAGCGCAGTACCTACCACACCAAACATAGCTTGCCCTGTAGCTGCTGTAAGTCCTGAACCTACCGCAATTTCAGACTTGGAAGGCGTTTTAAAACCTACTCCTGTTAGTCCTAAGTTTTTTGAAATAAAGTTTTCGGTTAAATCTGGATTAATAGACTTAGCATAGTTTGTTATGTTGATATCTTTGGTAGTATACGATTTGACATCAAACTTTGGAATAGTGCCTTTTCCAATAACATTAGTTGTTGACAAGGTAGGTCCGTCTTGACCCGCTTGTACAGGGCTTAAAGCTACTGTAGGAGAAACAGGAGCTTCTTCTTCTTCCTCATCTGTATCTATAACATCCGCAGATATGCCCGTACCAAGAGTTTGAGAATAATAATCCACATACTGTTGGCGGTATTCATCCGGCGTCAGAACATTATCAGGTGAAGAGAGTGTACCAACTCCCATACTTGTATTTGGATTAAGAAAACTCTCAGCCATTCTTAATTACACCTTCGTAGTTATCCTTCAATTTCAGGAGCGTTTCCAGTAAAGCCAGCTTCCCCTGCACTTGGCGCAGTTCCGACTCCGATTGTGCCATTACCACGCCCCGAATCATCAGTTCCCTGTACTCCTTCAGGTACTCCTCCAGAAGGGGCCATTCCTTGCTGTTCAGGAGAGGGGCCAGCATTTTGGCTTGCGGCTTGTTGAGCATTTTGCATCATCCCTTGTAACATCTGTGAGTAAATTTTTGCTTCGTTAGCGTCGTTAACTAAACTATCCGGATCAATGTCTTGTGCAATGGCAAGCTCCCTCATTAAGTTTGGTATCTTAATAAATGGAGCCAACATGGGGTTAGCTACAGTTTGTAAGAGTGAAGTCAGTCGTTGTGTTCGAACTTCTTTTTGCATCACGGCTGCAACACCGCGAGGTTTAATCTCAAGATCTCCCTCAATGTCAGTTACATTTTCGTTAAACTGCATATTCCACTGGAAATAAGATTCACCCAATGGTTTAAGAAGATAGTCGTCTATATTTTTTATGATGGTTTTCATCGAGAGGCTGGCAGAACCCATTAACATAGATAGTCCTGCAGCAGTTCTACCCGTGCCTGTTACCCCCGTCTGTCCGTGCATGATGGATGGAATTCCTGTTTCTTCGTCGGCTAACTGGCGGCTAATCTGATACATCTGAATGTTTTCAGGAGCCGTGTTAGGAAACTTGAGGCCATTAATTGCTGTACCTGTAACTCCTGACTGGCGTCTGAAGATCTTACCCGGAAAGATATCCATGTTTTGACCCGGTACAAGACTTGCTTCATCGACGTCAAATACAAGATTACCTGCAAGGGCAAGGTTATCGATTGCCATACGAACGTGTCCGTTCATCAGCATTTGGGCATCTTCCATGTTTTCAGCTACACCAACGCCCCAAATTTGATAAGGATTTAACTCAAAAGGAAAAGCTTGGTAAGGAATACGAGCAGGAGTAAACGGATTAAGGACGCACCGAATAACCATGTTGCCACAAATCCACACGTTTACTTGAATTTGGTCAAACTCTGAAAAGTCAGCCCCGATGTCTAGTCCTACTTCGTTTGCAAATTTAGCGTCAAGAACACCCCAATATTCAAGAACCTCGTATCTGTTTTCTGAAACGTAAGGTTCAGTTTCATCTTCACGGATAGTGTCTTCGTAGTATTTGTCTTCGTAATTAGGGCCTTTAGCTAAACACTCTTGAATTGCATCTGCATTAAAATGGGGACGCATAATCAAAGAACGAAGTTGATTACGATTTAAACGATGTCGTTCAATGACGTATTCGCAGTCTTCAATACAAGTAGCAGATGGATCAGGATGAAAGTCCCAAATAGAAACAGGTTCAATACGAGGAACTATTTTTTCTATTGGACTGTAAGTTCTGTTTCCTTGCTCATCTGTTGTCCACTTATGTACTCGTTTGTAAAAGTTAAACGGACCTTTTACAATGCCTGTACCAAGTAAAGCGGATTCAAAGATAGCTTTTCTAAACACGTTAACTGCGTTGGTGTCCAAGAGTTGATCGTGGATGGTTTTTTCCATCTTACGAGCCATCTCAGCAGCAGGTTCAAATTGGGGTTCACCAATTTTTGCTTTCCCCGCAACAACCATATCTTGAAATTCAGTACCATAAGTTCCTAGCTTGTGAGGCTGTGAAGCAGCTAAAGCCCCCGGAAACAACTCTCTGCCGTCTCCCGGAAACCCGTACGGATCAGATTGTTGGGGTTGTTCATCAAGCGGGGTACGCATGTGAGCAAACTCTTCTATTCCTTCCGGAACAGGTGTAGCTTCTACAACAAGAGGAAACTTTTTGTTGGAAAACAAGATATCTACGATTTGACCGTAGGCAGCCAACACTTTTGTTTTGGTGATTTTAATAAATACCTTTGACCTTTCAGAGTCACGATATCTAGTCGTAGAGTCGTATATTCCTCTAAAGTTTTTATACGCCTGAAGCCATCTTTGCTCGTAGCTGTAACGTCCGTTTTCTGCATCTTCAAATTTTGCACGAACATACCCAGCTAGTCCCGGCATTTGATCTTCAGGATTAACTACAGGAATAGAAGTATCGTCTTCCGGCTCTAAAAAGTTGTCAGCCATGAATTAAAAACCTTAATAGTCGCGTTCTTCAGCCATCTTCATAACAGAGGAATCAACAGCAGTTTTGCTCATTTTCTTTGGCATATCTTCTGTCAAAACCCCGGTCTTAGCACGAGTATCGAACTCAAGACCTTCACGGTACAGTTTGCTTTCACCCACGTTTGCATCGACAGATGTTTTGTCAGCATTCATGATGTAAGCTGCACCGTAATTGTAGTTGTTATTTGGCATTTTTAGCCTCCTAATTTTTAGTTACAAATCCACCGGAATTAAATATATTTAACCCGCTTCCGGTGAGTCCACGAGTTAAACCTGATAGAAAACTTTCTCCTGCTTGTTCTTCTGCAGCTTCTATGCTTCTTTGAATAGGAGGACCTGCTGACTTTATAACAACTTCACCTACATCCATCGCAGTTTTTGTTATGTCAAGTGGAGCAAGAATCGTTTCCTGAAGTGCAATTTTTCCTGCAGCCTCGATGTCAGAAAAGCCCTGCTCTTTTGCTTCAGCGTAGTCGGCTCCTACAAATCCTAAACCAAGAAAAGGGACAGCTTTTGCAGTGTCAACACCAATTCGTTTTAGAAAAGCTGCTGTTTCAGGGCTTATTCTTGATTTTAAAGAGGCGGCAGGTTTATTTTTAGCTGCTGCTTCTGCCTTCAGAGTAGCTAAGTCTTGTTCTTTCTTTAAATTTTGCTCTTCAAGGTCCAAAGCTTTTTGTATTTGCTCTTGGGTTCGAGCTTGACTTGTTGCGATAGTTTCCTGTTTGTATTGCTCTGTAAGTTCTGGATCTGCTGCGGGAACATAATTATATGTACCAGATTCGGAGGAAAGAGACTCAACAAATTCTGGATTTAAGGCAGAAAGATAGTCTTCATCTACTAGCAAATCTTTGCTAATAACAGTTGATAAAGCTTTATCTGGAAAATCAACGCCAATGTCAGAAGCAAACTGACTTACAGTAGCTGTTCCAGAATATCCTGCAATACTTGCAACTAGCTCGTTTGCTGCGTTATTAATTCTTCTTTTTCTTGCTGAACTGGCAACGTAACCTCCTGCCTCAGTTGAAGACGCTCTTCCATTGAGATAATTTATATCATTTTCACTCAAGCCTGAATCAGACAAAATAGTTTCGTTAAGATTTCTTAACTTATATACTGTAAAATTTTCTGAAGATAAAGTTCCACCGGGTTTACTAAAAGTAACAGGATCCAGTCGGTCTTTTAAAATGTTATTTAATTTTGTTTGATTAGATTTTGCATTAGGAAATATTAAACCAGAAGTCCTATCTCCTATTTGTTCATCTACAATTCCTTTAACAGCAGGGTTGACAACAAGAAATTTATCTTTTTCTGTTTTAGGATCATAGAATGTTAATATCCCATTTTCTCTATCATAATTTTCAATTTTAAAATTACTTAGATTGTCTGGTCTAAAACCACCAAAAATATGCGCTCCCATTTGAAGTCTGACTTCTTTGTCAATAGTTTCATCTGCTAATATCTGTTTTAACTTGACGTATATATCGTCTTGAAATCCTGTTGGAGTTTTTCTTGCCCGTTTAAAAGACCATCCTGCTTCTTTAGTAAAGACGTCAGGAGTCAAATAAGATGAGGTTTCATTTTTAACGTAACCATCACCAAATCCAGCACCTGCAAACATAGTGTTTAAGCGAGTGATTAAAAGAGCAGATCTGGATCTTTTAACTCCACTTGCTGTAACATCCGCATCTTTGTAAGGACTGTCAGAGATTATGTCTCCCATCACTTGTCCCACATCCATGTCCTTAACAACCATGTCAAGAACAGGGGTGTTTGTTTTTGGGTCAACTATACCTTCTAGCTGTTTTAAATGCCTTTTGACTTCCCCCGGTACTCCGGGTTTCTTCGGGTCTTTAGACGGTTTACTTGCAGCTTCATACTCAAAAAGCTGACGTAAAGTCAGATTTTTCTTTTGCTCACTTGTTAATCTAGGAATGTCAGCCATTAGTATCCAAAGACTTCATCTTGTACTTGATACACGTGGTTTTTGATTGCACCAAGTTGTTTGTGAATAGAAGCGTACCCACTGGTACGAGTCATAACCATGTAGCGAAGCGCATCGTAAGCGTGATCTTCAGCTTTCGTATCGACGTCTTCGCTATTTGTTTTAGAAAGAGGTATTCCTGCCATCTGTTTTATTATGTTCTGACAGGATGAAAAAATTCTTAGTCGGGGTTCTTTTGTGTAGGGATCGTCGCCTAAACGACGGTGCAATTCCATTTTTCCTTGCAATCTATTACGATCTGAAGGTGTCCACCTTACCCCTGATCTCATCATCGTTTCTGCAATGGATGGCCCCATACCTGTTTTATTCCAGCAAGAGGCGTCAAGAACAGTGTAGTGAGGTAAAGGGTCTAGTTCTTCTACTTCTAGTATTTTACTGGCAAGTTCTTCTGCTGTCAAGTGCTTTACATAAAGTTCTCGATAAACCCAGATATTATTATCCCAATCAATAGCACCCCACAAAACACATGAAGGACTCGCATACCCGTAGTCGGCTGCTCGTATGCGAGGCCAATTTGTAGGTAGCTCGAAAGATTCAACAACGTGTTTACTCCGTGAAAATTCTGGGAAGGCTGCTCCCTCTGCCACATCCCAATCCCCTTCAAGAAGCCTCTTTCGTTCAACTTCTGGGAGCGACCTCAACATGGCCTCGTATTGACCATCTGCCATGAGGAAGGGATTGTCAGTCAACCGTGCAGGGACAAACTTACGAAAGAACAACGGTTGACCTGCTTTTTCGTGACCATCAGGCCACACAAAAGGCTTTCTGGTATCAATATCAAACGCAGGAAACTTTTTGTTTGGTTCGATACCATCAATGTAGGTTTTCTTGACCCACCACCCTCCGACACCGCCGGGGTTGGCTGTGCAACGCATGTACAGGTGTTTTTGTAACTCTGGGTCTGTTGAACGAAGTCTTGATCGCAAGTAATTCCACACATAAGGTGTAGGGTACTGGGTTATTTCGTCGATACCAATCCAGTTGAAGGCTTGACCTTGAAAACGGGTAACGTCTTTGTCTTTGTCAAGATAGGTAAACCAGATTGTTGCTCCTGATGGAAAGTGCCACGTGGATTTTGATTCACGAAACTTTGCACCGGGAAAAGCTTTGGTGTAAAGTTGGCGGGATTTGTCAATTAGTTCGGTAAGCTCATCCAAAGTACGCCTAAGAAGAAGCCCACGATGATTGGGATTGTGACAATAACGTAAGGGGTCAGCCAATAAAGCAAACGACTTACCACCCCCTGCGGCTCCGCCATAAAGAACGTCTCGTTCGCTTGCACTGAGGAAGTCTTCTTGGGGGCCGGGGTTAGGTTGGAATACGACATCGCTTTCACCAACGAGATCTTGGACAGCAGGTGGTAATATGCTGAGATCTTGTTGGTCAATGACACGGGTTTTTGTTCCTTTGAGTGCATCTTCTACTCGTTTGGCTGATTGTTCAATTTTTCTAGCGTAGTATCTTTTATCTTCTGCTAGTTTTGTTGTTTTTTCCGCTCGTTTCTTTGCAAGACGTACCCTTTTTTGTGTTTCACGTCTTGCTCGTTCGGTACTTGACACGTTGTACGAGGCTTTGGGGGCGTTGGGATCTTTTTTAGGTCTGCCCCGCCTCTTTGGCTGGTCTTGTTCAGCCATCGATGATTACTCCGTCGTCCTCATTCTTTGGTGGTAACAGAACAACACCGTGTACGGCTTGAACGTTGTGATTAATTGTCTCTTGCTTTGCAAGACCAACCCTGTTCAGAAGCGATTCTGCAGCCCGTAGGCGCAAATCATCGTGTCTTTCGATGTTTTCTCCGTCTATTGTGTTAATAACTCTGTTTGCAGCTTTGATAGCGTTAACAGATAACAGAGATTTTGTTCGCTCAAGTATCTCATCAGCTAGGCTACTTTTAAGCCAAGCGGCAGATCCTTGCGAATATCCTGCTTCTACTGCAGCGGATGTGACTCTTCCCCCGTTTTCAAACAAAATATCAAGGAATTTTTCTTGTTGGGGCGTTAATTCACGCTTTTTGTTAGTTTGTGGCAGGAGATTCATCGTCATATACTTTCGGTTTGTTCACATTTAAACAAGGCTACATGCCAGCCGGGTGCTAACAAGGTTATTTCTTTATTAATTTCAAAAGCACGGGCCTTACATTGCACCAGTGTTGGGTAAACATTGACGTTATCAACCCCCACAATACAATTATCTGGTGCGTAAAGAGAACAAACCAACACAAATACTTTGTACATTGTTGGTTCCAAAAAAAGTAATAGTAAAGTTTTTTAAGTTAGCCAGTCATCACCCTTTTGTGTTTTAATATCTTTATGTGAATGAAGGTACGTGTCGGGATGTGCTAACAAATTAAAAAACTTTATAGTATAGTTTAGGGTAACTTTGTAACAAAGTCAACCCCAAAGTGGTATATCCTGTATTTTACAAAAAAAAAAATACAAGGGGGGTCTATTCTGAAGTTTTTTCTCTTGACAAGTTTGTACTTTACCTATACAATGAAGGTATCCCCTTCCGGGTAATATATATACCACTCCTCCCGTTTCCCCCCTCTCTCCCCTAACGGTTATGACTTTCGTCCCCGCTGTCTATCCGACGGTTGTGACTTTGGTCCCCCAGCTTTATCTCCCCCTATTACCTATACATGTTACTATTTTAACACAAATTGATGTTGACATTGCATAGCATATGCGGGGGTCCCCCCGTGTCCCATGCGTGCGCCCACCCGTAGAATATTTTTTTTTAAACATCGGTGATGACCAAGGAAACACCCAAAGGTCAACCGCCGGTTATTCATACAGTTAATCCCGACTATCTCTTCATGCGCCCGCGCATAACGCATTAAGGGGTTTGCCATCAGTCCGGTTTGCCCCCCAGTGGCTGATCTTCCGGAAAAGATAACAGTTTCCCTCTTATGAAAATATATCCCCCCCTAATAACCAAAAAGGGATTATTCCATTGTTAACAGGTGAATAGCCATTATTCATTAACTGGATAAAAAAAGCCCCGCAATGACTAGCAAAGCGGGGTAAGTTGGGAGGAACTGAGGATAGGAGTTATTTAACTTTAATGATCTCGTCTGCAAGGGTTGTGACTTTGTTCGTATCAACCCAAGTATCAATGCCGGATTGCTTTGCAATCGCTTCGAGGGTTTCAATCTGCAAGCGCAACCCATAGATTAACCGCCCGATTGACTCAATCTCACTCTTAGGGATTGCAACAATGTTACGGGCATCATCCAAATCAGTAGCTGTTACTTTACGATTAATCATCTTTCTTTACCTTTCGTTTGGTTATGGGAGCGACACCGCGCCGCCCCCGTTCGATAAGTATTAGCGGATTACGCCGCCACAATCAAGCGGTATTTCGCCTTCCTAGAACGGTGATAACTGGTCTCGATATCATAGCCGTAAGAACGCAACCGCCAAATAGTGTGCTGAACTGCCTTAGCCTTCATTCCGGTTTTCTTGGCAATGTAGTTCGCGGATATCGGATAAGTTTTAGACTGCAACACCCGCAAAGTTGGGTTGGTTGCGGAATTCACCCGCCGCCTATCAACCGCTGGCTCTTTTATAGCTTCGACTGGCTTAACTGGCTTGCCCAGTTCCTGCCATGCCATATTGACAAGCCGCCCGTTCGCTTCCGAATTCTCACGGATAGCCATAAGGATTAACTTCAGTTTTTCATGGTTACGATATTGAATAGTCATCGGAGTACCTTTCGTTTTTTTAAATGGTTATGATCAAAACAAGGATAAGGATAAACGCCACCATAACCAAGCAACGGAATATCCAAAAAATGAGGTCAATAAATTCTACCATTACGCCGCCATGCTTTCCTGCCAGTAAGCTGACTCGATAACCTGCCGGACAGCTTCACCGCGAACACGCCGGACATTGGCATGATTAGCCTTATCGTTCCCTGCCCGTATTGTCTTCCCCTCATCAGTGGTTATCTGGTGGTTTGTATGGGTAGACCAGTGGGTAAGGGCATTGTACGCCGTCCATGCCGTGTTGCCCAGTTCCTTAACATCCGCCTCATAAAGCCCAAGCAAGTAATTAAGCTTGGTTTCATTCACCGGATTAACTAAACCGGATTCAGTGGCAAGGGTTTCTTTCCGGCATAAAGTCTTAGACAGGATAAACGCGAACATATCGCGGGACATTTCGGTATTCTGCCACACCCGCATTTGATCAACCTGCCCAGTCCATCCGGCAAGCCCAAGAGCTGCCTTAGTCATCATGCCGTCAACCGATAGATTAGGAGTATGCCTTGCCTTCTGTTGATACGCCTTAGAA
>Ga0208019_1001658_pt1 | contig 11690 bp, 13 predicted proteins | sample CB_VirMetaG_5_FD_184540 | JGI IMG/M metagenome (GOLD analysis project Ga0208019, IMG submission 184540) | Freshwater to marine saline gradient viral communities from Chesapeake Bay - CB_1508_1D Viral MetaG (SPAdes) (version 4) | ecosystem: Environmental > Aquatic > Marine > Coastal | place: USA... | reverse complement strand
GAAAGGCTCCCGTCCGCGATGAGTCCGTTGATGGTTTCGGCGATGAGATTGTAGTCTTTGCGTGTCATGCGAGTATCCTAGCACGGAATCGGGAAGCGGTCAACTCAGGTGACGAAGTGCGAGACGATTCCTGGAGTCTTCCCCGGCATCGGAATTCCGATCGGGCGACATTCTCCGAATTCGATATCGTCGAGAGTCTCCGGGCTGCGATGGTCGCCGACGTAGTGCTTGGCGGCGAGTTCTTGAGCCTCGGCGATCGAGTTGGCTGCGACGATGTAGAGGCAGCCATATTCGGAAGCGTAGGACTTCGTGTGCAGGTTGAGAGAGAAGAGATAGCGGGCGTGTTCGAGTTCGTTCATCGTGGCACCTCCTCAAGAACCCCACGGGTGAGCATATCGTCCAGCAACTGCTCCGCGAGCCGTTCGTGATTCCCACGGAATCCGTACTCCTTGCGGACAATGGTGGAACACTTGGGAGCCTTGGCAGTGAGCCGCATCCCCGTCGTCGCCTCCACCACCAAACCCCTCAGGAGCATAATCTCCCGGAGGGATTCGGAGGTGGCAGTTTCCGTGAGTCGGTAGTTGCTAGCGTCGATCATCGGTCATCTCCAATCGGGACCATTCCCGACGGATGAATCATAGCAGGTTCCGGGGGGAGATCAAGCCTCCCCCCGGATATTCCCGAAGAAAGTCACGAATCCATCATGTGGTGAGCGAACACCATTCGCATCACTTCCACGACGGAATCCGTACGCTTGACTGCGAGAACCATTTCTCGACAATCCTCAAGAAAGTCCGAGAACCGAAGTTCGGGATCATGTGCCGCAGTGTAGAGGGCTTGTGCGAACGATTCGTCGATCGGCTGCTCGTGGACAATGACTCCACTTTCCTGAACAGAAACCGACCACATGATCGACGGCTTCCCCTCCATGGTGATGCACCCACTATCGCGAGCAGTAAGGTACAGGTTCGGGAATCCGTTGAGGACGACGCTGGCAAGGTGACGATTCATCATACACTCCAAGGTCGGGACCATTCCCGACGGATGAATCATAGCAGGTTCCGGGGACGAGTCAAGCAGACGTTGGGAATATTCTGAGATTGTGGATAGATTGTGGATAAGTCCCGTCCAAACAGTATCTGAACACAAAAAAAATAAATAAAAAATATTTTTTTAGCGGACGGCTAAAAAATCCCCCAAAACCTTTTTAAGAAAATCAAAGACCCCCCACCCCCATACCCCCATTTTTTTCGGGGGGACTCCAAACGCAGAAAAAATTCCGGTACAAAAAATTCGATAAATACCTTTATGAAAACATTCTTTTGTATATTGTGAAGGTTGGAAAGTAGTATGATAGACAACACATTAGTCACTGGTGGGAATGGGATGGTCGGGTCTTGTGTCTCTGGGTCGCACAAGCCTAGATCTTCCGAGATGAACCTGCTGGATTATGAACAAGTGGCAGATTACATCTCAGACAACAATATTAAAATGGTATGCCATTGTGCTGGATTGGTCGGGGGGATAAAGACCAATAATAGTAGACCAGCAGATTTCTTCCATGAGAATATGCAGATGGGACTCAACATCATGAAGGCTTCAAAAGAGAACGGGGTGCGGAAAGTCTTGCTCCTCTCTTCTACTTGCGCCTTCCCCCACGAGGCACAAATCCCGTTCACCAGTGATTCCCTACACCATGGCGAACCACACCACACTAACTACGGTTACGCATACTCTAAGAGAATGTTGGACGTCCTAGCAAGGTCTTATAGGCAGCAATATGATATGGATGTCATCAGTGTGATTCCCTGCAACATATATGGACCGAGAGACAATTTCAATCTGGAAGAATCCCATGTCGTCCCAGGGTTGATCCATAAGGCGAAGATTTGTAAAGATCGGGGGGAGACTCTGAAAGTGTGGGGATCTGGTAGAGCGAAGAGAGAATTCTTATTTTCGGAAGATGTCGGCAAGATCTTGGATGAGGCCATGCTGTCTTATTCTGACCCTGAACCCCTAGTAATATCACCTCCAGAAGAAACTAGCATCGAAGAGATAGCTAGCATCATAGCCTCAAAATCTGGACTTTCTGAGGGTTATCAACTAGATAATAGTATGCCCGATGGTCCCCTGAGCAAAAGGTCTTGTGATGCGAAGTTCAGGAATAGGTATGGGCACCTCCACTTAACTCCCATCGATGACGGGATCTCACAAACCATAGACTGGTTTAACTATAACTATGAGGAGGCTAGAAAATGATGGTATGGAAACTGATGGATGATGTCATCAGCCTGGAGCAGAAGTCTGAGATCTCGGACTTCATCATGTCTAGTGGGAGATTCTCTCAAGGACAACTGGTAAAACAATTCGAAGAGGAGTGGTCGAAATGGCAGGGTTGTAAGTATTCAGTATTTGTCAATTCAGGATCGTCTGCTAATTTCATCGCTACCCATGCTGCAATGCTCAAGCATGGATATCATAGTACATGGGCATCACAGGCGTGCACTTGGTCCACGACTGTCTCCCCCGCGATGTTGTCTAATAATTCTATACAGCTAGTGGATGTCACTATACCCAACTTAGGTGTTGACTTGGAATCGTTCGAATCTATGCTTGGGACCGTAAGACCAAAGTTTTTATTCCTCGCCAATCTTCTAGGTCTACCAGCGGTCAATGACGATCTCTTAGACATTTGTGAGAAGAATGGTATCGTCCTTTTAGAAGATTGTTGCGAGAGTCATGGTGCCACCTACAAAGGGAAGAAGGTGGGGAACTTCGGAATCATGTCTACTTTCTCTTTCTATTATGGGCACCACATGACCACAATAGAAGGCGGGATGGTTTGCACCGATGATGAAGAAACCTATCATAACCTATTGCTGTTAAGATCTCACGGTTTGTTGAGGGAACTTCCTAAAGATGCACAATCTGGTTATGACATGGCAGATCCCTCTTTCACCTTTATCACACCAGGATTCAACGTCAGATCCACAGAGATTAATGCACTGCTAGGTTTAAGTCAGCTTAAAGATCTGGACAAACACAACGCTATTCGCTCATCTAATTTTGAGAAATTCGTCAGAGGCATAGACGGTGAGAAATATCATAACGATTTCATCACCGATGGCAACTCTAGCTTCTGCCTACCCATCATCTGCAAGAATGGGAACAGAGACGAAATCCGCAGCAGACTGGGTAAGATGGGAATTGAGACTAGACCTATCATAGCTGGTAACTTGTATGAGCATCCGTTCATGAAGTCTATCAACCAGTTTAGATTCGATAAGAATGCTAGGGTGGTCCACGAAAACGGGTTTTACGTCGGGAACAACCATACAATCACCCAAGATCAGGTGGGTATGTTAGTAGAGGAGCTGAACAGGATATGAAATATATCGTTGTCAAGAAGAATGGTGAGGTGATTGCATCAATCCCGTATAAGGGGGGCGGAATCTCGGAGCAATTGTCCGTGTATAAAGAGATGACCAAGCAGTATCCAGAAGACAGTATCTTGGTATCTCTATCCAATACTGAGCCTTTCATGGGTTGGTGACACCTATTATGAAGGATAGAGATGGGTAAATCCTAAATAAGAATAAAAGGTTTATTCAATGGTGTATAAAAGATTCTCCATATTCCTCAAAGAAAACGAAGAGGTTCGTCCTCTCTTTAACAAAGAGTTCACCAATGTCGCTCGTCGGTACGCAGACGTTGTACATGCATCAAAAGCGATCAGTGATCATCTACGAGGAATTGAACATGCAAGTAAACCATTAAGTCCCGAAGAAGAATATGAAAGAAGAAAAGCTGCTGCTATATTTGGTATAGATCTTAATAAAAAATGGTCCAATAAACCCACAGGATATGCCAAAAGTCCTTTTCCTACTCATATCCTTACGGATAAAAGTGGAGCAAGAATTGGTATCTCCAGTACAGTACCACATGAAGATATCGAGAGAATGGCAGAAAGGGCGGCTAATGTAGCGGATCAACTCCGTACTCGATTAGTCTCTTTTGACCCAGAACTCGATAAATTTAAGAATCATTTACAACTTGCCCTGCATCTGGGACGAGAAGGACATTTGACAGATAACCCTGGCTATCAAACACACCCAGTACAAAGAATAAGAAGAGGGCAAAATCTTGCAAGTGATCTGTTTGGCTGGACTACTAACAATCCTCTGAAAAAACTTTCGGACCAAGCAGGACCGAAATCTAATCTGAAACTGAAACAGATTATGGATATGGGAGGTAATCAACATGTAGAACCAACTCTGCACAATCCAGACTTAATACAACTATTAACTGGAAAGGCACCAGAGGAGCATAACTTAGCAGAATCTGAATATTCCGGTAATATGATTACCGAACGAATATACGAAAGATTTTTAAATTTTTTAAGAAAGAATAAATAGGACCATTAAAATGAATCTACAAGAAGTCTTTAATGAACCTCTTCCATTTCATTACACTGGTTCTGAGCCATGGGAAGGTATTACGGGAAAAGCCACTCATCATTATCATGAGTTTGAGCACGATGATAACACATACAGAGTAAGGCATACAGTATTCGAACCAAATCCTTGGGGTGATGTACATGCTGGAGTGAGTTTTTCAGTAAAACCAAAAGGCTCTGAAAATTTTACCTATGACATAACACCTTCTTCTGCCCCCATAAAAGTTTTTGGTACGATAGCAGAAATCACAAAGAGAATGAAAGAGAAGCATGGAATTACCAGTCTTACTGCTACAGGTGTTGATTCAAATTCAGAGAGAAGAAACAAACTCTATCAAAAAGTCATTCAGAAAATTAGCGGTAGACCAACTGAGCTAACCCCTGAGGGTGTGGTTCGTGTTGGTTTGGGAGAAATGCTTAAAGCGTCGGTTGCTGCGCGGGCGAAAGAGTTATTTGAAAGTATTGTAAAGCGTGGTGACGAGTATGTCGTAATGAATAGCAAGAAGACCAAAGTGCTCGGGAAGCACAAGAGCAAGAAAAAAGCGAATGCTCAACTTGCCGCGATTGAAATCTCAAAGAAAGAAAGAATGAACGAGGAAATTGAAGTGAAACCATTTTATCGAAGTCAGAATACCGCTAGCATTTTTGATGCTGTACGAAATGTCACAAGACGTGGAGGAAACAATCCAGCCCTTAATCCAAAGAACCCAAGCGATAGATCTGGTGCTGCCAATGCTCTCCTTCTTGCAAGAAAGTCTGATGAAATGCAAGTTCAACATGCCATGAATGCGATTAATTTAGGTGGGAGTGCTATTCAGAATTTTGTAATCTACGGGAATCCGACCCCAAGTGATTTATCTAGACCAGATTCCAGTGGACACGAAGAAAGACTCAATTTAATTAAACACATACAGGGGCAAATGAATCAATGAAAAGTTTTAGATCTTTTATCAAACAATACGATCTGCAAGAAAAAATGATCGCACGGGCTGCCATCGTTGCTGCTCTTGCAAACACTGCACAGGGTCATACAGAACATACTGTAAAGAAAGGTGATACTCTTTCTGCTCTTGCACAAAAGCATAATAGTACAGTAGATGAACTTGCAAAATTAAATAAGATTAAAGATCCAAATGTAATCACTGTGGGTCAGATAATTAAATTCCCAGAAGCACAAAAGGCAAAACCAGCGGAAGCACCAAAGCCCCAGGCTCCTGCTGAACAGCCAAAACCACAAGCACCCCAAGATTGTTATGGAAGATTGTGCTCTGCATTACAACAAGCAGAGACAGGATCTTTTGAAAATAAATTCATTCGTACTACACATAGACCCAAGGGTGGTTCTACTGCATGGGGTCCAGGTCAGATAACAGGTTCTACTGCAAGAGATATGCTTGCTCGTCATCCTGTTTTCTTCTCTGATAAAAACTATGCCCGTGGTGTGATTTCTCAGTCAGAGAAGTTTGCAATGTTTGGTGCAGAACCAAATAAGAAGGGTTATGACAAGAAATGGGATTACGGTGGAGCAGGTGATACTACTCTACACGACAATGAGAAATACAATCAAATGATGGGTGGTGTTCTACGAGGAATGGCAAAGGATATCTTTGGTGAAGTTCCAGAGAACTTAACTCCAGAACAAACTGAAAGACTTGTCACTCGTTATAGAGGAGCACCAAGAGCACAAGACAAGAGATACTTCGAAGAAGTAGACAAAATGCTCAAGGGTAAATGAGATGAAAAAGACATTCAAACAATACAATATAGAACAACAATCCTGGGATGTTTATCTTGAGTCCAAAGGATACAAGAAAATAAAAAAGAAAAAAGATTGTGGATGTCAACATGAAGATTATTCACACCATTCATCTCAACGATCTTTTTTAGATTACTTGTCGGAAGCAACGAGCTTTGAACAATCTTGGAAACAACAGGGCGACAAGATTCATCAAAGAGCACAAGAAACAGAAGATCCAGGAGAACATCTAGAAAGTCCTGATTCTCTTAGGGATCACTTTCAAAACACACTTTTAACAAATTTAAATCCAGAGCATCATGCCTGGGTTTTGACTCGTTACAGAAAGGGTGGAATCAATCGACTAGAAGATATTCGTTCTCGTGCAATTCCATCAATAAACTCTTTCAATGAATTGAAAGAAAAAGGTGAAACTGGTCAAGTGAAACTTTCTCACTTTCCTACTTTAGGTCATTTAGAAGATTATGTGGAAGCAAGATCAGCAGGAAAGAAAACAAGTGCAGAAAGATTTAGTGGTGCAGATCATCATGTAGAAGAAGAAAATGAACACTGGAAAGTTATAATTCCAAAAAATCAACAGGCTGCATGTAAATTTGGTTCTGGGACTAGATGGTGTACTGCTTCGTCAGAAGACAATTATTTTGGTCACTACAGTAAACAAGGTTCTCTTAGAATTATGATTCCAAAAGCTCCCGCATACGAGGGAGAAAAATATCAGTGGCACGCTGCTACCAATCAGCTAATGAATGAAAGGGATGAATCAGTAAATTTTTCTCATGTGATGCATGGTAATCGACCATGGGAAGACCGCGACCCGGAAGCACGAGCAAGAAGCCTTCCAAAAATTTCCTCAGCATTTGCATATGCCAAAGAAGGAATTGGCGGAAAAGACTACCCAATAGATAGAAGTAGAGATGCTGCCTTAGCTTCTAGACAAATAAAAACCCTTGCACACTTAGAAGCACATCCTGATGTTAAAAATTATGTGTTTAAACATAAAATAGATCGACACGAACATTTATTAACAGATGTTCATTTTGATGAAATGGCACACAGTGGATCAAGAGAATCATATGATTTCTTAGAAGAAAGAAATAAATTAACTCCACACAGAAGAGGAATACTTCTGAACAATTCAGGTGATTTAGGTGTTGCTGATATTGAGCATATAGTTCACACTGGAGACGAAAAACTTCCAGAACATCATATAACAGATTACATAACAAAATTAACTAGAAGAGCACAAGAGGGTACTTTATACGGAAAAGGTAAACCCACTGAGAATGTGGCATGGGCAGCACTTCCACACTTACTTACAAGTAATTCTTTAACTGACCATCATATTTCTCAAATAATGCAAAATAAATGGAAATTGATTACTGGTAGACATATACCTGATATTCTCATAACTAAATCAGGGTTAGAGGCATCATATAAAAATTTTGGAAGAGAAAAAGAATTAGAAAGAATCAAAACCATAGACAAAGTGATTCCTGAGATAATGAATAAAAGTAATATAAAGTTTAGAAATCAATTTTATTCTGAGGCTGCTATAAAGAAACCAAACATTGGAGCTTTAACAGATGCAATTTCTCCAGAAACATTGCATAAAGATTATCATCGTATGGCACCAGATTTAGATGATAATAAACGCGATGATATTCCTTCTTCTATGAAAGGATTATTAAGTTTAGTCGCAGCCAAGCATAGAGATCACATTTTAGATTCAGCCCTTAAAGCTGCTGAATCGACACCATCCGAAAAAAATAAAGATCGTCTAGATAAAGGACACTACGATCATCCTTTATTAAGATCTATTACAGATGATTTTACAAATAGGGTAGTACATAATTTAGGAACTGGAAATAAACTTAACCCAAATATTAGCAGTGCTTCTGATATAGCTTATGGGCTATCAAAACAAAATGTGTCTCATATTGTTGATGCAGCAGCAAATGCACATAGTAGACTAACACAACAATACCTTTCTCATTCAGATGGTAAAGAATTAGATAAGTTTGGTGCATATACATTTGGAGATACGCATTCTAATAATATGGTTCGACACTTACTTGAATTTTCTAATACCGCGAAATTAACACCAGAGCACGGAAAGAAATTAATGGGCATGTTGAGTGAACGTGCAATGATGTCTGGACATGATGCAAAGATTGATGGCAATAAATCAGATTTTATAGATCCGAGTGGTCATGCAAATACTTTAATAGATGCGAGAGATTTTCATAGGCAATCATCTGAAATATTCCGCCGTACTGGTCTTGGAAAAGATGAAAAGTATATTGGGAAACTATTAGAACATCCAAGCACTCTTATGCAATCCCTAGCTGGAAATGCTGCGGCAAGTATAGGTAAAAAATATATGTTTAGAGATTCTGTCCTTCAGCAAAAATATAATGATGTTTCTCCTGAATTAAGAGAAAAAATTATTAATCATAAAAATCCAATGGTTAGATTGAATTATTTTAATGCAAGAGTTGGTTCAGATGCTTCAGCTAAATTTGGACAAGGACCTCATATTGGACATCCTGAAGGTCAACATGAAATACTAGATCTTGCTCATGCGGCTATGTCAGATAAAAATCCTTTTATAAGAAATAGGTTTTATTATGGAGCAAAACAAGCTACCATAAATATTCTAGATAGAAAACCTAGACCCGGACAAGAATTTAATCCAAAAGATCATGCAACACCAGAAGTACTAGAAAAGGCTAAGAATTTATCAGATAAACTTAACGCACATGCCGATAATTTTAATTCGGAGGTGAATGCAGCTAACATACGCACGCCTGGATACTCACAAACTGATTCTAATAGAGCTATAATTGAAATGGAAAATTTTATAAATAAACAGTAACCGAAAGGAATTTCAAATGGACTCAAAGACACAAAAGAGCCTAATGGAAGCTGCAGTTTCAGTGGTTGCCCCAAAGCAAGTCATAAATGAAAGCACTGAAGCTCATGCTCAAGCAGAACAAGAATTTTATGCTGAAATCGCAGAAAACTATATAACTTCAATTTTAGGCAACCAACTAAACGAATCAACCGAAGAAGAAAGAACTCAATTAGTTGCTAACCTTATTGAACAAACAAATCTTGTTTGCTATGCAGTTAATTCATATTTCGGTCTTCATGATTGATTCTGAAAATATCCTTCTTGGATAGCTCTGAATAATTCTTTAAAATCATGTTCGTCGTGATCTAAATCTCTTAATGAAAGTGTTCTTGATTGATTTAGTTGAAAATGATTTTGTGGTGCTGATGGAAAATATTTAAACTGTATGGCTGCGTTGTAAGTCGCATGACGCAATCCACCATGAGATTTTAATCTAAAAATAACCTGCCCCGATCCTGGGTTGAATTCTGGGAAGGTTATTTTATTATTTGTCATTTGTGATATTGGATCTTTTTCTCGTAATCTGAATAATCCTTTTTCATTTATTTGAATATAATCAGAATCGGAATAATGCTTTCTCATGGCATTCATTAGCTGATCATGAGTTATTCTAGAAGTTTGATCTTGGCTATCTATCTTAAATCTTTGATTTATCTTTTGTGATGCTTTTCTGTAATTGTCTAATTCTTTTTTCTGTAATCCAAGATTTGATTTATTTTCTTGTAATATTTTATTTGCTTTTTGTAGCTCGTATGCAGGCTGATCCCATCTAGAATTCAATTCATTTATCAGTCCACATGAATTTAGTACTGATACGATGTCGGGAGCACCAGAGATTTCTTCATCGGGGAAAAACCATTTTTTATTTGAATCCCAATGTATTACAGTAGATCCAAATTCTGCAATATTAACAGATCTTCTTACTTTTGTTTCTACTCTTATTGGGATGGGTGTTTGTATGACTATATCAGTTTTTTTATTGCCCATTCCATATTCTGTTTCAGAACCAGGGAAAGACAAATAAGTTTGATGTAAATCATTTTGATAAATCTGTCCGCGATTATATACCATGCTAAAAACTCCTTTTACATACTACTATTATTTATTATAAATAATTGTATGAATATACTTCCACACATTCCAGAAAAAGGTGATTACAAAGCTTTAGTTAATTTAAGTGATCCTGATGATATGAAATTCGCATCAGGTCATGTAGGTTTATACAAATATAACGAAGACAATGATGAAAGTGGAATGGAAACTGTTTATCACGAATGGATAGCAGAATCACATCCACAAATACTTGGGTTAGATCCATCTGATGTAAAACCAGGAGCTGCCAGAGACTTTTATCATTCTAAAGAACACCAAGTTGCCGATGTCACGCGGCGTGGAGATAAATTTACAATTTATCATCATGATGGAATTCCTGATCATCATATTAAAAAATTAGCCAATCATTTAATGAACACACATCCTATTCTAGATCCGACAGTTGAAATTGTAAAAGAAACAAAAAAAGAAGTGGACAACGGATTAGGCGGTACTTATTCCAGTTGGCCCGAAGAAGTATTCACATACCGAGGTCTTAATCAAGTTAATTCTTATCTAAGAAGAGGTCATCCAAGAAACGAAGCCTTCTTACACATAGAATTAAACCGATATTACATTGCAGAGGAAATAAAAAAGGTATTTTTGTCCAAAAGGGACTTGACAACTTAAAATCTTGTCTTTATAATCTCAGTGTCCAATAAGAAAAGGGGAACTTTAAGTATATTAAGGCACCTAAATGACAGAAAATGAACTGATTCGTGATTTTTTGACTAAATTTTATGATGTCTGTGCTACGACAGACTCTTTCAACACAACCTTGGATGAATTTTACGACCAATTTCCTGTAGAAATGCACAAATTTCTCCTAGAATTCACCAAAAACACCCAAAATGGGGTAAAAAATGGATGACGGGTTCTTTACCATTACGCATCATACCATACTAGATGGTGTGATGCATGGTTTTCGTATGGATTTTGCGAATAATTACGCAATTTCGGTCGTTTTTGGTGGTGTAACTGACTCAGATGAGGTAGAATTTACCCAAAACGGGGACAAAATGGAGTATCACTGTAAAACAGCCGAAGTTGCGGTGATAAATCCAGCAGGAGAACTTGTCCCGTTCGCAGAAAATGAGAGTGTTAAGGGTAGAGTGAAGCCAGAGGAGCTTCCACGAATCATTTCTTGGGCTATGAACAGATGAATGAGCGGATTACTGAGCTTCTTTTGAACGGTAAGGTGAGAATTGTCTTTCGAAAGATCGAAAACAACCTTATTCGTAACCTCCTTTGTACTCTAAACAAGGATTTTATCCCACCAGAACAACTATATGTTCTCGCAAAGATCATGCCTAACCTTGGTTCAGGTAGATTCATTGTGTGGGACATTGAAAAGAATGCTTGGAGAAGTTTTTACCCAAACACTGTAATTGATGTCATTGAGGTCGATTCCCTAAATAAGGATGAAAAGAGGGATTCCAATGGCGAAAGCAAGGAAGAAGATCAACAAGGAC
>Ga0208019_1001657_pt1 | contig 11705 bp, 10 predicted proteins | sample CB_VirMetaG_5_FD_184540 | JGI IMG/M metagenome (GOLD analysis project Ga0208019, IMG submission 184540) | Freshwater to marine saline gradient viral communities from Chesapeake Bay - CB_1508_1D Viral MetaG (SPAdes) (version 4) | ecosystem: Environmental > Aquatic > Marine > Coastal | place: USA... | reverse complement strand
CTACTCTGGCGCCAGTGACTATATTGGCGCTGGCCTGGGAATGGTTGGTAGCGAGGTTGCTAGGGCTGCAACAAACCTGCTATCGCTAGGCGAATATGGAGTCAGGGAGCTATTGCCCAGCGGAATTACGGGTAGGCCAGCAAGAAGGTGGCGAGCTTACGATTCTAATCCGGCGTCCTATGCTGTGACAGAGTTGGTGCTTGATGCTGCGCCTTTGCCAGTTGTTGATGATGCGCTAAGGCTAGCTGGTAGAGCTGCCGCAAGAAATGCGACAAGAACTGCAACAAGAACTGCGGCAAGAAATTTATCTGACCAGGTGGCCCGACAGGGCAGGCGTTTTAACCCCGCAGACGAGGCGTGGGATAGCGATCCTTTCTCTATGATTGGCCAAATGACCGACGCTGAAAGAGCGCAGTTTGCAGATGATGTAATGGCTGAGTCTGCAAATAATTGGAAGAACTACTACCAGGCCAACCCGCAGAGAGAAAATCAGATTATTGATTTATACAGGAAAGCAGGCGTAGGCAAAAGCGATGCAAGATACCTTGCTGATGTTCAGAAGCAAAATCAAATGTACCCAAATCCAAATATCATGGTACATGACTATGGGTTTTATGGTCCGTCTATGCGCGGGGGCGAAACCTTTTTACCAAGGATTAAAAGCTATTTAGACCAGATGGTAGATAGGGGGGAGATGACCAGATGGGCTGCGGACCGTGCATACGAACGTCAACTCACCCCTGAAAACCAAAAAGGATTTTATGGGCAGTATCATTTTCCTTACCAAATTGGAAAATCTGTTCCAAGTCGTGATACAATTTTGCATGAGGCCGTACATGGTGTTCAGAACAATCTTGGAATAGCCATGAATACGCGTGGCATGAACACTAACTGGGATGATATTGAACTTGCGAGGCGTGCGTCAATGAGTAATGCAGAACTAATCGACCAGTCAGTAAAAGACATGTTTACACCAGCAAATGTGTATGCACAGTATCAGAGACTTCTTTCTGACGTACTCAACAAAAACTATTGGGAGTTTAGGGGATCATTGCCATGGGACAAAAACACCGGTGGCCATGAAAATATAGTGTACAGCTATTACAAGAACAATAAAGAACAAACTATGTCCTCGCTTGGCTTAAAAACAGATGATGATTACAGCCAGCTACTGGAAAAAGTAAGAAGCAGACAAGCTCCGAAATATTTTAATGATCCACTTGAAATAGCCGCAAGAGTTAATGGGGAGTTTGCAGAGAGAGTTTTGCGCGATAAAAGCGAATTTGATTTTTTAGAAGATATTGACCCGTACAATTTGCCTGAGTACAGGCAGTTGTCACCAAAACAGCGAGATTATATGTATAATAACTTTTTCAAAGACAAACAAAAACAATCTGATTTTATTCCGGGCGCTAAATTCATGGAGGTAGGCGTGGCAGAAGAAATACTAGTTGGAGCTTATAACATACCTTTTATGCGCAACCTTACTAAAGATTTGGGAATTTTCAAAAAATTTACAGATATTTTGCCAAACGAGGTTTTGTGGGAAATGTTCAGAAATGTTACCCGCTCGGTCCCGGCCGTAGCTGCCGGAACAACTGCTGCGGGGTATGGCGTAGCATCGGGTCGTAATCAGTCACCGGACAACAAGAAGAAATAGTGGCTACCGAAGAAGAAACCCGAGAAGAACGCAGGAGATCAGAATGGTTACGTCGTAATGCAGAGTTACGCGAGCGCAATCCTTTTATACATCATGCTCAGCAGATCTTTCTATACAATAGGTATAGAATTGGTAAAGCAATAAACCCCGAATTCGAGGATTGGCGAATCACAGACGTAGACCTGAACACAGGAGAATATTTGACGCCAGATCTTCGTGCCATTCGGGAGTTTTACAGCACGAACCGTACAGAGGCCACGCGCTCTAAGATGGAAGACAGGTTTATCGCCGCGTTTGAGACGCAGCGCGAGCCCTCTATGCTACCAGATGCGATTGTAGAGGGCAATCGGCTCGTAGGTTATGATACCTACGAGCAGAGGCTCTTTGATGCCGAATCTTATGGTGGTAGGTCTGATGCCCAGTCTGAGACCAGTAGTGCGGCAGGTATGTATCAAATGACCGAAGGCACGTATAATGACCTGAGAAAAAAGCTCGGCGAAACAAATCGCTATAAAAACACGTCTTTCCAGGAGCACAAGGAAGATCCTGAGGCTCAGCGCTACTTTGGAAGATTGTTGCAAGAGGAAAACATGGAAGGATTGCAGCGTCGCGGAGTGCCCGCCACAGCACAAAATATGTATGCGGCGCACCACTTTGGAATAACTAGGGCCTTTGGCCTGGTAAACAGCGAGAGCAACAGGCCTATATCCCAGGTGCTTACGAGAAAGCAAATGCGCGCTAACCCCGCTCTTTTTGGTAGAGGCAGCCTCGGCATAAGAACCGTTGGCGAGCTTAACGAGTGGATCGCGGGCAAGATGGGAGATATTGCTCAAATGGAAGTAGATCGCCCCCCACCCATGATATTTTTTGATCCGGATTTCAGCATCAACATGCAGTCCATGAGCGCAACGCCCGGGGGCAGAATGGCTCTCATACCTGGGGCAATGCAAGGCCCTGAGACACTACAGTAATGGCTATCGAATATAGAGGCGAAAAGTTTTCCGGCTACAACAAGCCAAAGAGAACGCCTAGTGCAAGTAAGAGCCATGCTGTCTTGGCCAAGGAGGGAGGCAAGGTCAAGCTGATCCGTTTCGGTCAGCAGGGCGTACAGGGTGCAGGCAAGAACCCTAAGACAGAATCGGAGAAGAAGAGGCGCGCATCATTCAAAGCACGCCACGCCAAGAACATTGCCAAGGGTAAAATGTCAGCCGCCTACTGGGCAAACAAGGTTAAGTGGTAATGATAGAGTCCATTTTTGGAACGCGTCGCGAAGACGTGAAGTCAACGCTTCCCAATGGCAAGGAGAAGAACAAGGAGGTTCTACTCTCCGAATCATTGCTGCTTGAATACGAAGCAAATGATGCCCAGCTTAACTGGGCTAGACAAGCTATTAGTGATGATGAATTTCGTAATGGACAGCAGTGGACACAGGCCGAGCGAAATGAGCTCCAGGACCGTGGACAAGCGGCCATCGTACACAATGTCATACACCCAAAGGTCGAGCAGGCAAAGGCGCAGCTTACGACCAATAATCCAAAGTTTCAGGCAACTGCTGCGGAAGATTCGGACGTTAATCTATCCCGCCTCGCCACCATGCTACTGGACCACACATGGAACATTAGCCGTGGGAAATCTGCGCTTAAGCAAGCGGTCGACGACTACTACGTCAAAGGGCGCGGGATACTCTACGCGTACTATGACCCCAACGAGTCCGGCGGTGTGGGCGAAGTCAAAATCAAAGACGTTGAAACGCTAAAAGTATTCTGCGATCCGTCTAGCCGCGACCGGTATTGGCGTGATGCGCAGCATATTGTGATTCACCACCTGCTTACCGAAGCACAGGTGCGTGATTTGGCCCCTGATATTAACCTGGCTAATGCAGAACAGAGCCAGGATGAGCACATGCCTGGCCGCACCTACGTGCAAGAGAATGATGTGGCGCTATTTGGTGACCCGAATTCTAGTTTTGTGCCCAGGTATGACGTCATAGAGCGCTTTACCAAGAAGAACATTACATACTACCGGATTGTGGATGCCATGTCCGGTGATATGGAGTACCTTGATGCGAAAGAGTACAGGGAATGGAAGGAGGGCTTTGGTATTGTAGCCATGATCCGGGGCGAAGAGCTTGTTACCACGACTGGTGATATGCTCTCTGAGATGCAAGAGCTCTACATTGGGCTTTTGATGCAGGCCGCTGAGGCAGGTGAGCTCGAAACGGAGGAGGACTACGATACCATAAGCAACATGCCGCCGATGATCTTCCACTATGTGGCGGGAGATCCTATGCCGGACGGCACACGCTTACCGCTACCGATGTATGGACCGGAGACCGGTGCCGAAAACGAGATCCCAGGCTCTACCAGTGTATTAACCCCGGTCAAGCGCAAAGAGCTTAAGGACATTGGCTACGAAGAGTTTCCTTACAGCCAGGTTCGATACCAAAGTGTGGCTTCTGTAGGTGGACTGCTGATCTACGATCAGATTCTACCTGTAACTAGGCCGCCCGTGGTGCCTATTATGAACGGGTTCAACCGGAATCCGTACCCAACTAGCGATGTGTTCCATGTACGAGACTTGCAGCGGCAGATCAACTACACGGAATCCAAGATTATCGCACACGCCGCCTCTGCGGCTTCTGTGGGTCTTCTTCTTCCACGCGGTAGCATACTTGATCGGGAAGCCTTTGAAGCAAAGGTGAACCGCCCAGGCCGATGGGTGGAAGAGTATGAAGCAGAAATGGGTGCACCAACGGTGGTAGCACCTACGCCACTACCGGGTGAGTTCTACAACAAGAGCCAGCGCGATATGCAGATGATCGAGACGATTCTCGGTCTATACGCATTCCAGCAAGGTGATGTAGCCCGTGCACCAGAGACCTTCCGTGGAACGTTGGCCATGGACGAGTATGCGCAGCGTCGCATGAAGTCCAAGCTAGACGATATTGAAGGTTCCCTGAATGAGCTGGCGCGTGTTACGATTGAGATGTATCAGCACTACGTAACCAACGAGCGCACAATACGCATCGTCAATCCTGATTCGCGCAACATTGAACAGGCACAGGTAAACATAGTACAGTATGATGACTTTGGCAGAGAAGTGGAGAAGCTCAATGATCTTCAGTCTATTAACGTAGACATAAGGATCGTGAGCGGATCAACGCTGCCGTCTAACCGATTCGCACTTCTTGATTACTACCTGCAATTCTTCCAGGCAGGTTTGATCGACCAGGTTGAGGTACTCAAGAAATCAGAGGTATTTGACATTGAAGGAATACTTGAGCGAAGCGGATACATTAGACAACTCGAATCGCAAATCGGCGCCCTGCAAGAGGAAATCAAGAAACTCTCGGGCGATCTGCAAACGGCAGATAGAGAAGCGGTACAAGCGCGTAAGCGAACAGAAGTCGAGAAGTTTAAGGCGTCACTAGCCGAACCGAAGGCCCAAGTTAACGCTGCACGCGACAGATTCAAGCAACGCACAAACGATGTTGTGCAAAACATAAGGCAGCAGTATGGAACCGGTGGACAACCAGGCGGAGGAAGCACCAGTCAGCAATGACGGCTTTTTTCGCTACGACGAAACAATTTCTGAAAATGATAGTGAATATGACTCGTCTGAGGAACCCGTTTATGACGGGCAATACGAAGACGAACCGGCAGACGCGGGCGATGATAGGTCTGTAGAGGCTTATCGACGTCTTCAGTCTGATCGGGACAAACTTCGTCACCAGTACGAAACCCTAGAGGGTAAGTACAAGGAGGTGGAGGGCGTCAAACCTCTCGTGGATCTGATACAATCAGACCCCGAACTTCTCGGCATGATCGAGAAGAGAATCAAGGGTGAGCCTATTGCTAGAGCGCAGGCGCCCGTGCAAGTGCCCAATGCGGCACCACTGCCAGAGCGACCTGTTAAGCCAGAGCGTCCGAAAAACTATGATGCGGACGATGCTATAAGCGACCCCCGTAGCGAGAGCTTTCAGTATGAGCAGAACATGCGCGAGTATTATGACAAAATGCTCGAGTACCAAGACGCTCAGATGAAGCACTACACTACGGAGCGTCAGCGAGAGCAAGCTATGGCACAGCAACAGCAGCAGCGCGCACAAGTGGTTCAACGCATCCGGCAGGAAGCAATAAACGATTTCGGAGCGACGAGCGCGGAAGCGGACGCATACATACAATGGGCGTCTGCCTTTGATGACTCAAAACCGGAAAACCGTCGATTGATCTTCAATGCTTGGAAAATGACAAAGAGCGGTAAGAATCCAAAACTTACCGCTGCCGAACAGCGCATTCAGCAGGTGCGCGCCGATACGCGTCGATTGCAAACGGGCAGAACTGTCACGGGAGCAAACAACACGGGCGGTGCTAAGCCTAAAGAACCTGGGTTCATTACACCTAGGGGGCGCCGTTCTCTCATTTGACAATCATTCCTTTGAGGTGATAACCTATGGCAGCAAAAGTCCTAGGAACGACGGGGGTACTATACAACGACCGCCGTCGCTTCTACCTTGCTGAGAACGAGTTCGCAGAACTCTACACCAGCGAGACTCCATTTTTATCCGGTCTTATGAACATGGGTTCTGAGTCCGTTGATGACCCTGATTTCAAAATGTTCGAGTATCGAGCAGGATGGGTCGAGCCTAAATTCCTAGCCAATGGCTACTCTAATGGTAACTACGCCCCAGGTGGAGGAACGATTAGTGTTGCTACGGACGGATATGCAGGCGTTTCGGCAGGCGACTCCCTTATCGGAGCCGTGGTCGACATCTACTCAAATGTAAGCAACTACCAAACCTACAAGGGTACGGCCGTTGTTACCGCTTATGATTCCGGTACGACGAACGTAACCATGAAGCCGCTTGGTAAGGCTGATTCTGATATTCAGCAGGTGTCAAACATTGAGCCTGATGACGTATTCCTCGTTCAGACGACGGCAGCTGGTGAAGGCGTAACGTCCCCTGAAGCAGCAAGTGATGAGCTTGAGATCGTGTGGAACTCCACGCAGATCTTCCGTACGCCGCTTGAGCTAACGGGTACGCTTGCCGCAGCCAACCTTCGTGGTGAGCGTGAGCGTTCTCGTCTTCGCGTCAATAAAGGTCGTGAGCACATGATGAAACTTGAGCGCGCCATTTTCTATGGCTACCGCACAGGTGGTATCGGTGGTACGGCTAACGGCGCAAGCAGTGCATCAGACACCACGTTTGTAAGTCACACGACTGATGCAAACGGCAAGACGATCCGTACGACGATGGGCGTGGTTCCTGCGCTTCTTCGCTACGGCCGTTCTTCTGGTGATCAGCAAAACCTGTTTACGCTAAACAGCTCAAGCTACTCGTACTCGAACTTCGTAGATGACATGAACAAGATCGCCCAGTACAATCCGTCTGGCGGCGAGTTTGTGGCATACTGCGGTGACGAGATGTATGGCTTCTGGTCCAAGCTCCTAGCAGGAGAGGGCAGCCTCGGGTTCTCTGCGGCACAGATCAACGTGGAAACCCGTCAGACTGAGTTTGGCCTCCATGTTATGCGACTATTCGCACCTTCAGGATTTGTATTGAACTTGGTGCGTGCACCGGTTCTTCGCGGTCCTAACAAGAAGCGAATGGTGGTAGTTAACCCTGACAACGTGAAGCTCGTATCTTACCGCAACGACGCGGGAGAGCGTGGCGAAAACGTATCGGGTAGCTACTCTGCCATTGCATACCGCACCAATATCAAGACCGATGACGGTTACGATGGAATCAAGGATGAGTACTTCTCAGACTGTGGTGTAGGTATTCAGTTGGTGGACAGCCACTCACTCTGGTCGCTAACGACCTAAACAACTTGGATAGCTGGGGCCCGGTGACGACTGGGCCCCGGCCTTCCTTTTTAATTATCAGATATGGAAAAAATACCCTTGAATAGTATTAGCTACCGGGGCTCCGTTGCGGAGACTACCCGGCTTTTTCGTGAATGGGGGGAGCGTATTAACTACCTGATTGACAAGGTTGAGCAGTTAGAAGCAAAGCAAAACCTATCGCCCACAGACGGCGTACACGGCGCAGGCGGCCCTTACTTCAATGTCGTTCACAATGGTGAGGTAGTTATGAAGGTGAGGGGCAAGAGCAATGCCGAAGAAGAGTACGAAAAACTGGTAGCTGCTGAATGACGACCAAGGAGCTATACGATGTTGTTTATGGCCGCTTTCCCCAGGCCGGGGAGCGCATGGTGGCCAAGTTTGTGGAAGAGGGCATGCGTTCCTTTTGCCAACAGACACATATCTATCAAGGGATTTACACGTATAGCTCCGATGGTTCTTCGGTGCAGTTTAAGTTGGATACGGATGTTATCACGACGGACAAGGTTGTTGTTGCGGATAGCGCGCAGAACTATAATGGCACGCCTGCAAAACGCTTGGCGGGCACCCCTGAATCAGGAGACGCCACCACGTCGGATTATGTATACCAGGTTAGAAACGGCTTTGTACTCGTGGGTACGCTCAGTGATGGGAACTATGTAGCCCTTCCTAGCGGAAAGACTATTGTCGTATACACGCACACGGTGCCCGACACGCTTGCCGCTGGCCTAAATGAGTATGACGTATCTGATACAGACGTGCGCCAGTTTGAGGGCGTTCTCGTAGACGTCACGCCACAAAACGTCAACTTTGTAGAGGGGCAGAACAATGTCCCTGGGATACCAGAGCAGTTTCATATGGCATTTGCATACCATGCTATGATGATGCTCAGTGAACTTGCAGGAGACTTTAATTCTGCGCAGTACATGAATGCACGTTTTGCACAGATGGTGCGGGATGGGCGAAAGTGGACACAGCGCAGCCAACAGGGTGGCATGGAGCCGGTTAAGTATTACTACTGATGCCGCAACGTACATACGACATTTCTGTATTTAGAGGCGCCGTTGGTAGCGCAGACCCACAGGACATTGATGTGGGAGAGGCAAGTTTTGCCCAGAATGTCTCATTTGTCGATAAAATCGGTTCTTTGCAAGGTCTCACCAAAGACGAACTGCTTGTTACAAGTAACCTCAAGACCGATAACGGCAACATTATAAGTCCGCTTGCCCACACAGAGGGCGGCTCTAGTGGCGTACACACCATTGTCGGCATACAGACACGCGGCTTTTCTAATTCTTCGCTTACTGTCAATAACCGGGTCATTGGGCTGTCGGTATACAAAGAAGATGCGGAGCAGCTATTTAGGTCGAGCAAGGTCTATCAAGGTGCGGATCGCGCAGAGAGCGATGTTGTGCACGCATATGCCGAGATGAATGACGGCATTTACTTTGGCTCTTCAGTATACACGCCAAAGGTTGTAGAGATTGTTGACCATAATCAGTTTGGCGCTACACCTGTAAACGACAAGGCATTCCCAGGCGGCGTCGTAGCCCTAGATATTGTTGATGGCGGCTTAAGCTATACGGGTGGCAGCTTAAGCGAGACGGGTGTTACGGGCACAGGCTTTGAAGGGTGGTACGCTTCAAGCGCCAGCACAGGCGAAATTGTGCGTGCCTATGTCACCAATGGTGGCAGTGGATACACGGCAAACTTTAACGCGACTATAGCCGGTGGTGGTAGCGGGGCAAACATAAGCGCGATTGTGCAGACAGCGCCTGCCAATTTGGGTCGCATGTATTTTGTAGACAACTACAACGCAGGTATTGCTAATCGTCTGCTCGACCTTCGGGCTAACGCCAACTTTGAGACGGCGCGCACCACTTCTGTCAAGATGGAAAAGGGTGAGTACGAGTACTATTACACGACTATACTGAACGGGTTTGAGGAAACGCCGCTCAATGCTAGCAGCCCTAACGTCCCTAACTTTTTGTGCAACATAGATGTTAACGCGGATACCGTACAATCTCACACGTTTCATTTTCAGGCATACAGAACGTTAGACCCACGGGTTACCGGAGCTGCGATCTACCGCAAGTTTGCAGCGGCAAAGTCAGAGATTAGTGAGTACACGCCCGCTGTATATGTGGGCACGCTTGATCTTACGGTTGTCGGACAAGACGACGCGGGAAACCCGTACGAGACCTACCTCAATGTGGTCTATGACGAAACGCCGTCAGCCGTAGTGGATGGTAGTTACAATGACAGGACCGGCATTCCGCAGACCCTTGACGCATGGACTTTGAGCTATGCGCTTATAGAGACTGCTGACGCCTATATGTTCTACGGTCGTGCAGACCTTGGTACTACCAGTAATATCGACTCTGCATCGCCCTCTGCGGCATTCAACAACCCGCAGCGCACAATCCTTCGTTCTAAGCCATACCGGCCTAACGTTATTGATTACAGCCAGGACTTCTTGGTTGTGCCACATGAGCCGATTGCGCTTGTGGCATACGGCGGCAGGCTGTTTGCCTTTGCCAAGTCTACGACAACCGTTATTGACCCTATTTCGCTTACCATACTAGACACGTTTGATGACATTGGCATTTTAACGTCAACAACGTTTGCAAAAACAGAGTCTGGTTTATTCTGGTGTGATGCGCGTAGCTGTTATCAGTATGACGGCACAAAGATCAATCGCATTGGAGACAGTATTGCCACTAATGATCAGGAGCCTACGTTTGGTTGGGTAGCACTAGCATCAGGTATTGACGCCCTGTCGCTAAGTTCTGCGCTTGCGTCCGGCACAGATGGCGGCGTATATGACGTTAGCAATTATAATGGTTGCTACGTGTACTACGATTCCGTATCTAAGAACGTATTCTTCTCACTCACCATTAGCGGACAAACTAAGGGGTGGGCATTTAACCTAGTAGCACAGGCATGGACGTTCTTTGACAATGTAGACAGAGAGAACATGCTTGGCGTGGCATACAAGGAAGAAGGCGGTCCGGTGGTTTTCTCGTCTAACGCAAATGGCGCGTACGTATATGGACACTCAGACGACACAACCAATCGCACAGGATTTGAGTGGGTGTCTAAGGACCTTACGTTTGACCTTGCGATAAATGACCGAAAGGCCATGTACAGGATTCAGGCGCACGGAAATATAGCCAATGTCGAGGTGTCTCGTGATGGCGGTGCATTTACCAATATCTCTTTGGGACCGGTAACAAACGGAATCAGAGAGGGTAATGACAGCGGGAGCGGCACGACAAACTTTTTCCGCACAGCGCGTGTTAAATTGAAAGGTACATCCGATCATGTTATGGATAGCCTTTCTATGAGAGTAAGAGGACTTGGACGATGAGTGACGTAAAGAACATTCGGGTCAAGAGCACGGACAAAAACGTGGACAGAGCCGTTGATGAAATACGTCAGGCACTTTTAGCGCTTCAAAAGCGTATAGCAGCACTAGAGGCAAAGGTAAACGGTTAATACTATGGATGACCCGCAATACGAATTGACAGGTCTTGGCAAAGGCCTTGGCATTGCCGGACTATTAGGACTTGGCTTTACAGGGGCTGATCTATTTCGCTCCGGTCCAGAACGCTTTAAGGTGGGAGACACGGCACTTGCCGGCCAAGCTAGGCGCATGTCTGATCCTAACTATGGACTATCGCAGTTCCAGGCTATTGCTAGACAAGGTCCTTCGCTCTCTGATTACTTTGGTATGATGCAGCAGCGTGGTGGTAGCGGCTTGCAAGCACAGGAGGCATTCCAGGCCGGTCAGGCACAGAAGACACAAGAAGCGATGAGTCAGTATAATCGCTTTCGCCTTGCGTCCGACGAGAACCTAGCATCTATCAATCAGGCCCTTGCTGAAATGCGTCAGAAGCAAGCTCTAGCGAATGAGAAGCGACGCCAGGAGGCAATAGGCGGGTTAGGTCAAGGGTTGTTTAGTCTTCTTGGCACGCTAGCCGGTGGCCCGGCAGGTGGTGCAGCAGGCGGTGCGCTTGGCGGCTTGTTCTTCCGGCCTCGAGCCTCTGTAACCAGCGTTGCAGAACAGAACGTGGGGTAACAACCAACATGGCACTTGCCCTATTTGAAAATATCGGCTTAGCGCTTGCTTCGGGTGTTCCTGCTTATACGGAAGCCAAGAAGTTGGCTATGGACGCACGAGAGGCAGCGCAGGAGCGAC
>Ga0208019_1001656_pt1 | contig 11723 bp, 14 predicted proteins | sample CB_VirMetaG_5_FD_184540 | JGI IMG/M metagenome (GOLD analysis project Ga0208019, IMG submission 184540) | Freshwater to marine saline gradient viral communities from Chesapeake Bay - CB_1508_1D Viral MetaG (SPAdes) (version 4) | ecosystem: Environmental > Aquatic > Marine > Coastal | place: USA... | reverse complement strand
TGTGACCTCCACGTCGCAGTATTGATCCGACCATGGACCACCCGCTTCTGACTTGGTCAACAGTGCGATCTTGATGGCTAATACGATCAGTCCCAGAGCTATAATTTTCAAAAGTAATCTCATGGGTCTATATGTTCTCTATGTCTTTCTTGCTGACCTCGATCATCACGTAGGCTCTGTAGCTCTTGTTCCGGGTCATGTAGATCTCGGATTTAGTCACCTTGTAACCTTTGGCCACGGTTGCCTCTATGATGTTGTTAATTGTGTCAGATGAATTACCGGCCACCGATAGTTCCTCGTCAGTTCCCGTCTCTGTCTTGTTGATGACGGTGTTGTTGTTCATCTCACCATTCACCCTGTCTACAAGTTTGGCCTTGGCAAGTAGAACTGCCTTCTTGACCGCAAGTTCCATGTCCGGACTTACTGCCGTGCCTGACTCTTGGTATTTGAACAGGGTCTCCCTGTCATACTTTACGTACCATTTGGGAGTCTTGTCCACCACTCCGCTCTTGTTCATGTCAGGCTTGACCTTGTAGGTCGAACACTGTGCTACCAGTAAACCTGCTAATAGAACAATAAATATTTTCATTGTGTTTCTCATGTTGTTCCTATTGTTTGAAGTTCGCCATCAACTCTGATATGAAAGTGGTAACGGCCGTGATGTTGAAGTCATCACTAAATTGTGCCCACCCATCACCTATCATCGGATATACCGCTAGGAAGATTGCGAATAGTATTATTAGTCTAATCATAAAACAATTATAGCACATTTTCCAGATCAGTCAACTGGAGTTGATCTTGCTAGAATGGTTGATTTAGTTGACTTTTACGTCAGGGTCTTGAGGAATCCCACACCATCTATACCAATATAGATGAGATACATCACTGTGAACCCAAAACTCCTACGGGAGTAGGCGGCGCCCAACAGTAGTATGGAGGCCATGATGAAGAATATGTAGGCCCAGAACATGGGTGGGTTGGGCGAGTAGATCATCAGTATGATGGATGCTATGAGGTTTGATATCATACCTATAACCTCACAACAGAATCTAAGAGGATTCTTTCGGTAGTCCTGCCTAATCCAATTGAGTGTTTGGCGTCTGCCTATTCTTGCCATTATCTCAGTTTCTCCTCTTTCTTCCACTGTGACCGTTTACCTGTGTGCTTGCCACAGGCTCTCCTACAAATGAAAAACGGTTCGTGATTTTCCAATCTTGTTTTGTATTCCGTCAACAGTTGTTGGTTACTGAATTCCTTGATGTCCTTGTGTAGTTCCTCCCCTATCTTGTTAAGGTACGCTTCCGCCATGTGACAGCAGGGCCATAACTTGCCAGTGTAGTCCAGGAACATACTATGGTCCCTGTCCTTCTCACAGGAGACATTTTTTCCATAGGATGGGGGAGTCAACTCTCCCGGGGGCAACAATCCCAAGCCAGTTGTGTAGGTGTCCCACCTATCTGTCTCTTTAGTTCGGAACCATGTGAACTTCATTCTATCAGCGAGTTTCCTGGCCTCATCCACCTGATGGTTGTTGTGCTTGAACACCAACATGTCCCAATGTGCGCTGGCTCCCGTGCTAATGAAGGACTCGGCGTTCTCCATGATTTTGTTCCAATTCACATTACGTCTGTATATGTGATTGGTGTCCTCCAACCCATCTATGCTGAACACACAGTAATCTAGATTGCCATCCAGCAGTTGTCCCAGCCTGCTCCACCACGATGGTGTTTTGAGTCCACCGTTCGTGTTGATCCCGATCACAATATCTGGATTAACACTTTTGAGGTATTCTATTATTTCCAGTAATTCAGGAGTGGCCGCGGGATCTCCAACGTTGCCACAGAAGAAGATCTTTTGCAACTTTTCTACCTGTTCCTGAGCAAGATTGTCCTTGAACCATTTTTTAGTTAGACTTTTGAGTGTGATGTGGGGATTTAGCCCGACCCCGTTGACGTTCCTGGCACACATCGGGCACTCGGCGTTGCACAGGCTAGTGGGCTCTATGTGGAGTTGTCGGACGTTTTTAAACATAGAACTACTTAACTAGTTCCTACGCATAGTGGAAATCTCTTTGGCGCCTTCTTCGTCCCAGATGGGCACAAGGTTGGATTTGTGCATCATGCCGATGCCCAATAACTTACGTTCGCCGGAGTATCTCATCTCTTCCTTCTTGCCCGTGCCCACTGGTATCCGGTCAGATGGTTTGGGGTGTGTGGGGTCTGGCTTGTAATCGGGTATATCATACCCTTTGAAATTCTTTGTCTTCTGTTTGAGTGTGTATGTGTCCAGTCCCTGGCTCTGTAGCCACTCCTCATGATTGGCCTGTGCCTCACGATTACGTTTGGAGTTCTCCGCCTTCTTCCTCATCCGCTTTGCCAGTTTGAGTTGTATGAATCCCATGGTCTATTACTATAGCACTAGGGCAGTTGGTTGTCAACTATGGCTGATAAAATGATGGCACCGTAGTCGGGGTTGGTGCTCCAGGCAGTCATGCCGTCCAACAGCTCTCGGTAATTCCATTTACCGTCATCGATCTGCTGTTCCTTCCTCTCGCGGAACAGTTCATATGCGGGGTGCGTGTTGAGTATCCGGATCATGTCCCTGACGGAATCACACTTGTTGCGATACTTCTTGACACCAAAACTCGCGTCAGGCAGTTCCAAGGGTTTCATCTGTGGGGTGTTGTCGTCCCAGGTCCTCACTCCGAACAGGGCGTTGCCCTCTGTGGCGAAACGTGACGTGCCCCAGCCACTCTCTATGCCCGCCATGGCTATTATTATGCTGGTTGGCACACGGCTCATCTTGTCAGTGGTGTAGTTGATGTACTCTATGCACTTGCCAGTGGCCTCGATGAACGACTGTTTGTCCTTGTACTCGAATTCCGGTTCCTGTAGTCCCAGGTAGTACACCTGCTCCAGTTCCTGTTCATGGAAACGATCCTCGATATTGTTGACAGTCCACTTGTTTGGGTGGAAAGTTCCAACCAGGAACGCCACCGCCAGCACCGCTGTCACCGCCAGCGCCGTGTAGGTTATGACCTTGATAGTGCTCTGTGTGTGTTTCAACATATCGTATGATCCTGTTATGACGCGGTGGGGCCGAGATTTTTTAGAATTGGCCTCTTCGGCACTAAACTGTACTCGAGCCCGCTTACTTGGACCGCATCAATCAATCTATACCGCAACCTTCTGCGTCGTTGCTGTCGTTTCTGTGGTGGCAGTCTCGTACTTGCTTTTGTACTCGGCCTCCGCTGATCTCATAGCATTGTTCCAGTCTGCTTTTGAAAGCCCTGTGAATCTTGTTATGATACCATCACTCATGATCTTGAATGAACCACATAACTTGTGTGATCCGTCCTCGGCGATCTTGTGTACCACACCTGTTGCCTTACCATCGGCGTTCTCCCTGCCCATGATGTACATGTAGTTGCCTGATCTACCTCTCCACTTATTGTTGGTCTGTGTGTCCTCCTGGCATCTAGATCTTATCTGATCCATAACCAGTTGTGCTTTTACTGAACATTTGTACATGTCTTTCTCTCCTTTGTTACCATTATTATAACAGGTAATGGTAAACAGTCAACCTGGTATAACCATTGATTTGTTTAGGTTTTTTATATTTGTGATTTACAATCATTAAATAAAAGCCATGCCTTCCCAAAAAACCCATATTCATATAGATGTTATTAACGTTGACACATTGTCCTTGGTAGGCCAGAACATATCAAAAGAAAAACAAAGTATGGGGAAAAGACTACCTTTTTTCTACTTCTGGTTAAAGGACCATTTCTATCAACGGTCTCCTGATAATTTCAAAAGAACGACTTGGTCATTCAGCGATGATCCCAAACCAATCGCACAAAACGAAGTGCTACAGTCAAAACTAAAAGCCAACAAACCTGACATAATCGGGCTGGGTATCTACACCTGGAACATAGATATCGTGTTAGAGAACGCCAAGTGGTATAGGAAAAATTATCCAAACGCCTTGATCATAGCAGGCGGGCCATCGGCGGAAGCCACCAAAGAGTTCTTTGAAAACAGTCCTGCCATAGACCTAGTAATCCTGGGGCCTGGCATTGAGATTTTTAGGCGTGTGATCGATTGCCGTATAGATGGTGGACAGATCAAAGAGATAGAAGGAATATCTTATTTCAAGGACGGTGAGGTCATTAGGAATAAACCACTCAACAGGAGACATGATCCTTTGTTGATAAACATTGTTGAGAACTTCCGAGATGAACTGACAGATCTGATAAATCAATATCATAAACTTTACAGGAAAGTGATATTTCAGAGCTACTTTCTTCATGGTTGTCCATATTCTTGTTCATTCTGCGAACAGGGAACCAAATTGTGGAACAAAATAAATCGTAGGCCCTTGGAGCATCTGTATAAGGAAATTGACTTTCTCGTGCAGTTCAAAGACATTGAGTACGAGATACTGGATCAGAATTTTGGGATCACAGAAGAGTATATTGACCTCACAAAGTATTTTATTGAAAAGAACAAACATCACAACGTGGGACTTATCAGTCCTACCATGGCCAAGAACAACATCAAAATTGTGTTTGAACTGTTAGAGATGATCCACAACAGTGGAACGCCTCAGGACAAGCCACGTCTCGCCTACATCGCACTTCAGGACACCAATCCGGATGTTCTGCGTTTGAATGGGCGTCCACCATCCAATGAGTTTGAACGCATAGAAAGATTCAAAGAAGCGACGAAATTCCAGAAATATAAAGTCAATCAGGTAGACATCATACTAGGACTACCAGGGCAAAGTTATGACAGCCTTTCGGTCACCCTGTATGACCTACTGCATCACGGATTACTCACTCCTCTACCTCCAAACCTATACAGGGTGCAACCTAACACAACTTTATCCGCAGAGGACAATAAGATATGGTACAAAAAACAAAAAGTGTGGCACAGACAGACGCACGTCATGGGTTTGAAATTCGTAGAGTTTGATGACACGGATTATTCACAAAGTAGTAATTTTGTCGAATACTTGGTCGAGTCTGACACCATAAATTCAACAGAGATTATCACTGCGTATTATATGTTCACCCTACTCGGACACGTGTCTGGACTTACCAGATGGATAGATACCCCGTTGAATTATCTAAAGAATTATCACGGTAAGACTGACAAGGATTTTATTAAATCATATTCTAAATTTTTCAATCCCCAGAACAGGCACCTATTGCCTGACTGCGTGGTCCAAGATTTGGAGTATCTGAGAAGGTGGTTCACTGGTGAAGACAAATTTTTAATGCGTAGAGACAACAATAACTTGGGCTATTTGGTTTGGGCCACAATGGCAAAGTATCGTTTCAATTTCAGTTATACAGAAATGTCTAAACTCTTCCACGAGATATTCGTTGACGTGATTGGAACGCAAGATCACTTGCTAGACGACATTATAAAGTGGCAAAACTTTTTGACATTCTATCCTGAAAAACAAAATACAAGTATGATATCGTACAATTATGACGACATTGCCGAGAAAAAATTTGATATCTATCATCTTTCAAAGTTTAAACTGGAGTTTGACACACTTGACCAACAGGAAATAATAAAAAAATTCCGGAACTTGGATTATATAAATTACATACCTACAATAAAGTGGGAAGAAGTCGATCCAACACAGCAAAAGCCACTGCACTCAGAACTATTGATACCAAGCTCGTTCAGGGCATGACCATTAATTTATTTTGATAAATGATATTTTTTGGTTGGTATCCCCACTAACCCTAACATCACATCCTGATTATTGAAACTGGTGAGGGGTAGATCATGACTGTTTAATCCATCACGCCATTTTGTCACCAAATGTTTTGTTTTGACATCGTTGAGGGCATCTTCGATGTCCATTTGTGCCTTAGGCGATGAATTATGGCCTATGGAAGTTTTTCCGTGCGAGAAATTTAAAAAAAGCTCATCACGACATTTTCCAATAAAATATTCCGGTTTGTGGATAGTGCGGCCGTTGAAGTCATTATGATTTTTGATTATATGACATTGTTTCGCGTGGACAATAGGATCCATGAAGAACATTATCTGATGGGCTGGCTCATGGGGGTCAACTATATGGTTCGCAAGCGATTCGTCAATAAAATACCAATAGGTTCCTTTTTCGTCTGAGGAAAGTCTTGGTTTTTCAACTCCTGTGATGTTGCCAATGTTCTTATAATTGTTGATCCCCGGTATCAGTTTATGAGCGTTTGAAGTAAAAAAGATACGAAAATTAGGCACATTCGTTTTGTCTAAATCAAAATGTTTGTCAAACCATGAAACATAGTATGAGTATCCTAGGTCATAAACCTCGACTTTGGTATGTGGTATCTGGGCACGAATCTGCTGAATTTGTGGTATCGCTACTAGGTTTATTTCCTGCATTGCTCGGCTTTCGTAGTTGTTGATTGGCGAAAACCTTACCATTGCTATCTCATCCAAGTGTATGTCGTTTTTGACAAAGGTATTGAGTATGGTCTGACTATCGGATCCACCACTGTACCAGAGTCGCAGGTACTCGTGTGAATCACGTAATTTCAAGGCATGGGCCTTGAGCACATCCTGCCATGTGCCTTCGGGTTCAATGGTCCAATCGTATTGGTCATAAACGTCTCCCATGCGGAATTCAACATAGGGATCTTCTCGGAGAGCCACTTGTTTATAATAGAATTTCTTGTTTAATTTTTTTGAATACCAATGCATTTTTAGAGTCGGCCACTTATCAATGAGTGGCCGAGAGTCCTAACCGAAGTTTATGTTATTTCCAATTTCTTGTAGTATTATCTACAAAGTCAACCATGTCTTTTGGTTTCATTTGTGAAGTGGTGCCTACAAGATATATGTCCTTTGTTCCTGCGAACTCGGTGTATTGGCTTATTCGTCCAGATGCAATATCATTGAAAAGTTCTTGTAATGATCTTATCTCTTTCCTGGATAAATTTTTTGCTCCATAAAAATAGGCCTGGTTTATGGTAGCCTTTTCAAACGATGCCACTCCAACGAGCGCGGGAATCTGGTGCTTTTCTTCACCGGACGGCGCTGTGCTGTAGAAACACTGTCCGCCTGCCTTCATTAATTTGTTGCTGTTACTTGGACTGATAAACACAAGGTCGATATCGCCGGCCAATATTCCCCTTCTGGCACTGCCACTAGAAGAATATGGCACAGGAGACAACTTGGTACCTGTGGCATCGTTGTACGCGGCAAACCATTTTTGATATGCTGTGTGAGGTGTGCTATGTCCAACCTTGTAGTCAACACCCCTTCGGGTCACATCTATCCTGGTGATTTTAGAACCAGGAGCCGCACACAATCGCATGTAATTTGATTCTACAGCGATCACATTTTTTTTTGTGATCCTAAACCTACATTCTTCGGTCATGTTGAAGTTCGCGTCCCAGATCGTAAGCATTGGACCTTTTTCTTTTTCCACAAGTGTTTTTCCCCTGGCACAGTTGTCTCCATAGACAAACTGCAGGTCGTCGCCCCACGTTTTCTCTAAAGCATCTTTGATAACCTGAAAACGGGTGTTAAATGAACCATCTGCCCCGGACGGTATTATTATCTTGAGTGTTTTGGCATTCACAGAAATTGTCAGGATTAGAACAGACAAGATCGTAAAAAAACATTTTTTAATCATATTGAGTCTCCATTTTTCTTATTGTAACAAAAATTGATTTTGTTAGCAAGTTTTTTACTACTACTAGAGGAATTCTCACACGGCAGGGCGTTATGTGTCCTAACACAAAAAAGAGTCTACTCTGCGTCCTTTTTTTTGCCGACGTCACTGACTAGTGGCGCTGTAGAATTATTTATAGATAAAAAAGGAACCTTGTGATATTTTCCTCTAGACCATCCTGCATCATGAATATGAAAATCAAAGGCATGGTGTTGTGTCGCCTGATAAGATAACCAATGATCGCCAAAACAATGCTGATTGATGTGTAGTACACTATCACGTGATTGACATACCCGAGATACAACGTCATACCAACACAGAATGCTATCACCAGTTTATATATAGTCTTAATATTGATGTAGTAGAATACATAAAAGTATTTTGCCAAAGGCCATGCTATCAACAATCCGATAATGTTTATAATCACAAGAGCGGTGCTCACCGTGATAAAAAGTGCGTAAAAATCTTCAACGTAAAAGGTAAAACCGTTGGCGCTGGTCAATTCCAGTAGTATCGCCTCACTGCTGGTGATCGGAATTCCAAGAAGAAGCAAAGGTAACAGGCTACTGAGAGCACCGGCGTTGTTGGCGGTCTCCGCTGATATAAGGCTGGCGACGTCACCGGTGTCATCATATACCGCTTTTCGTTTCCTTAACCATTTCTCAAATGCATAACTGGCGTTGCTGGATATCACAGTGGTTAGATACGGCGTGAGACCTAGGAAAAAACCTATGATACTACCTCTTATGGAGCTCGAGACATTCTTGAAAAAGATTTTGAGATGCGCCGTCAGTACAATTTTATTTGTCTGTTTTTCCTTGGCATCGACTTGAATTTCTGTGTTCCAATAACGCATAATTTGGGGGATCACAAACAAATAAACCACAACGCTGAACAGCGGAATACCATAGAGCAAAGAGTCAAAACCAAATGTTAATGTATCATAAACATCCAAAGCGCCGGTGCCTAGCATGGCTAGGAAATATCCCAATCCTCCTAGAACTATGGTGACGTACCAGCGATTGTACTGCCCTAATATCATGAATACACAAACCAGGATCAATACATAACTTTGGAACACACTGCTGTACAAAAAATTAAATTTTGAAATGCTATTTCCAATCAACAGCACAAAACCAACCGACATCAGACTGCCAAAGAAGGATCCCATGGCACAACCGCTTAGACTAAGATCTCCCAGACCTTTGCGAAACAATTTATGACCTTCTTTTACCGCAGGTAGACTGCTTATTTCGCCGGGCACACTGAAAACCGTGCTGGTTATAGATCCTGTGTATTGACTAAGGCTAAGGCACGCAACATAAAAGATTACAATGTTCAATGGATTTTCAACACCTAACAGAAAAGGGAAAGCCAGTATCATTATCAAGGTGTTCCCCACACCGGGTAGCAGACCGGCCAATGCTCCAAACAAAACACCGGACAGCATGTATGCTACAGTGATCAAATCCATGAGTTACTTAAGACTGGCAAGTATTCTGGCTTCTTTTTCTGCTTTACGGTTTTTCTCGTCCTCTATCTCTTCGTCTGTCTTCTGTTTCTCGGGTTCCAAGTGTGCGGGAGCCTCTATGGGCAATCCTTGGTTATCAAACCATCTTCCATCTGCCGTTGACGTGCAGGCGCTGTAGAAGTTGCTCTTGTCACCTGTGATGGGATCCTTCCTTACCAACAGCCTTCTCTTACGGTACAGTTTACCGTTATATATTGTACCGTCCTTCTGTTGTAGCCTGCCTGTGTTCCATAGGTCACCGTACACGCGGTCGATCATGATGTACTCCTCACCGTCCTCGTCCTTCTTCCTCCGGGCCTTGTCGTAGCTCTCGGGCAGTTGGTGAAGGGAGTTGGGATAGAACCTATTGGTGTATGAATGGAACTTCTCTGTCTCACGCACCTTGGGTGCCGAGTCGGTTATCCGGCCCAGTCCTTCTAATAATTGTTTTGTCTTCTCGCTTGGCATAATTCATTTTAACACCGGACGAACTCATGGTCGCGTCGCCCCTCAGTGCTACCCTAGGGCTTAATACATCATCGATCTAGAGGATCTCTAATGATATTTGACAAATGACAACGACGCATTCGTCCGATGTTTTGTTGTATTATATATGTTTCTGGTTAAAGGTCAACCCCCAGCATCTGGAAGTGGTCTTCCAGTGTGTGTGACCGCAGGTCAATCTCATTACCGTTCACACTCCTTATGGTCCTTGTGTAACCTGCCGACATGTATCTCCTGAACGGGTACTGCCAGTTGCCTGACTGTTGCCAGTCCCCCTCTAGTGTGTGCTTGTCTGAGTCACTGATCATGCACAGGGGCATCTGTAGTGCCTGCTCCGCCGTGATCAATCCCTGCAGGTATGCGTTGATGATCCTGTTCTGAGGGATCACGTGTTCCAGGTGTTGCTTGCCTTCTATGCCGTCCGCACGGTAGTGGTAGCCCATGGGTGCCAATTGTTTCTGCATGGATCTCACGTACAACACCAGTGAGGTCTTGATGTGTTTCTTGGTGCCTTGGCTCCATCGGTCATCAAACAGGTCCTGCTTCATGTGGTCTATGTATTCCGCCAGTTCTGACAGTGCGGGTTTGGTCTTTGACTTGAACGTTATCTCTGGTATGTTAGTGAGGCTTTGGTAGTCTATCATGAAACTGCTCCTTTGTTATGTTTGGCATCCATTCCAGTTCGACAGCATCTGCTCCCCAGTCGTACCGCTCCTGGACTGATTCCAATATCATGTTGTATGGTAGGCACAGCCACCAAGTCTCGGTTTTATCTGACTTGGTGACTCGCATCTTGTATACTTCCTCTTTACCCATTACTTCTTGTACTTGTTGAACGCGGTCTGGGCCTCAGATTCAGGCGAGATGTTGCCATCCTTGATGCCAACGTTGACCTGTTGTATGAAACTGGGCTCGAAACCCTCCGGTTGTTCGATCTCATAGATCTCCTTCAGCACGTGGGCCATAGCCACTGGTGCGTCCCAACCAGTACCGTTGGCGTGTTGCCACTGCCTCTTGCTGGCTGTGTGTATCAGTGTGGCACTGGCACAGGCCTGCTTGGCCGCCGAAAGTAGGCAGTGCATCCAGTCCTTTGGTAACCTGTGTAGCCTGCCCGCTGACAGCTCGTACTGTTTCATCAGGCCTATGAAGAGGCCCTGGTTGATCTCTCCCCCGTCCTCGTTGGGGAATGTCTCCAGTATGGCCTGTAGGGCCGTTATCAATCCGTCCCTGCCCGCCATGGTCAATCCCTTGTAGGCGTAGTCGAAGTGTGAGAAGTAGTGTTGGTTTGGTCCCCGCTTGTTGGCGGAGTTCCTAACCCTCTTGGGCTCAAGGTCAATGCCAACAAGGTCGAAGGCGTCCTGTACCTGTCGGGCCTTCCACGGTCTGCCCTCCGGGTCCGTCTCGCCCATTTTGTATCTGTGTAACAGCACACGGTGTATCTCCTCCGTGCCTGCCCTCAAGATACCTGTGTCATTGACTATCTCGAATGCTATGGCGTCGAAAGCCGGCTCGTCAGTTTCGACTATGGTCACTGGTATTGTAGTGAATCCCAACAGGGCCAAAGATACTGCCCTGTGTTGCCCGTCAAATATGTAAAGTGTCTTGCTGTCGGATCTCCTCACCGCTGACACTGGTGTACAGACCCTGGGGTCGAACTTCCTCATGATATTCATGACGTGAGCCGCCCTGACATCTCTCTGTACGGAGTAGTTGAACGCGAAGTCCTCCAACGGATGTGCTTCAACGCCCATGGGCAGTGTGAATCCCTGATCCAGTTTGTTTTTTAAATTGATTTTTGCTTCATCGTACCTCTTGGTCCAGTTGGGCACGTCTTCTGGTGCTTCTCTCTTGACTTCTTCAACAACGTCAAGGAGCATTCTTACTTTGTTAGTCATATTGATCTCCTATTGTTTAATATGATGTATCCATAGGCGATGTCCAACAATAGGACGATTCCTAAAAATACTCTATTATTATAGCAGATTTTTGTGAAATGTCAACCTACACA
>Ga0208019_1001655_pt1 | contig 11726 bp, 2 predicted proteins | sample CB_VirMetaG_5_FD_184540 | JGI IMG/M metagenome (GOLD analysis project Ga0208019, IMG submission 184540) | Freshwater to marine saline gradient viral communities from Chesapeake Bay - CB_1508_1D Viral MetaG (SPAdes) (version 4) | ecosystem: Environmental > Aquatic > Marine > Coastal | place: USA... | reverse complement strand
CAGCAATTGGGTTGCAGACAGATTAGCTTTGCCCTTTGAGTACGTCGGGCGCTTGAGAACATTAACGAATGTCTCTGGTATCTTATGAACATTTGTAAGTTTCATGGTTTCTCCTAGCAAGTGATGCAACCTTAATTGAGCTGAGTGCAGAAGTCAACACATCGTACCTACTATTTGTATTAGATTATTTGTATTGAAACAACATGACACTTAATAAATTCTTACATGACCACCGGTCATGTTAGCAAGTAATTGATTTTATTGGAGTGACGATGATTATTTTTGGAATTGACCCCGGTTTTTCGGGTGCCTGGGGTGCAATTGATGAGACGGGAGCCTACGTTGATTGTGGCGATATGCTCCACACCGGCACCTTTTTGCACTTCAATCAGATCCTCAAAGCGATGAGCCAGCTTGTTAAGAACGATGAGTGCATGGCTGTGGTCGAGGCTGTTCATGCGATGCCCAAGCAGGGCGTCTCAAGCTCATTCAAGTTTGGCGTCGCGTATGGGGTGGCTCTTAGCCTAGCCCAGTCACTAGGAACCTGGAGCCTAGCAACCCCACGGGTTTGGAAGCAGGACCTTGAACTTACATCAGACAAAAACAAAAGCCTGGATCTGGCTCGAGCCTTGTGGCCAGACGCCCCACTAGCCCGTAAGAAAGACAATGGGCGCGCCGAAGCCTTGTTGATGGCCGAGTGGAAGCGCCGGATGCTATAAACCGGCTTCTTTCCTAATCTCGGCAATCTCTTCCAGAATATCGTTCTTCTCTTCTTGAAGCTCTCGGACATCCTTGGTGCGTTCGGCCTTCTTGTATTCGGGATCGGCCATAGTCCCGATAAGCCTAATCTCTGAGTTGACCTCTTGCAGCGACCGAACAATCTCTTCGGTTAGCTCGCGCTGGTCAATAAGATCCGCATGTTTCTCGTAGTAAGATTCTGCCGCATCGTCTTGGCCGCGCTCAATCATCAGCTCGTAGGTTTCGTATTTCTTATCAACCCGATCCTTCAGGTCATAGAACATATCCTCACGGCCGCGGCCTACAGGGGGCAGGAAGAACGGACCATACATGGGGTTGTCCTTCATCCGACTATCAACCCGCTCTTCTGTCAGTAGGTTGGTTCCCCACATGGCCGTAGCTGCCACGGTGCCAAACAGCGACCGCATCAAGTGATCGGCCTCCATGGGAGCCAGCAGGCGTTTCTCTGTGCCTGGTACAGATGTTAGGGCGCTGACTGTCTTGCCAAGCTCAGACGTTGTGGCGTTGTATTGTTGAGCAGCCTCAACATCTTCCATGCCGCGTGGGATAAGGTTAGTGCCAGTAAAGAAGTTTCGATTGAGGGCAATCTCAATAAACGGCTTTACGGCGGTAGGCGTCATGTTTGGCCCAAGGAGAGAATCTACGGCAGCAGTGCTAAGTGCTTTGCGCAGCCTTGTCTCATCCATCTTAGACTCCGTGCCTTCACGCATGATCTGGTTATAGGCAATCTCTGGTAGCGTCTTGAAGAAGAACGATGCGCCCGTAGACATTGGGAGCACTAGAGATTCACCAAAGACTTCTTTGGACCCAGGAATAAAGAACCCGCGAGCTCTGGTCTGATCGTCCAGCTTCTGATACTCCTCGTCGTCGCCCACGGCCATGCAGTAAAGAACGGTGACAACACCAAGTTTCATGGCAGTTTTCATCATGAGAGCCTGGGCTTGACGACGGCTCTTGCCCTTCAGTCCACCACCCGCAATGGTCCGAGCAAGAACGTCAACACTCTGAGCATAGGCATTTGCAAACGCAACTGTCCTCGTGACGAACTGTGCTGGCGTACCTGATCCGCGACGCAGGAAGTCAATCACATTCTGAGCTTGGCTGAGTGCCAATGTTTCATCGCCCGTCTCTTTCATGATCTGCATATAGATTGCACGGCGCTGCGCAATATCTGAGGCGTCACCAATCCTATCAAGCACCCTCATGGCCTGGGCAAACATGTTGCCCTTGACCAATCCAATCTCAAGCTCTAATTCTTTCTGTGGGGAGCGGAAAGCAGACTGGAAACCACCAATACCCTTGGACCTTAGAATCTGAGTAATGGGATCGTTGGGGTTAAGTGCAGCCACAAAAGAGCTGAAAACGCGGGTCCACAATTCAATTGGATTCTGCACGCCAGATACCCAAGCCGCACTAGGCGCGTCCATAAAGAGCTGCTTTAATTGGAAGGCCGGGAAAGCCGTAATGGATCGACGGAAGCCGTTGGCGAAGTAGCTCAACATTCCATTGACCGGGAGCTCGAGGTTCTCTAGGCCAAGTACAGACTCAGCAATTAACGGATCTTTAATCTGGACTACAATGCGCTTGCCGTTGCTAAGGATGTTAAACCGAACGCCGTCTTCGTCAGCGCCCTCTTGACTAAACACACGGATCTTGCCCTTGTCATTGCGGGTACCGTAAGTGTTAACCACCTTTAGGTTCGCATAGTTACGCATGACGTTCTTTGTTGTCATCATCACGTTGTTCAGCATGTTGTCCACAATGTCATCAATCGGCCGGTCCTGAATGACCTTGACGGTTGCATTCTTCTGGAGCGGCTCTTTGAAGCGCAGCGTCCTATCAGCGCGAAGCTCGTAACGGCTCGCGTCCACCTTAGCGCCATTCACAAAGACCTCTGCATCGGGGTTCATCCGAATGTCAAAGTCTTGCTGGCCATCAGTAGAGATAACCTCGCGGGTTACTTTGGGCACACCCTTGCGGAACAGCTTCTCCTTCGCTACGTTTGTAAGGCCACGGATCGCGCCTGCTGTGGGCTTGTGGATGTCCTCCATGTCATCGGTAATACGATACCAAGGCACATAGTCTTTGATGGCTTTAAGCCGCTCGTATCTCTTTTTATTGATGATCTGAGCAAAGTACATGTTGTCCAACAGGTTGCGATTCACGGATGTCCAGTTATCCATCATCTCGCGCAGCTCAGGGTAGGTATTCTCTAGGGCAATGAAGTCATCAATCTCTTCATCGTTCATTAATACCTTCTCTGCCGCTTTTTCAATGGACTCTAGCTCAGCCTTAGCCTCTGCAATTTGCGCGGGAGAGGGTCCAGCAAGGTCGCCGACGACAAGGGCGTTTTCATAGTTAGCCTCGCGCTGATAGTACTCGTTCATAATGCTAAGGGAACGCTTGGCCTCAAAGTAGCCATTGATAACGTTAGCCGCTCGCTGCGCACCGAGACGCTCAACCATTTTGGCCTTGAGCTTAATTACGTTCTGCATTGACATCTTGTCTTGCGCGGCCGTGAACATCCCAATCTTGTTATCGTATTTGAGTTTTCCGAGCATGGCCACTTGAACACCGATATGGCCGGCGTGTAAGGCATTGTCCACTGCAATGGATGCAACGATTTGATTGTGGCCGTCTTTGAGCTGCCCGTTATAACGACGGAAATCTTCTTGGTTAAGACCGGTACCAAACCAGATATTTTTGTTTCTCGCATAAGTAATGGCGCGATCAAGATTACTGGCCATCTTGGAAATGGGCATCATCGGATTCTCGCGCATGTCCTTCGCGAGTTCTTTAGCCCGTTTGGCGCCACCGAGGAAGGCGTCCTTGACAGAGTCGGACGTTTCAATCGGCGTGTCGGGCCGCTTGTACCTTTCCATCATGTCATCGACCTTTTTGACATCCATAAGGAAGTCAATGTCCGTATCGCCCTCAATCATGTAGTCCAAGAGACTGCCACGATCCAAACGCTTCATCGAGCCGTTAATAATCTGGTCAAAGGTTTTATGGGTGGTGTACTTGTTGTTGAACCCGAGGATCTTTTTCATTCCCTCGAGTAGCTTTTTCATAGCCTTAACGAAACGATTCCAGGGCGTACCCAGTTGCGCAGCCATAAGCTTCTCAGCGTTGATGGCCCAATACTCAGACGGGTTCAAATACTGATAGAAGTCATACGACGGCATGGCTCTAGTGGCCGCCTCCATGCGAGCCTTGGACGGACGATCTAAGAACTCCAACACCCTTTGGAAATACTCTTGAGACTTCGCATCTTTGTGCTTTTTGATGGCAGCTTGAAACGCCTTGGACCACTCACGGATGACAGCCTCGCGGGCACCAATAGGCATCATCTGCTCCATGGCATGGCTTATCTCGTGCCGTATGGTCATTGGCCGCTCAGCCCCGGAGGTATCTTTGTAAAGGGTAACCAGGCGCTTGATAGGATTAAATTGTCCGGCTGCATCTCCAAGCGTCTTGTCGGTCTTGACAGATAACTGAAGGCCCTCAAGAAGTTTGGGATACTTAGTAAACATCGTTTCAAGAACACCAAAAACATCTGCACTTATCTCGTCACGAAGATAGGCTGTCTCTGCATGATGCTTGAAAGCACGGGCGCTTAGATTCGGCTCATACATGATGCGAGCATCAAGCTGCATCTCTTTGCCCAGTTCGTTAAGCTCCTGCAAACGACGCTGAACATCAATGGATACTTCGCCCTTTTCAATCTTCTTAACTAAAGCAGCACGGCGCTGGCGGATCCCTTGGTAGAAGTTAATAATCTCCTGACGGGTCATGCCTACGGACTGGTCAATCTCTTTCTCAGATCGGGCAATGGGGTCGCCAATGCTATAGAGGAAGTCTTCTTTGTTGCCGAACTCTACGTTTTTAGCCAGTACAAGTTGGCCAATCTGAATGACTTCATCTGCCGAAACAACGGGCAACATTGTCAGCCGGTCATAAAAGTACGCATGGCGAATGGGGTTAAATCCGACCTGGATGTATTCAGGATCATTCAAAGCTTCTTTGGCTTTGGCAAAAGCTTCCTCTGGGGTGTAGTTAATGTACTCCCCCTCCATCGTTTGAAGCTTGTCTTTAAAGGCCCCGGCCGCCGTGTCGAGCGCCTTGGTCTGATCTCCAAGCGCAAACTTCACATTCTTCAACGCACCAACGCTGCGGTAACTCAATATCTTGTCAGCTTTGGGGCTAGTTAAAGATGGTTTGGCCTGGTGGATTGACACGACCCCAACACCGTGACGTTCAAGGGCAGGTATATCAAGGCGCAATCCAACCTTGGTTCCATTGGGAACTGCCACGTTCGCATACGGACGCTTATCAGAGGACAGCGCATCCACAACCGCGTTATCGGTAGCGGGCTTGGGAACCTCTGCATAGATTGCTGGACGGCTAAACTTGTTAACAGCCTCGTCGTAGTCTTCCTTGGTAATCTCACCGCGCTTGAGCTTTTCAGCCATCTCCGCGAGCTCAGGAGAGCGACCCTTCTTTACTTTCTTCTTGACGCCAGATGGAACCGTATCAACCTTTTCGACACCCTCACCGGCGAATAGATGGCCTTGGTCTTCGGTGATGTTGTACAGGAATGTTTCGGCTTCCTGGAACTCAACCCCCTTGGCTAATACTTGATTGCCAATTTGAATAATCTCATCGGCGCTTATAACGGGTAGCTTAGTGACGCGATCATAAAAATAGGAGTGTGCCGTAGGATCAAAGCCAATCTGAATGTATTCCGAGTCAGACAAAGCCTTTTCCATTTCACGCTTTGCTTCGGCTGGAGTGATGTCAACTAAATAGCCTTCAATGGTTTGAATGGCATCCTTCTTTTCGCCCTCGGCAATATCGAGCGCCTTTTGTTCGCTACCAATTGCAAACTTAGCGTTTCTAAGTTTTGCGACGTTGCGATAAGAAATGGCCGTCCCGGGCATTGGAGATTTGACATTAGCCTTGGCCTCATGAATTGTGACGACCTGAACCCCGTATTTTCTAGCCGCTAAAATATCAATACGCGTACCGACTTTGGTTCCCTCGGGAATGGGTGCATTGACTTTTTGACGCTGAACAACATTAAGCGCATTACGCATCTGTTCATCTGTGGCTGGCTCAAGCACCTCCTCCCACACACGGACCTTCTTAAATTTCTCAACAGCCTCATCTCGTTCTGCCCTGCTGACTTCGCCACGAACAAACCGTTGAGTAATTTCTGCGAGCTCTGGAGATCGGCCGGGTGGTAACTTAGATTTGTCTTTGGGAAGTTTGTCCAATTTAGACAAAACATCATCGCCAAACATTTCTTTTTGTGGCTCAAGAACACGCAGGTCTGTCCAGTTAAGGTACTTGCTGCGGCCTGGATCAGCAACCTTAGGCTTACGCAAGAAGTCAAAGAGCTTGGAGGAGTCGGCGGTTACAACGCCAGGGCGAGATAACGGGAACGTCAGTATGGTTCTGTACTTAAACATCTGGTTGAAGTTCTCATACTGCCCGTTGTCTTTGATGTGAATGCCATTTTCCACACTGGACGCTACGGCATCTAATGCCTCGCGATTCCTAGAGGCAACAAGCAACCGTGAGCCCATGCCACGAAGGGCTGTCTTCATCAACCTGCGCTGAATTTGCTCGGGAGTCTTGCCAACAAAGTCAGAGTTAGGAAGCGATGTAATGCCGGTGACTTGCAGGCTGTTATTCATCACAACAACAACCATTGCGTTCTGGTCTTCGTCAACCTTTTTAGCCATCTCGATAGGATTGAAGACCGTTTCGTAGCTGCCGAGCTGAAAGTCCACAAGATCCTTTTGGTTCATGTCCTTGCTGATCTCGGTGTAGGTGCCATCAGGAAGGATAAGCCCATACTTGTTTGTGTCGATAATCACATGGCCGAGGAAATTCATCCCCGGCATGTACTTGTTGAATGTTTTAGTGAGCACCCTATCTGCACCGCTAGACTGCACATTGCCGCTCGGGTGGTTGTGTAGCATCCAGAAGCCAACGGCCCCAACGTCCTTGGCAGCCTTTTGCACCTCAACCAAGTATTTATTGAGATCGTTTCCAATGATTGCATTGGAGGAACCTGGCAGCCTGCTCGTCACGCCAAGCTGTGAGATGACATTGTTATCAGCATCTGTAAAGAACAGGCGGAAGGTTTCAAACCTTGGGTCGCGGTAAACCTGGGAGAGAACCGCAAGATCGGAGGCGCTATTAATCTTCTGGCCTACAAGATTAGCCCGCTGTTTCTTGGCGAACTCATCGGCAAACGATAAGCCCATGGTGGTATCTGTCTCTTGTAAAGCCTTGACCTCATCAATGGCTGCCTTACGGGCTTTCCTGCCAGCCGTGTTGTTCTCGCTTGAGTCTATAACTTCACTGCCAAACAAGCTGAGCTGCTGATTGTTCTCACGCTTCTGTTTCTGAAGTTGTGGCCTATCAGGTAACGATTCAAGTCCCGCCACACCAAACAAATCAGCCTGCGCAGATGGCGCTGCTCTAAGTTCAGGAGTCGTCGGTGGCGTAAGACGGAAGAGATCGCGCTCTAAATCTGCGAGGCGCTTTTCTTCTGGGGTCGGCTCACGGACCTGCCCAATTGGCGGCGCTGCCTTGCGCAGGGAGTTAAGGATCGTCTCAATCTGCTTAAGATTGCCCTTGTTATAGGCTGCTTGGATGTAAGGCTTGACTTTGGCAAAGGAGCCAACGCCCTCGAACAGATCACGCGGGACATTAGGGAAGGCTTCGGCTAATTTGTCAACATCGGATTCTGCCGCAGGTGCTGCTCTGGTTTCTTTGGGTGCAGCCTCTTGTGGAGCAGACGCTTGTTCCATGTATCGGTTGAATACTTCATACGGATCATCTTCTGCCCGCAGCGCATCTTGGATGGCTTGCTCTCGAGTCTTGCCTTGAGCCACACCGCTAAGAATAGACGACCGGACTTTACTTGCATCAGCCGATACTTCGGTATTGGGGGAGTGCTGCGCAACAAGAGCCAGCAATGGGTTGAGCTTCTTATCAGACGCAGCGCCAAGGAAGTGAATCTTCGTGGGCTGGGATGTCTTTAAAAACTCCGCAAGATCTGCTTTGCTGATGGCCTCTTCTTGGGATGGCACGCCAACAATAAAATTTCTGGTGCCAAGAATATTGGAAATCTCATCGTAGACTTCAGAAAGCGAACGGGGGCCCTTTTGAATTGGAACAATAGGGTCCGACAGGTTGCCGCGCACTTCTGTGGCAATCCAGTTTTTATAACGATTGACCAGGCCAACAGAAGCATCTTGGTCACCCACAACATCGGGCATTACAAACCTGGGGCGAGGATAATCTTGGCGCTCCTCTGGGTTGAGCTCACCAATCTTTGTCAGAATCTCATCGTATTTAGCTAACACCCTATCGAAGTCAATTGGATCGACGGGTTGGCCTTTGATCTGCTTACGGAACGCACTAAACGCACCGGAGTCAATGAAGGCCGGGGTTCTGTAATTTAGAATTGCATTGGCAAGAGCATCGGTTGCAGACTTGGAAAGAAGGCTTACATCTACACCAATTCCGTTACGGCCATATCCAGCCCGAGTGTAAGCACCTGTTTCTAAATCAGAGATCCCTGACATGCCAGATGCATAGCGCGTCAAACCAGCTTTAATCTTGGCAGCAGGTTCTTTAGCTTCTTCCTCGCCAAAGAGTGACGGAGCTACACCGGCTTGCTGGGCGGCTTGCCTTGCGGCTTCTGTTCCAGGCGCTCCTTCAGGGCTAACAACACGCTCTTCTGAGACTGGAGGGGCAATTGCTTCAGTTCGTCCAAGTAGTTCTTCGTTGGCAATTTCTTGGAGTCGTCTATTGACTTCATTGAGTTTTCCCTCCTGAGTAAGTTGATCTAAGTCGTAACCAATTTTCCTAAGTTCAAGTGTGTTTTCATAAGTAAGTGGATCATTGCGGGCAAGCTTGTCAAGCATGTACTCAAACCCACTTTGTTCCCTTTCCAATAAGTCGTCTGGACTAATTTCTCCAGCCAAACCCGCGGTGCGCATTCCAAAAGGAAGGAACTCATCTAGCTCGCCATCGGCAATCATGTCTTCAAGAAGACGCCCCTTCCCCTTTGGCGCAGAAATCTTGTTCATTCTGCTTTGAGGAATGTCCATCTTGTGCTTAAGCAAACCTTGGCGATCAAGTTTTTTGTCAAGAACCGTAAACAAATTCTCTTCTTTTTGAGGAGCACCAATCGTGCGCTGTTGCGCCTCAAGATCCTTAACTTCCTTGCGCCGAGCAATCTCATCTTCTGACAAGGGGGCTGGCTGCCCAAACATCGGGGGTGGCTCTTCTATAGGCTCGCGCTTCACTTCCGGTGGTGCAGCGGGTAGTGCAGCAGAGGGCGCAGCCGGAGCAGCAAGTGGAGCTTCTTCTTCAAACTCGCCTTGAGCAAAAGGTGTGATTGTCTCTGGCTCTCCTGGGGGAATCTCTGGTGTCCCCTCTGGTAATGCCCCTGGCGGGGCTTCAGGACCAAGTGTTGGCTCAGGAGGTTGTGCAGTGGGTGGCTGCGCAGAAGGTGGTTGAGCACCTGGAGGTGTAGGTAGTGCGGGTCTTCTTCCAATTACTCCTGTACCTGCACCCAATGCACCGCCTGCAATACCTTCGATGGTAGCCTGAGTTACCACACCTCGGAAGGTTGGTACATCCATGCCTTCACGCTGGAGTGCTAGGTTCTGGGCTACTTGTTCTTGAGCTGCCTGAACCGCCTCTGGGACGGCCTCAACCAGGCCCGCTCGAACCATGTTTCTAACGATGTTCTGAGACGCCTGCTTAACGGGCTGCCCAATGACAAGTTTGGTTAATACGCTTTCAAAGGGTCCAAGAGCTGCACCGGCACCAAGGCCAGCAGCAAGGAGAATCTGATCGAGGTTCTGTCCACCATAAGACTGAGCCTCCATTGCGCGTTCTTCAGCAACACGCTCATCTACACCCTCTTTGATCAACTCTTCCTTGACCACTTCATAGATTTGTCCTTTGACCATACCGGCACCTATACCAGCACCAAGGGTAGCCTGTGTGCCAACGGCCTGCCCAGTCGTAAGGCCGGCTCCTGTAAGGCCTATCTTCGTAAGATTAGCCAGCGCACCGCCGGCAATAATGGGAATGGCCGAACCAAAAGCCTGGGACATCGTTTCAACGGGTGCGGCTCCAAACGCCTTAAGGCCGGCAACCAATTGGTCAAAGGTGCCCTTGTCTTTTGCCTCGTCGGAGATCTCCTGCATACGCTGAAGATTGCCTTGGGCTTGAGCAGATAGTGCTTCAGACAGTAACTCTTGTTGATTGCCTATGGCCTGAGAGAGGGGATTGTTTGCGCCAAATAGGTCTGTTAATGCCTTAACACCGCCATAGATAGCCTGAGTAATCCCTACTCCAATGTCACCGACACGACGTAGCGTGCCAACATCTTCCTCTGCCATAGGGGCTGCAAGCCCGATAATGTTGGAGAACCTGTCAAACGGTATTTGTGAATAGTATTTTTCGTGCAACGCTTTTGCTAAATTTTCATCAGGAATACCGTCGTACTGCGGGTACTGCTTTCTAAATTCATCAAGCCGCATGAGGTGCTCCGTTTTAACGATTTGCGTTTAATGTATTTGGGTCTAATTGCAATGGATTGTCTGATAATTGTGGGTTAGCACCACTAGAACCGTCCAGCAGACTTCCTCTTGTGCGATTGCGCTCCAAGTAACGCTTGTAGGCTTCAAAGTTTTCAATGCCCTGCTTTTTGAGGCTACGTTTTTCACTGGGTTTAAGCTTATTCCATTGCTCAACGGAAAATTGGTCAAACTCATCTTGCGTCATAGTCCCGGATTTGGTTTGTCCAATATATGCTCGAGAAAAGTCGCTGGCCCTCCCGCCTCCGGCAACATAATCGTCTCGCGCAATCTCGTAGGCTGACTTCTTCTGCATCTGCATCGTAACGATGTCGCGGGCATTGTCATTGGTCATGAGCTTAACGGCAAGGTCGCCCTTGGCCTTCTGTAGCTCAGACTGATTACGCTCAACGGCATCTACACGCTTGTCGTAACGGTTCTGGGTCATGCTGGCCACGCCCATGTTCATTTGGTTCTGGGCAACCTCGAGCTGATCCCTGGACCGGTCAAGATCACGCTGGGCTTTCTTAACGTCTTTAATATCCTGGGAAAATCCTTTAACGGCAGGCGATGCACCTTTACCAATATTTACAAAGGCATACGGGGACTCGCCGCCAAGGATGCCTAAGCCGGCTTCAATTAACCGGAGATTGGCTGCTTCTTTGCGATCACCGGCAAGTTCTTCACGCTCTTCAGCCAAACGGGCAGCTTGTTGCGATGCGAGGCTGAGGTTGACGCCACTGCGCTCTAAGTAGTCAATTGTCTCTAACCCCATCGCCTCACGGTCGGGCTTAATTAATCCCCTGGCGTAGTCGCCATAAAGGGTATTAAACATGGACTTAGCGTCTGCCGCATATTGACCTGCGGTTTTGCGTGCTTCAACCGGAGGTTTGGGTGCTAGTGCCCCAAGGCCAGACTTCTGCCCTGCCCCTGTGCCCATCTCATCGTCACCCATGTACTCAATACCGGATTGAGATTCATAAAGAGGCTCTGCCAAATTGGGATTTAAACCGGGCGCGAGATCCCCACCCGAAGGAGCTGCTGCTGCCAATGCGGGAGCGCTTGGCTCCATGGGGATATTGCTAATAAGCTGATTGCGCCTAGCATCTGCCTCTTGCTGTGCCAATGAATTGATATCAGGACTTGGACCACCAGCAAGCTGCATTGCTCGCATCACGGTGGGGTCTACCACTTTTGTTTTTAAGGCTTCAGTAAAGCTTGCTGCGGCAGGCTTAAACTGATCGTCCATGCCAACGCGCTCAACAAGTTGTTGCATAAGTGTTCTTTGCTGAGATTCAGGCGCAGATAGAACTGCTCGACGAACGTAATTAACATTTAAAGCTGGATCTCTAG
>Ga0208019_1001652_pt1 | contig 11753 bp, 3 predicted proteins | sample CB_VirMetaG_5_FD_184540 | JGI IMG/M metagenome (GOLD analysis project Ga0208019, IMG submission 184540) | Freshwater to marine saline gradient viral communities from Chesapeake Bay - CB_1508_1D Viral MetaG (SPAdes) (version 4) | ecosystem: Environmental > Aquatic > Marine > Coastal | place: USA... | reverse complement strand
ACACCTGGCATTGCTGTGAGTGAACCCAACAAGTTTGTGGGCACACCAGAAGAAAATGAACAGTACTATTCAACACTTGGATTGACCCAAGTGCCTGTGGCAGAAGCACAACGCCGAGCTGAATCTGACAACATCACAAGATTGAATGCAAATCCAGACAATGATGTTGCATTTTCTGTGAGACCTGCACACACTCCTTCCACACAGTCATTGATAGCACAAGGACTCATCACAGATCCTGTGAGAGGCACCACCACATCGTCTGCCAGACGTGAAACTCCTTCACAGGTGTTTGGCATATCCACGCCAGGACCCATTGACTTTGCAGGACAGCAGACTCGCAAAAAAGAATCCATCAACAGACACGGCAGAATTCACACAGATGCTGACGATGAGTTTGCATTTGACAAAGTGGCACACTCACGTTTGGGTGGCAACACATTTGTGATGGATGACGGCACTCCAGTCAAGCGAGAAGGTTCTGTAAATGTCACAGACATTGAAAATGAACTGATCAGATTGAGAACTCGTTCAGGCGCACAGGTTTTACTGCACAACTCAAAAGATGTTGTGTACATCATCAACAATTCAGGCACTGCTTGGATTGAATTCACCCAAGATGGCAAGATTGATGTGTATGCCAAAGACTCTGTGTCAATCCACACTCAAGCAGACATGAACTTCAGAGCAGACAGAGACATCAATCTTGAAGCAGGTAGAAACATCAACATCAAGGCCACAGGCGAAAACACTGCAACTGATCAAACCACAGGTCGTGTTCACATTGATGCCAACACCAACTATGAATTGGTGATTGGACAAGATGGATTGATCAAAGCAGGCGCAAACATCAAAACCTATGCTGGCACAGACTTTAATGTCAACACAGGAAATGAAATACATTTGGACACAGCTGCAAAATTAGACACAAATCTAACAACAAGTTTATCAACACACACTGCGTCAGAAAAAACTTCCATCATGAAACGCATACCCACCCAGGAACCGTGGCAAGATCATGAAGACAAAAAACGGGATGAAGTCACCACCACAAAAACAGACAGGGAACAGTCCTAATGCCTGAAGTGGCAAGAGTGGGCGATTCACTGAGCACTGGACATGGTTGTACAGCAACCACCACTTTGGACACACCTTCACAGAGCACTGTGTTCGCCAATGGCATATTAATATGCAGAGTGGGAGATCCCACAGTGTCACATCCATTTCCACCAGATCCGCCTTGTGCACCACACGTGGCAAACATCAATGCAGGTTCCAGCACTGTGTTTGTGGCAGGCGCGGCAGTGGGCAGGATAGGAGATTCTGCAGATGCTGGTGCAATCACATCTGGTTCGCCCACTGTGTTTGCAGGCGGTTAAATATAGCACATGGCCATCGTATCATTCAAAGATCAAAAACGCACCACAAGGACACCAAAGAACCAAGTGTTCAGTGGTTTTTCCACACAGGGCAGAACATTCCAAGACCCCAAACTGTATGACATTGAATTGGTCAAACAGGATCTGCTCAATCATTTCAACATCCGCAAGGGTGAAAAGTTGGAAAATCCGGACTTTGGCACCAACATTTGGCTGTACATCTTTGATCCACTGGATCAAGACACCAAAAATGCTGTGATACAAGAAGTTGAAGATGTGATTGCTTATGACCCCAGAGTGCAGTTGGATCAGATTGAAGTGGATGAATATGAACACGGTCTACAAATCCGAATGTCTTTGCTGTACATTGGTTATGGCATTGGCGAAAGCATTGACCTGTTGTTTGACAACCAACAAGGCCTGCTCACAGGTGCTCAAACATTCTATCCAGTCAACACAACAAATTAAACTACCATTTAATTTAATCAATAAATACTCATAATGGCATCAACCAATCGTCAAAACTCTCTCCTTGCCACCAGAGCATGGCAAAGAATCTATCGCACATTTCAACAAGCAGACTTCAAATCATATGACTTTGACACCATTCGCAGAACTCTGATTGACTACATCAAACTCAACTATGCAGAATCATTCAACGACTTCATTGAATCATCGGAATACATTGCACTGATCGATCTCATTGCCTATGTGGCACAATCAATTTCCTACAGAGTTGACCTCAATGCCAGAGAAAATTTCATTGACCTTGCAGAACGCAAAGAATCAGTGTTGAGATTGGCAAGACTCATTTCTTATCAACCCAAGCGGAACATAGCAGGTTCAGGATTCCTAAAAATTGATTCTGTCTCAACCACAGAATCTGTGTTTGATTCATCAGGCAACAACTTGGCCAACACATCAATCCTATGGAATGACATCACCAATGATGCTTGGCAAGAACAGTTCAATGCTGTGTTGAATGCTTCATTTCCAAGAGAACAGTTTGTGGGCAAACCCACAGCACAAGACACCATTGCAGGTGTACCAACAGAATTGTACAGGATAAATGGCAACAATCTATCAGAACCCATCTATCCATTTTCAAAAAACATCAACGGCATCAACATGTCATTTGAAGCAGTGCCCTGTTCATTTGTGGGACAATCGTATGTGTACGAAGAAGCACCCATACCAGGCAACTCTCTCAGTCTGTTGTACAAAAATGATTCCAAAGGATTTCAAAGCAACAACACAGGATACTTTGTTCACTTCCGTCAAGGCACAATCAACACACAGGATTTTTCTGTCACCAACACAGCACCCAACACCATTGTGTCCATCACAGAAAACAACATCAACAATGATGATGTGTTCCTGTTCAAATTAGATCAAAATGGTGTGATTGAATCACGCTGGACCAAAGTGCCTGCCATCACAGGCAACAATGTGATCTACAACTCATTGGAGAATTCCATCAACAATCAATTTGCTGTGGTGACCAAAGCCAATGATCAAATTGATCTTGTGTTTTCAGACGGCGTGTACGGCACCCTGCCACAAGGCAACTTTAGATGTGCGTTCAGACAGAGCAACGGATTGACCTATTATATTCAACCAACCAACATGCAGAACATTTCCATTGATGTTGACTACACATCAAGAAATGGTCAGACCAACACACTCACTATAACTGCATCACTCAAAAACACAGTGACAAATGCATCTGCATCAGAGTCCATCACAGACATCAAGACACAAGCACCACAGGCGTTCTATACCAACAACAGAATGATCACTCCTGAAGACTATCAGATTGTGCCAAAACTGCAGAATCCATCTGTGGCCAAGATCAAATCACAAGTGAGAACTTCATCAGGTATTTCAAGATTTTTAGACATTGTGGATCCAACTGGTGTGTATTCACAGACAGACATTGTGTCAGATGATGGCGTGCTGTACAGAGAAGAAGACACAGAGTCCTTTGACTTTCAGTTCATCACCAGAGACGACATAAGGAAAGTCATTGTGGGCAGTTTGGATGACGTCATCAAGTCATCATCTCTCAAACAATTCTACTACAAAAATTATCCAACACTGACCATTTCAAACACCACTTGGAACAAAAGCACACAAACCACCAACCAAGTGACAGGTTATTTTGACAATGGTTCACCCGCAGCCATAGGATCGTCTGCAACTTCTAATTTGCGTTACATCACAGAAGGTTCTTTGGTGAAATTTACTCCCCCAGTTGGTCAACACTTCATGCTGAACAATGGCACACTAATGACAGGTGCTTCATCGGGCATGCCTGGATCATCTGACATTGCTTGGGCAAAGATTGTTTCAGTCACAGGCGATGGATCAAATGGTGGTCAAGGCAATCTTGCTGATGGCACAGGTCCGGTCACTCTCAATGATCTTGTACCTTCCACTGCTGTGTTGTCTGAAATCATTGCCAAGTTTGACACCACGCTCACAACCACAGTGCAAGACGCCATCTTGGATCAAGTGGTGCTGTACAACAACTTTGGACTGGGATATGACACCAACACAGCCACATGGTATGTGATTGCAGAAGATGATCTCAACACAGGTGCATTTGATCTCGCCAATGCACAGGACACCACCAGTTCAAATCTTGATGCTTCGTGGCTGATAAGATTTGCCACCAACGGTGTGTCGTACACAGTGTACAACAGAGCCACAAGATATATTTTTGAATCATTTTCACGAAACAAGTTTTACTTTGATGAATCAGTCAAAATCAATGATCCAGAAACAGGACTCACCATCAAGGACAAGATCAGAGTGCTGAGATCCAATGTTGGTCCAGATTTCACATCCAGCCTAACCTTTGACTATGATTGGCAGATTGTAAAAAATGTGCTGGGCGAAGATGGCTATGCAGACACAAGGAAAATGCAGGTTGGATTCTTTGATGATGATGACGATGGTGTGGTAGACAATCCAGAACTGTTTGATCTCATCGTGGAGCCACTCACTGATGTCAACAACAAGTATGTGTTTTTCCAAGAAACCACAGATCAAGGCATCACAATATATGTGCCCATCAACAACACCACTGTGGTGACCAATGAACAAGAATCTGACATTGATGACTTGACCATTTATCCCAACGGTCAGTTGTTTTATTTCCACAGCACAGATGAATTCAAAACCTACAGCACCACCACTGGTGTGTTGACTGCTGTGACAGGATATCGTGCAAGAGTTGGCAGACAGGACTTGTTGTACAACTACAAACACGGCGCCCCCAGATCAAGAAGAATTGATCCTGCTGTGTCAAATCTCATTGATGTGTACATGATCACCAAGGCATATGACACTGAATTGAGACAATGGCTGGCAAAAGGACAATCCACCACCAGACCCACAGCACCCACTCTGTTTGATCTTGAAAGTGCATATCTTTCATCACTGGATGAATTCAAGAGTGTGAGCGACGAAGCGGTGATCAACCCAGGCGAATACAAATTGATCTTTGGTCCAGGTGCTGATGCAGAACTACAGAGTCAATTCAAAATTGTCAAGAATCCCAACACCAATGTGTCAGACAACCAAATCAAGTCTGATGTGATATCAGCCATCAACACATACTTTTCACTTGAACTGTGGGATTTTGGAGACACATTCTATTTCACAGAATTGGCTGCCTATATCCACAATCAACTAGCACCAGACGTGTTGAGTGTGGTGATTGTGCCCGCACAGAGTCCCAACGGATTTGGATCTCTGTTCCAAATCAATTCAGAGGACAACGAGATACTGATTTCATCCGCCACAGTTGATAACGTAGAAATTATCACTTCAATCACAGCTGACAAACTCAAGGCCACAGGCACAGTGGTTACATCGTCCACTGTGGCAACTACCACAACATCCACTGTTGCCAGCGTGAGCGATACCACAACATCATCAGGCAGTAGTGGAGGTTACTACTAATGGCGACGTCATCAAGGAAATCACATGAACTGTTGCCTCAAATTTTCCAAACAGATCGCAACAAAAGATTCCTACAAAGCACCATTGACCAACTGATCGAACCCACACAGTTGGAAAAACTGTCTGCGTATGTGGGACAGAGATATCGTCCTTCATACAGATCCACAGATGTGTTCCTGGACGAAGTCACACAACAGCGACAAGACTATCAACTTGAACCCACAGTGACCTACAAGAGCAACGGTGAAGACATTGACTTTGCTCACCAGTACATTGACATTGTCAATCAAATCCAAGCAGAGGGTGGTTCAGCTGCCAAACACAACAGGATATTTGAACAGGAACACTATGCCTACACACCACCCATTGATGCAGACAAGTTTGTGAACTACAGACAATACTATTGGCTGACAGATTCAATTCCATCAGTGACCATCACTCCAGAAAACACAGGATCCACCACAACCTTTGGTGTGACCAATGTGGGGTTTGAAGCATACCAGTTCACCCACAAAACAACCAACAATCCAGACATCATCGTCTACAAAGGCAACACATACAATTTCAAAGTGTCTGCTCCTGGCCATAATTTCTGGATCAAGACACAACCAGGCACAGGTGAAGATGACGGATTTGATCCTGTGTATGTGGACAACAATGGCACAGATGATGGCACAGTCACACTGAGAGTGCCTGCGGCAGATTCTTCCACAACCAATCCCACTGTGTTGTACTATCAATGTGAACACCACGCAGACATGATAGGACGCATCATCATCCAAGACCTTGATGTTGATCAATTTGATCCAGCAGAAAATATTCTGGGCACACTGGGATTCACAGACCCCACGGGTTTTGAACTCAGCAGTGGCATGAGAATCACATTTGGATCCACAGTGGACAGCACATATGCCAGCAACACTTATTACATAGAAAATGTTGGCACCAACATCATCATGGTGTTGAACGCTGATCTTGAAATTGTGGAAACCTACACAGATGCCACAGTGCCAGACTATTGGACCATCAACAGGGGATCTGATGATCGCAATGCATGGTCAAGATACAACAGATGGTTTCACATTGATGTCATTAAGAGTGTTGAAAACAAAAACAACACCACTGTGGCCATCACAGAAAGCCTCAGAGCCAAAAGACCTATTGTTGAATTCCTTCCTGGTCTTGAATTGTACAATCATGGATTGACTGGACGAATTGTTGATGTGATTGACACAGAACAAACGGATGCACTGTCATTTGTGCAGGGCACAGCAGGATACATTGCTGATGGAGTGTCTCTGCAGACAGGTGACACTGTGGTGTTCACAGCAGATCCAGAACAGCGAGACAAAATTTTCACAGTTGAACTGCTCACTCTGGAAGATTCCACACAGTTGGTGTATTTGAATCTTGATCAAACCCTCACAGCCACAGCACAATTGGCCATCTCAGCAAGATCAGGCACCAACAACGGAGGCAAGACCTATTGGTATGATGGCAGTGCATGGAATCTTGCACAGCAAAAAACTAGTGTGCAACAGAAACCCTTGTTTGATGTGTTTGACGCCACACACGTGAGTTTGGACAATGCCACATCATATCCATCCAGCACATTTACGGGATCCACACTGTTTGAAATTGCCACATCAAGTCAGGGCACTCCCGACACTGTGTACGGCACCAATGTGATCTATGACCGTGTGGGATTGATCAACGATTTGAGAATCAACGACACATTCAATTCAGGCACATTCACATACACATCAGGCTCCAGCACAGTGACAGACACTTTGAAACAGCATCATTTACACATCAACAGAACAGGCTACACCAGACAATTGATCAACAACTGGCGAAAATTGCCTTTTTCTAATTCGCAAAAAATAATAAAAGTTTACACAGCAGATGCTGATCAAACATACTACAAGGTCGATCAATATCTCAGACCTGATCAACTCACTGATCTGGTGACACAGGTTTTTGTCAACGGAGTGTTCACCACAGACTACACTCGAACCACCATCAATCAAACTGTGTATGTGGTGTTGGACACAGCATCAACTGAGAATGATGTGGTCACTGTCAAGGCATATTCAAAAACAGGCACACCATCAGGTGAAGGATTTTTTGAAGTACCTCTGGGAATACAACGTAATCCATTGAATGAAACCATCACCCAAACCACTCTAGGTGATATCATACAACACTTTACGTCTGCCACACAAGAAATAGCCACATTCACTGGTACAGCAGTGGGTGCCAACAACACCAGAGACATCAAACTGCCATTTCAGTATGGTTCCACCATACTGCAACACTCAGGTTCTGTGCCATTGGCATCTGTGTTCCTCAAAGATGAAGTTCTTAATCTGCCCAAAGCAATGAGATATGCAGGCAGAGAATATGAAAAATTCAAAACTCAAATCATTCAAACTGCAAATACTCTGTCTTTGGATCAAACAGACGAACTCAATCTTGATCGCATCCTGAGAACCATCAATCAAAACAAAAATTCTAATTTTGCATTTTACAATTCAGACATGTTGGGGTATGGCGATGACAAAACTGTGTTGACCTACACAGTGACAGACACATCCATTGTGTACTATCCTATCACCAGTCGATTTGATTTGGCCACACTGAGTGAGAGAGCTGTGTATGTGTATCTCAATGATACACAACTGGTGCATGGTCAAGGCTATGTGTTCACAGACACAGATGATTCATCTAATCAAGTGGGCATTGAAATGCTGGCCGTCACTGCTGTGAATGATGTCATACGAATTGTTGAACACAACAACACATATGCTTCATACATTCCTGCAACACCAGCCAAGCTGGGACTAGCACCCAAATACAAACCAGAGATTTATTATGACACTTCGTATCAATCACAAGATTCATCTGTGAACGGAGTGCAAGTGATCAGAGGACACGATGGTTCCATCACAGTGGCCTATGGTGATTTCAGAGACAACATCATTCTTGAATTTGAAAAAAGAATTTACAACAACATCAAGGTCACACACAATCCTGATCTACTGAACATTGCTCCTGGATTTTTCAGAGATAATGAATACACAGATCAAGAGTATGAAAGATTTTTTGCAAGAGATTTTTTCACCTGGACAGGAACCCATGCAGTTGACTACACCACCAACACAACCTATGATTCGGGAAATGATTTCACATACAACTACAGCAGATATGCCAATTCGATTGACCAGACACATTTGGAAGGATATTGGAGAGCCATATACAAAAAATGGTATGACACAGACACTCCACAACTCACACCATGGGAAATGTTTGGTTTTTCTGAAAAGCCTGCTTACTGGGAAGGAAGATATGGTCCTGCACCATACACTTCAGGTAATTTGATTCTGTGGAATGATGTGGCAGACGGATTCATAGCAGGCGGTTCACGCAAAGGCTACTATGAAAAGTATGCCAGAGGACAATCATTTTTAGGAGTGATTCCTGTGTCAGACTCGGGTGAACTGTTGGCACCAACCAATGCAGGTATAATTGGATCATCTGCTGTGTCTGACAGTGATCGGTCTGCCAATTGGTTGTATGGCGATCAAGCACCGCCAGAGACTGCTTGGAGAAGATCCAGTGGTTACAGGTTTGCTGAACAGGTTGCTCTGTTTCTTGCCAAACCTTCGAGATATGCAGGTTTATACTTTGATTATTCGAGATACAGCACAAACTTTGACAATCAAATTGTGTATGAAAACACAGTGAGAGTTACTCCCAATGAACTCAAACTGCCCACAGGCACCACACTTACTGCTGGATACATCAACACAGTGTTTGATTATGTCAAACATCTTGGCTACGCTCAAAACACATACATCGCCAACAGACTGGACAATCTCAGTGTGCAACTCAGTTACAAGTTGAGTGGATTTACCAACAAGTCAAATCTACAAATCATCATAGGTGCTGTGTCTCCCACATCAACTAATAGAGGTGTGTTCATGCCACAAGAAAATTTCCAACTGTTGCTGTACAAATCAGCACCAGTGGTGACAGCCAACTATTCGGGTGTGGTGGTTGAAAAATCTTCAGGTGGCTACAAGGTGAGCGGATATTCCAACTTTGACAGAACATTCACATATTTTCCGCCAAGACAGAACAACAATTTCACTAACATTACAATTGGTGCAACCACAGATCCATTCACTGTGTGGCAGCCAGGCGGATTCTATGTGCGTGGAGCCATTGTGAAAAATGGGGCCACGTTCTATCGTGCCAACACCAACATCAGCAGTGGACAAACATTCAATGAAGACAACTGGACCACCATAGGCAACACTCTGCCACTCAAAGGTGGCACCACAATAAAAAAATACAAAAATTATCTTGCCACCACCAGCACAGTGACCTATGGCACAGAATTCGCCACAGCACAAGCAGTGGCTGACTTTTTGTATGGATACAGTGAATATCTTGAGTCACTGGGATTTGTGTTTGAAGACTATTCCAAGGAACTTGACACACCCATCAATTGGGATCTGTCTGTGAAAGAATTCTTGTTCTGGACCACACAGAACTGGGCCAATGGATCGGTCATTGCTCTATCGCCGGCGGCTGCCCAACTCAAGTTTGTAAGAGCCAACACAGTGGTGGATGATCTCACTGACACAGACCAATACTACACAGTTTTACAACAGGATGGCCTGCCTATCACTCCTTTGAATCTTTCAACCACACGGAAAGATGGAGAATTCACTGTGGCCACCAATCCAGATGAAGATGGTGTGTACAATGTGGACATCAAAGCAGTGCAGAAAGAACATCTGTTGGTGCTGGACAACATCACAAGTTTCAATGATGCTGTGTTCAACACAGTGACAGGAGCGAGACAGGACAGAATCAAATTGGTCGGATTCAGGACAGCAGGATGGAATGGAGATGTGTATGCTCCAGGAGGCATCATTGACAGGGCCATCATCAGCAATTGGGCTGCCAACACAGACTACAAAATAGGCGATGTGGTTGCTCTGCAAAACAAAACATATGTGGTGATTGAAAATCACACATCGGGCACAACATTTGATGCCAAAAAATACAAACTTAAATCCACAACACCAACACCAGATCTATTGCCTAACCTTGATGCCAAAGCAGAATCATTCAGAGATTTTTATTCACTGGACACAGACAACTTTGATGCTGTGCAACAGTCATATGCTCAACACCTTATTGGATATCAAACTAGAACATTCTTTGAAGATCTTGGATTGGATGAAATAACCCAGTACAAATTTTATCAAGGTATGATCCGTGACAAAGGCACCAGCAAACCAATCACTCGTTTCAGAAGTTTAGAACAAGCAAGACAGTCCAACACCTATGATATATTTGAAGAATACGCATTCAGAGTTGGCGAGTATGGTGGACACAGAACACTCAAAGAATATGAATTCACTGTGGATGAACGCAAGCACCTGCAACAAAAACATGTGTATCAAATCACTGACCAAGCACAAGCAGACACAGATGTTGTGATCAATGTGCATGATGACACACTGCTCAAAAGACCAGTTGAGTTTTCAACCACTGTGTTCCCCACACTTGCATATTCAGAAACAAATCAACCACAGAGCATTTTTGCATATCCTGTGGCTGGATATCCGCAACAATCTCAGGTTGATGCCACTGTGTTCAACGAACAAGATCTATTGACACTTGATGCCAACACCCTCAAAGAAGGCTTCACAGTGTGGATTGCCAACACTTCTGCCAATGATTGGGATGTGAGAAGATACAACACACTTGATTTAAACATCATAGACTATGTGCAGTTTGACAACAAGTTGCAGTTTAGATGTGCAACACCGCATGGATTGACTCCTGAGCAGTACATTGGCATCACCAACTTTGGCTCACTGGCAGATGGTGTGTATCAAGTGGCTTCTGTGCAAGACTCCACAGACAATCTTTACAATTTCACAGTCGCATATGAAGGCACTGTGGATTCCAGCAACAGCAGAGGCATTGTGGGTGTGTTTGCCACAGTGAGAATCAATTCAATTGATGACATTGACACTGTGTTGCCTGACAAAGATTTTGCCACAGGTGATTACATCTATGTGGACAACTCATACACCACCAGCGACGGCCTGTGGAAAGTGTATCAAAAAACAGAAAACACACAGTACGAATACAATGAACTGACCACTCTCAGTGATGGTGTAACACCTCAAGCCAACTACGGCAATTCTGTCGCCGTCAGCACAGACGACAACTACATTGCTGTGGGATCACCAGGCACCAATGATGTGTTCATCTACAAGAGACCAATTGCATTTGACTCAACCACAGTGGACAACTTTGCTCTCAACACACAGTTCACACTGCCTTATCTCAATGACTCTGCCATCACTGCAGGCATCA
>Ga0208019_1001648_pt1 | contig 11773 bp, 17 predicted proteins | sample CB_VirMetaG_5_FD_184540 | JGI IMG/M metagenome (GOLD analysis project Ga0208019, IMG submission 184540) | Freshwater to marine saline gradient viral communities from Chesapeake Bay - CB_1508_1D Viral MetaG (SPAdes) (version 4) | ecosystem: Environmental > Aquatic > Marine > Coastal | place: USA... | reverse complement strand
ACGAATTGTGTCGGGTTCACCCCTGCGTAGAAAACCTAGATTCGGTTCGCCAACTAATTCTGATGGACATGGCGTTTAACATGGGTGTCCCTCGCCTATGTAAGTTCGTGAAGATGTGGAATGCTATCCACGAAGAACGGTTTGACATAGCCGGAATGGAAATGATGGATTCAAGATGGGCAAAGCAGGTAAAATACAGAGCAGTTAAACTTTCAGACGCTATGAAAACAGGAGAGTTCTAGTGACAATACCCTCACTTAAAAAAGAAGCTCGTGGTCGCAAGGCTGCAGAGAGTCTTGAAAAGACGTTCCAAAAATATGAACCGGCATTTTCAGAACAAGAAAAAAAAGACATGCGGGATGACATGCGGATGCGGGATGACATGCGTGAATTAGACACTAAACGGTCGATTTTAAATTTGCGTAAAAAAACCTTAGAATATAAAGCGGGGAAGAAAAAGAAAAAGCAGGGGGTTGTTACGGAGGAAGATATGTTTACAAAGGTTATAGTCTGATGCCACCACGCAAAGAGCTTATCGGAAGCTATGAGAACAGGGCCCGGTGATAGTCTTTGTTCTGTACGTGTACTTAGGCGCAACTTTAATAGACCAAACACAGAAATTCTATGACATAGACCGTTGCCTATACTTTGCTGAACGGTTATCTAAACAACCCCGCGTACCGGGACCAGACGGAGTAAGACTAAAAGTGACCGCAGTTTGCCGACCCCAACCAAAGTAAGGAACCAACCATGATTGCTGAAACCCTTGCTGGGATTGCTTTGGTAAAACAGAGCGTAGACTTTATCAAGTCCAATATTTCTACCGTACAAGATATCGGACAGATTGCGGGTCAAATTGACGATTTGTTTCGTGGCGAAAAAGAAATACAAAAGCAACGAAGCAAGAAATCAGGCAGCGGTCTAACCGACCAGTTCGGAGTTCAATCGGTTGCCCAAGAGACAATTGATGCCAAGCTTGCACAAGAAAAGATGCAAGAGGTATCTATGATGATTGACATGCGGTTTGGGCCGGGAACTTGGAAGGGTATCGTTGATGAACGAGCCAGACGAATCCAAGAAGCAAAAGAAGCAGCCCTAAAAGCACGTCGGCAAGCCATACAGGAACATAACGAGTTTATGGAATCAGTTAAGATGTTTCTTGTGGTAGGTGGAGTTATATTTGTTGCAATAGCCTTGTTGGTTGGCGTTATGGTATCAGCAAGCGCATCCTCGATGTAATTACTTGACTTTCTCCTGTTATTTGCTTATAATAGCTTTAGAGGAGATACCATGCGAACTCTTGCTATAGACGCCCTGAGACACAGATACGAGGCACAAAAAAAGAATGCGGAATACACTTTTAAACATTGTACAACCGATCTTGGACGGCTTGACGCTGCTCTGGCAGAATGGGTTGACGCAAATCAAAAACTCAACGCAGTCTTTGAGATTGAAGACGACATCGACTTTTATTAACTGCCTTGCACTAGGTTTGCTAAATGCTGGCAAGCCTTTTACTCGTATAGGCAATTGGTTTTGGAAGAAGCACCGCGACGTGTTTAATTGGAACAAGTTAGGAAAGTCTGATGCCAATAACGAACGCAGCAAGTAAGTTTTTTACAGAATCTGTAGATCTTACTTCAACAAGTCAGACTACAATCTATACGGTCCCTAACAATCATTCGGCTGTCGTTAAGGCGTTAATAATTGCAAATACAGATACATCAAATCGTAATATAGATTTCAAGTGGTATCATGCAGATGATGCTACCACACATAGTATCTTAGAAGGACATCAGATTACAGGAAGTAATTTTGAAGTTGTTTTAAACGATAACGTTCCTTTATATTTACATGCTGGTGACATCCTGTATATAACGGCTGCAACAGCCAACACTATAGTAACAACTATTTCTGTAGAAGAATACTACGATCCGAACCGCTAGGTTCACAACTGCCCTAAAGGAGTAACCCAATGGCAATCACAACTGCAATGTGTACCAGCTTTAAGTCTGAGCTTCTAGGTGGTTTACACGATTTAGACACAGACTCACTTAAAATTGCTCTCATCAAAGCGTCCCCATCAGGAACCTATGGTGCGGCAACAACTAACTACTCAAACGTGACAGGAAATTCAGACGAAGCATCAGGTACAGGCTACTCTGCCGGTGGACAAGTCTTAGACGGTGCGTCTATTTCAGTTAGCGGTACTACTGCCATCGTTGACTTTACTGATGAAGTATTTTCAAACGTAACCATATCAACTGATGGTTGTATTATCTACAATACAGCAAACTCTAACTCTGCAATTGCCGTTATCGACTTTGGTGGAACTGTTTCTGCTACTGCCGGTGACTTAACAATTGAATTTCCTGCTGCTGACGCATCTAATGCTGTAATTCGCATAGCTTAGAAAGTAAACCCCCGTGTCCGTTACCCTAAACCAAGCTAATTATGGTACTGGTGTCTACGGCACTGCACGGTATGGCGAATACTTTGTAACTATAAACACTGGAGTTGGTGCCTCAGGGTCTGTAGGCTCTGTCACAGAAAATGTTAGTGAAGCACTGGCAGGTGTATCCGCTACAGGCACAGTTAACACTGTCAGTACAACAGCGGATGCTAGCACTACGTTAACCGGTGTATCCGCTACAGGCACAGTTAACACAGTTAATACAATAGCAGATGCTAACATTACGTTAACAGGTGTTTCTGCTACAGGCACAGTTAACACAGTTAATACAATAGCGGATGCCAACACTACGCTGACCGGAGTATCTGCTACAGGCACAGTTAACACTGTCAGTACAACAGCGGATGCTAGCACCACGTTAACAGGTGTTTCTGCTACAGGCGTAGTTAACACAGTTAATACAACAGCGGATGCCACTACTACTTTAACAGGCGTATCAGCTACAGGCTCTGTCAATACTGTTGGTATAGGTAATAGCACCATACTGACAGGGGTTTCTGCAACTGGTTCGGTCAATACTGTTAACGTCACTTCAGGTATTAGAGTAGCAATAACCGGCGTATCTGCTACGGGTGTTGTTAACACTGTCAGTACAACAGCAGATGGCAGTATTACACTAACAGGCGTGTCTTCTACAGGAACAATTGCTCCAGTAGTAGTTGGTGGATTTGAAGTAGATGTTAGTGAGACTATTGCTTCTGGCGTAGGTGCCACTGGTGTAGTTAATTCTGTACAAGTTAACTTGACGGAAAAACTTGCAAGCGTATCAGCAACAGGTTCTGTTAACACTGTTACTACAACAGCAGATGGTAGTATTACACTATCAGGAGTATCTGCTACAGGTTCCGTTAACACTGTTAGCCTAACAGCAGATAGTAGTATTACACTATCAGGAGTATCAGCTACTGGTTCCGTAAATACAGTAGTAACAAGACTAGGTGCCACTAGGGTATTAACCGGAGTATCAGCTACTGGTTTTGTAAACACGGTTAACGAAAAACCAACTGAAGCATTAGCCAGTGTATCAGCTACAGGTTTAATAGGCTCTGTAGGTATTAGTAATACTGTTACGATAACAGGTGTTGCAGGTACTGGCTCCATAGGTTCTGTGGGTGTTGGCAACAGTGTTACACCAACTGGAGTTGTAGGCACTTTTTCCATAGGAACTGTGACAGTAACTGGAATTGTAACCGTATTTGTTGCTTCAGCATACGATAGAAAACATGTAGTGCATGTTGTTCCAGAAGCTTTGATATTACGTTCCGTAGCCGTAGGAGCAGCGAGTGCGTATAATCGTGACCGGGTAGTAACTGTCCAACCAAAAGAAACAAGTAATCAAAGAAGGGCTGCATAATGTCTCTTAAATGGCAGGATAAAGACCCGGATGACCAGTTAGATTATTCTATAAACTGGGGTCCGGCTTTAGATACAGACACAATCTCTTCGCTTATTTGGAAAATATATGATGAGAATGGTGTGTTACAAACGTGGTCAGATAGCCAGATTGTAAATGGTCTACAGTTAGTTAGCCGCACTAACACGAACACTATAGCTACTATTTATCTGGGAAGCGGTACAGCCTTTACAACTTATAAAATTGTGTGCCGTATGACAGCGAGTGATGCAACTGTTCGCGAACAGGAAGTTCGCATCCGTGTAGTGGAGAAGAACTAATGGCGTATAACTACCTCAGTTTAACCAACGAAGTTTGTCGCCGCCTCAACGAAACGGAACTTACATCTAGCAACTTTGCATCGACAACAGGCTTTTACTCACAAATTAAAGATGCTGTAAATTCCTCTGTTCGTGATGTGAATCAAAAACATTTTAGTTGGCCTTTTAATCACAATACAGATGATATTATTTTAACCGCAGGTGAACTTCGCTATCCTTTGCCGGATAATGCCAAGTATACAGATTTTGACACGGTTCGTCTTGCTCGCAGCACAGCATTAGGTGTAGGGTCTGCAAGACTCCTAAAGCAAATGAGTTACGATGAGTATATATCACGATATATAGACCAAGAATATGAAACAGACACATCAAAAGGTCAGGCACCTGAATATGTAGTTCGTTCTCAAGATGGTGATATTATTGTTGCTCCTATGCCCGACGCAGCATACACGATTGAGTACGAGTTCTTTATGTTTCCTGCTGATTTAGAAGTTTACGATGATGTGCCAACTATTCCATTTCGGTTTAAGCACGTAATTGTAGATGGTGCAATGTACCACTCCTATATGTTTCGCGACAATTTAGAGTCTGCGTCTATCGCTCTTCGTAAATTTGAAGATGGTATCAAGCAGATGCGAACTCTTCTTGTAAATGAGCATGTATATGCAAGGGCTGTTTAATGCCTGACCGTTGGCAAACACATGCCTTTGAGTTCAAGGGTGGTTTGATTACAAACCTTTCTCCGTTCCAACAAGGTATTCAGGCTCCGGGTTCTGCACGAATCCTTCGTAATTTCGAACCGTCGGTTTTTGGTGGGTATCGTCGTATCGAAGGGTTTGAGAAGTTTGATACTAATGCTCTGACTAATGCAGATAATGTTCGCGGCATAACCCGATATGATGATAAAGTGTTTGCAGCTAGAGGGGATGACCTGTTCTTTTCAACAGGTTCCGGTTGGACACAGGTAACGGATAACGCAACCTATAGCAGCGCGGGTGTTAATTTAGGCGGCTCTGGAAAACTTCGATTTCTAAGGTACAACTTAGATGGGACCGATAAATTAATGATTGTGGATGGGACGGGTAAACCGTTTCGCTTTGACGGTACAACCTTCGAACAGCTATCTTCGCTACCTTCGGATACATCTGGTTCTAGCCATATCGTCAATTTTAAGAACCATGTTTTTCTTGGAAACGACAAAAGTCTCGTTTTTTCTGCACCCTATGAAGATGATGACTTTACAAGTGCAAGCGGCGGTGGTATAATAAACATAGCTGATACGATTACTGGTTTAATTGTATTTCGCGAACAGTTGATTATATTTAGTGAAAACACCATAAATCGCTTAGTTGGTAACAGTATCGCAGATTTTCAACTTCAGCCTGTGTCACGTGACTTGGGCTGTGTAGCAGCAGACACAATACAAGAGATTGGCGGCGATGTTGTTTTCTTAGGTCCCGACGGCCTTCGTTTGTTTTCTGCTACGGACCGCGTAGGCGACTTTAGTTTGGGAGTTATATCGAAACCCATTCAGACTGAAATGATTGATTTAATATCATCTAGTCCGGGAGGATTTAGCAGCACAGTTATTCGGGAAAAGAGTCAGTATCGTTTGTTTGGATACAACTCTGCGTTTAGTAACGAAGCAGCAAAAGGTATAGCAGGCACACAATTGCAGGAAGGCATTTCTTGGAATGACATGCGAGGCATTAACGCCTTCGTGACATTTAGTGAGTACGACGGGTTCGCGGAAAGAATCTATTTTGCTGCATCAGATGGTTACGTATATCAGATGGAGCAGGGCAATAGTTTCGATGGCGTTGACATACCCGCAACTTTTGCAACTCCGTTCGTCCCTTTAAATGACCCGGCTGTTCGCAAAACAATTTATAAAGGCACTACGTATCTAGATGTTAACGGCGATTTTGACTTAGAATACTCTTTAAAGTTTGACTTTGACCAACCAACCAGCCCCCAGCCAGATTCAATCTTGAGTACAAGTGCAGGGGCATCTATTACATATGGTTCAGGTATATTCGGTACATCTCTATTTGGCAGCAAACAAAAAGCTATTTTTGATGTACAGACAGTTGGCTCTGGTTTTACGGTATCAATCCTGTACGAAACAACAGGGCTTAACACAGACGCAGTATTCACCATCGATGCCGCAACCCTAGAATACGGCACATATGGTAGGAGATAAATATGGGTACAGGTTACACCAGAAATGACACATCAAACAATATAGCAGACGGAAACGTAATCAACGCTTCTGACCTCGACGGCGAGTTTGATGCGCTTCAATCTGCATTTGATGCGTCTTCGGGGCATAGTCACGATGGCACAACCGGAGAAGGACCGCAGATTGCTGCAGCAGGTATCGCCAACAACGCGGTTGCTCTAGGTACGAAAACAACCGGCAACTACGTTGCAACCGGAGCGGTAAGCGGTGTGGGTCTGTCTGGTTCAGCAAGTGCTGAAGGCGCAACATTTACAGTTACATCCAATGCCACTAATGCAAACACGGCAAACACTATTGTTTCCCGCGATGCAAGTGGCAATTTTTCTGCCGGAACAATAACGGCTGCACTAACAGGGGATGTGACAGGAAACGTATCTGGGACATCTGGAAGCACTACGGGCAACGCTGCTACGGCTACCGCCCTTGCAACAGGCCGCACCATTGGAATGACTGGCGATGTAGTATGGACATCTGCTTCATTTGACGGTTCAGGCAACGTAACAGGCACAGCTACGATTCAGGCTAACTCTGTTGCACTGGGAACCGACACGACTGGAAACTACGTTGGTACTATTACTGGCGGTACTGGTATCGACTCTACCGGGGCTACTTCGGGTGAGGGGATTACACACACCCTTTCTCTCGACCTAAACGAACTCACCACGTCAACTTCGGATGGTGACGGTGACTTCTTTGCTGTAGTCGATGCAGTCGGTAATCAAAAGAAGCTAACCAAAGGGAATATCAATATTTCCGGCTTCAACAATGATAGCGGGTTTATTACGTCTGCAAATGGCGGTAATGCTGCAACTCTAGATTCCATCGACAGTTCACAGTTTCTTCGTTCAGATGCAGCGGATACGAAGACATCCGGTGACTTGTCTTTCAGTGACAACGTAAAGGCAAAGTTTGGTAATGGTTCTGATTTGCAAATTCATTGGGACGGTACAGATGGTCATGTAGCCGTAACCGGTACTCTCAACATTGATGGTTCTGGTGAAACTCTTGCTAAATTTATTGATGATGGTGCGGTTGAACTCTACCATAACAATGCTAAAAAAATTGAAACAACAGCTACAGGCATAACAGTAACCGGTACTGTTGCGGCAACAAGTTACACTGGTGACGGTTCTTCTTTGACAGGGATTTCGGCTGGTGCAACAGGCGGTGGCTCTGACCAGATATTCTACGAGAATGGTCAAACAGTGACCACAAATTACACAATTACAAATGGCAAGAACGCAATGTCGGCTGGACCAATCACAATCAATACTGGTGTGACGGTAACAGTCGGCACTGGTGAAACTTGGACGGTGGTATAATGAGTACAATCAAAACAGATACAATTGTAGCGAGTGATGGCAGTAGTCCGGTTACGCTGACAAAGCAGGAAGCTGCTAAATACTGGATAAACTACGAAGCCATAAATTCCGTTGTACGCGGAAGCCTAAACCAAAGCAGTTTAACAGATAACTCTAGCGGCAATTATACCAGCGCATTTGCTAACGCATATTCTTCAACAACTGACAGATGTTTTCTTGGTGGGGTTCACAATAGGACGGCTACAAACGAGCAAACGCAACCGGAGAGGGGAATATCTGGTATGCAAATGGAAGGTAGCGTTACACCATCTACAACACAAGTTCAATTAAATGTACGCTACGGTTCAGACCAAAACGGTGCAGGGGCAGACGCTGATTTATTTGGTGCTTTTGCGTCAATTATAGGAGACTTAGCATGAGTACATTAAAAGTAACGAACATCTCTGGTCTCACTGGCTCATCAACCGATGTGATGCAGGGGCTGGCGAAGGCTTGGGTTAACTTTGACGGTACGGGTACTCCTACAGCTAGGGATAGTTTTAATCTTGCAAGCATTACGGATAATGCGACCGGAGACCAAACCGTTAACTTTTCTAATTCTTTGTCTAGTGGAAATTATATGTGGTCTGGTTCTACTGGCACTAGCGTGGCGCAATCAAACTGGCTATCTACTCCGGCCAGCCAAGACCCTACATCAATGATGCAAACAGGTTCTGTCCGTGTGAAAAATAGCTACGCAAATAATACAACAAACTCAGACCTACATTATGTTGGCATCCAAGTAACAGGAGACCTAGCATAATGGCTGGAACAATCGCAGCGGATACACTGACCCATTCGACCGCAGGGTCACTTACTACAGACTACGTTGTTAATGGTAGTGTGAAGGCTTGGGCTAATACCAATCAGACAAGCACACAGTCCAATAGAGACAGTTTCAATGTCGCCTCAATCACAGATGGTGGTCTTGGCGTAACCACTCTTGCATTTACTAATAGTATGAATAACGGGAATTACTCAACAACAGGACAAGAAGGCTCAACTAATACAATAGGCTATGTTTTGCAAATGCCATACAACACCACCAACACTTCTAGCCAATATGGGATTGTTGGCTTTAACAACGACAGAACCGCAGCAGCGGACGTAGTAGTAATAAACAGCGCAGTACACGGAGACTTAGCATAATGCAGACACCTGAGTTTCAAGGCACACATCTATTTGACCGCCTCTGCTGGGCAAAGGAAAACCTAGAAGGTGTGCAGTCAGACTATCGTGTAGTCTATGAGGACAGCGTTGATGAGTGCGCCAAGATACTTGTGCCTGACCCTAACTGGATGGCGTGTGCATTGCAGGGCGGTATTTTACCACCTGTCTGGGTGTATCACGAGTTGGCAAAGGATGAAGCGCAGCCTGACTTCAAGAAGCACACTCGTGGTTACTTGCTGCACAACACTGAGCCTGTACCAGCGATGACTGAGGAAGAAGCAATCGAATACCTAATTATGAAGGATTGTCCACAGTCTGTATGGCAGACTTGGAACGAAGGCAACAAACCCAAGTTGGTTATCTGCCGCAAAGAACAGTTACCAAGCACTCGTGAGTGGCGCAACGCTTGGAAAATTACTGAAGAACTAACAGTCACTGATTTAGCAGCCTAAGAGGAGAAACCTAATGGCAGTAACAACATACATCGTAGATAAGGACGGTAATCAGATTGATGCTTCTACAGCAACCGTACCTTCTGACCGTCACTTTCGTGGTGCATGGTCATTGTCAGGCTCTGTTATTTCAGAGGACATGACTAAGGCAAAGGAAATCTTCCGTGATAAAATTCGGGAAGTTCGTGCGCCATTGCTTGCGGCTAAAGACGTTGAGCTAATGAAGGCACTAGAGGCTGGCACCAGCACAACTGCTATTGCAACAGCAAAGGATGCCTTGCGTGATGCACCCGCCGCATCAGCAATCGACAGTGCTTCAGACATTGCTAGCTTGAAGGCAGCTTGGGATACAAGTGTACTTGGCGATAGCCCCTACGCATAACGATGGAAATGCACAACCTCATAGACATGCTCGTCGGTTTGATCCTTGCAGGTGGTGCTTGGTGGGCAAGCGGCGTAAACAAAGAGCAGAAGCGCATCGAAATCTTGTTAAACAAGACTCGCGAAGAATACGCTACTCGTATGGATGTTCGCGATGATATGCGCCGTGTCATGGAAGCCTTGCACCGCGTAGAAGATAAGCTAGATAAAGCTTTGGATAAAAGGTAAGGATAAGCTATGGCGACGATTACTACAGATCAGCAATTGCAACAGGAAGTAGGTGCGCTTGCCGGAGCGGGTATTCCTGCCGCAGTACCTGTAAAACAGACGATTGATCCGAATGAAATACAAGGCACTGCCGGTACTCAAGTACCTACTCCTGCAACTACTCCCAGTGTTACATTAGCACCCATACCGGGTCCGTCACTTCCGGGAATCCCGCCACCTATTGGCGGTTATCAAATGTTACCTTATGTTCCTACCAAACCTGCTCCCGGAGTAGGCCAAGTCGCAACTACCACGCAGGTAACCCCCCAGATAGGAACGATGCAAGCTGCTCAGATCACCCAGCCTGTACAGGTTGACATGACTGGTGTCCAAGCCGGTCCGTCTGCAGGAGCAATCGGCACAGCAGCAACTCAGCAGCTAGACCAACGGGCTACCACCCAGTATCAGCTTGGTCAGCTTATGAAAAGCATCCAGCAAGGTCAGCCGATGCCCCCGTGGGCTGCTCCTGCCGTTCGTAAAATCGGCGGTATTATGCAGGCACGTGGATTGGGCGGCAGTTCGATGGCTGCAGCAGCAATGACTCAGGCTGTCTTGGAATCTGGAATCACAATTGCAGCAGACGACGCAAAGAAGTACGCAACGATTCAGCTTGCAAACCTGAACAATGAACAGCAGATGGCTCTGTCCAACGCTGCAACCTTTGCGGCAATGGACAAGGCAAACTTGAGTGCCCGTCTGACCTCTGCAGTGACGAACGCACAGTCTCTTCTTGCTACCGAAACAAAGAACCTTGACGCACAACAGCAGGCCAATACCCTTTCGTACAACGCCCTGACTCAAGGTATTTTCAAAGATGCGGCTGAAGAAAACGCCCGTCAGCAGTTCAACGCAAAGAACGAGTTGCAAGTTGAGCAATTCTTTGCTGAGTTGGGCAGTCAGGTCGAGACAGCAAACGCTAACCGTATCGCTGCTATGGAGCAGTTTAACGCAGGTGAAGCCAACGCAATGAACCAGTTCAATGCCTCTATGAACGATGCCCGTGACAAGTTCAACGCAAACATGCAATTTGCTGTAGATCAATCCAACGTTCAGTGGCGCAGACAAGTAAACACGGCAAATACTGCAGCCGCTAACGAAGCCAACCGCCAAAACGTTCAGAACACTTTTAATGCAACACAAAATGCAATGAATAATCTGTGGCAACAGTATCGCGACAGTGCAGCGTGGAACTTTCAAAAAGGGGAGTCACAACTGCAGCGTCAACATGAGATTGGTATCATGGCGATGGAATTTGCTAACAGCCAGAAAATCTACGATCAGCAGCAAAAAGACAACCTAGCTGCCGGAGTTGGAAACTGGATTACCAAGTGGATTGCAAACGCTAAGTAAGGAAAATAGATGCTTGATAAAATATTTAGTTTAGGTAATGCTATTAGCACGGCATGGACTTTCGGAAGTTCGTTGTTTGGGAGCGGAAGAAGCAGCAATCCAGCAGACATGTTTGCTGACGAAGATGCCGGTTTGTACGATTCCTCAACCGCTCTGGGATTTATCAAGAAGGGTGCACAAGCTTGGGTTGAATCAAAAGGCAAGGACGCTCAATTATTTAGTCAAGCACCAGAAATAGAAAGAGCACGTACTATAAAGGAATTGACTCGCGGTACAGCAGTCGGTCAGGTCCAGATGCCTGAAATGCAACAGCGTCTATATCAAAACCCAGAGGTATCACGATATTGGGAAGCCCTGTACAATTCCCAAAACCCACATCTTCAAAACCTACGTGCAGCAGCAG
>Ga0208019_1001646_pt1 | contig 11776 bp, 10 predicted proteins | sample CB_VirMetaG_5_FD_184540 | JGI IMG/M metagenome (GOLD analysis project Ga0208019, IMG submission 184540) | Freshwater to marine saline gradient viral communities from Chesapeake Bay - CB_1508_1D Viral MetaG (SPAdes) (version 4) | ecosystem: Environmental > Aquatic > Marine > Coastal | place: USA... | reverse complement strand
GCTCAAATAACTTTTTGGAATGGTGCAAAAATTCATCTATGCCATTGCCAACACGAGAAGGATGTAATCAAATATCAAGGTGTGGAAATTAATGTATTGCTAATAGATGAATTGACACATTTTAGCGAATATATTTATAAATTTCTAAGAGGCAGAGTCCGTATTGGTGGTTTACAAGTTCCAGAAGGTTTGTTTGGTGTTTTACCAAGAATTGTTTGCGGTTCTAATCCTGGAGGAGTAGGGCATGAATTTGTTAAAAGTGAATTTATAGACAACAAAAATCCTTTAGAAATTTACCAAATGTCTAATGAAGAAGGGGGAATGACAAGACAATTTATTCCTGCTAAATTAGAAGATAATCCGACCATGACAGAAAACGACCCACTTTATAAGCATAAATTACTTGGTTTAGGTGGTGCATTAGCAAAAGCAATGCTTGATGGAGATTGGGATGCTATTGAGGGAGCTTATTTTGATACTTTCAACAAAGATATTCATATTGTAAAAGATTTTGAAATCCCCCACGATTGGTATAAAATCAGAGGTTTTGACTGGGGATATTCCGCCCCTTTTGGTGTGTTATGGGGTGCTATAAGTGACGGAAGTCTTATAAATATAAATGGTAAACATGTTTCTTTCCCTAGAGACTCATTAATAATTTATAAAGAATATTATGGATGGACAGGAAAGCCGAATAAAGGCTTAAAAATGGAATTGCCAGAAATAGCTAAAAACACGATGCAAATGCAAGATAACGAAGTAATGAATAAGCAAGTTGCCGATCCTGCAATATTTGATGAAAGTAAAAAGAATATGGGAATGACTCAAGCTGAGGAATTAGCAAAATATGGTTGTATTTATGAAAGAGCAGATAATAAAAGGGTCGCAGGCTGGCAACAGATAAGAAGCAGGCTAACAGGTAGAGATGGCAAGCCTCTGATATATATAACAGAGAGTTGCAAAAATTTAATTAGAACTTTACCAATAATGCAATACGATAAAACGAAGCCTGAAGATTTGGACACCTCGTTAGAGGATCATTTATTAGATGTTTTAAGATATATTTCTATGGCTCGACCAGTAACTATAGATATTAAAAACGCAATACCAGATCCAACAAGAGATTTTTGGGATAACTTCAACCCTCACCAGATAAGAAAAAACAAAAAAGTTATTAATTATGAATAGCTTGACTTTTTAACTAATTTTACATAACCTTGTTTATTATTTTATAATAAATAGTTATGTCTAACGAAGATCAAAAGAAATCAAAACAAAAAGCAGACCTTCACGAGGTATGGAAAAAAGAACTAGATTCTTGCTTAAGGTATCATGAAAAATACTTTGCAGAGGCTAGAAAATATGAGGATATTTACAAAGACCAACATAATTTAGACGGTTTGAATAGATATAATATATTTTTTGCTAATACTGAAACATTAGCCCCTCTGGTTTACTCCAGATTACCATCTCCGAATATTACTAGAAGATATAAAGATGATGATGAGGCGTCCAAGATTGCATCAGAAATATTAGAAAGAACAATATCTTATTTTTTAGAAATAACAAAAGCAGACACTACATTTAGTAAAGCAAGAAAAGACTTTTTAATTAATGGTCGTGGATTGGTTCGTGTTTATATGGAAGATGGCGAGATAATAGAAACAGATGAAGGCGAGGAAATACTTGATAACACTAATAAAAAAGTTTATCCAAAAAGAATTGAATATAAAGACTTCTTAACAGATCACACAGCCAAAAATTGGGATGATCTCAAATGGATTGCTTTTAGATGTTATAAAACAAAAGATGAATTACTTGATTTATTTGGCAATGATGCAAAGGAACTTGAAATGGATTCTTCTGACGAGTTAAGCAGTAAGCCAGAAAGTTTGGAGTTATGGGAGATTTGGGATAAAGTAAATAAACAAGTAATTTGGTTTTCACAAGAAAAAGTTATTCAAGTTGACAAAGACCCCTATAATTTAACTAGTTTTTTTCCCATCGCTCGTCCCGTTGGTACTGATAGCGACCCATCTTCACTATTGCCAATCCCTCTTTACAGAATGTATAAATCGCAAGCGGAGGAATTAAATATTATTGATAATAGAATTAGATCATTAACAGAGCAAATTAAATATACAGGCGTTTATAATACAGTAAGCGAGGCAAAAGATATAGAAAACTTACTAAACGGAGAAGATGGCGAATTTGCACCATTATCAGGAGTTTCAACAATAAATATTAAAGATCAAATATATGTTAAAGATATAGTACCTATCGCAAATACTATCACATTACTTAACAATCAAAAAGCTCAAATTATTAACAATATAAGAGAAATTACAGGTTTATCTGATATTGTAAGAGGTGTTAGTATAGCGTCAGAAACAGCAACAGCTCAAAGGCTAAAAGGTGATTTTGCTATCAGTAGAATACAACCATTACAAAGAGCAAATGAAATTGCAATTCGTGATACTATCGAAATTATGGCAGAATTAATCGTTGAAAACTACACAATAGAAGAGTTGGTTAAGATTACAAATTGTCAAATAGTAGATTTAGAGTCAATAGCACAGACTGCACAAGATAATCAAAATATGTTATTACAAGAGGCTATTAATAATTTACCTCAAAATATAACAGCAGAGCAAAAAGTACAACAGATAGAAGCTTTAAAACAACAAGCAGAAATCGGCTTCAATAAAACTATGGATATTGCTCAAAATGAGTTAAAAGGCTTTGCAATGAGTCTTGACCAAGTTAAGGAGGTTGACAAAGTTTTAAAAGATGATGCACTAAGATCATTCTCTATTGATATTGAGACAGACTCTACTATATCAGTTGACCAGCAACAAGACAAGAATGATAGAATACAATTTATAGCAACATTAACTAATTTTGCTGGACAATTCACGCCTTTAGTACAAGCTGGAATCATACAGCCAGAAGCTTTTAATGAGTTTTTGGGATTTGTGGCTAGACCTTTTAAGGTGGGTAGAAACTTAGAAGAATTTTTACTTGCAAAACCAAATGAAGAAGAGGAGCAACAACCGTCACAAGAAGAATTGTTGGCACAAGCTCAAAATGAAAGACAAGAAAGAGAATTTCAATTTAAGGTAGAGAGTGAGAAAGCTAAAATTAACCTAGAGCAGCAAAAGATTGATATTGAGAAGGCTAGAGTCTTGCAAAACCAAAGACAATTTGAAGATAAAATTGATTTCGAAGATGCAAACAAAGCAGCAGATCGTCAAGCAAAAGTATTAGAAAAAGTAGCACCATCACCAGAAGAGATAATCGAATCAAGAACACAACGACTTAATGAACAAATAAGAAATGACTAGAAAGGTTTTAAAAATCATAGACGGAAAAAAAGAGTGGGTATTTGATGGCTACGGAAGAAGTGGAGCATCAAAACAGAGAAAGATGCCTGCTTGTGGAGAAGATTTAACTATTGACGGCTATATTTCTAAGTACGGAGGAATTGAAAGCCATGTTGATGGAAAGGTGTATACAACAAAAGGCGGTTATTTAGACCATTTAAAAGCTAATAATTGCCATATAAAGGATTACTAATTTTACATAACCTTGACAATTAATTTTACATAATCTATAATACAGCTAGATTTTATCTAAATATATTTTTATGACAGATACAATGGAGAAAAACAGCGAATCAATAGCTGAAATTCTAGGAGAGCAAGAAGAGAATCAAGAGATTGAGAATCAGGAGCCTGTCCAAGAAGATAATATTGATGAAAATGATGAGGCAACTAGTGCAGAAAATGCACCAGTTGAAGAATCGGAAGATCCAGAAGAGGAGTTAAAATTTCTTAAACTGACTAGCGGTTGGACTAAGGAAGAAAAAGAGCTTGTCAAAAAGATCAAAGACCCAGAATTGAGAGAAGAAGCAATTGAAGCTACAAAAAAAAGAAGAGTAGATTTTGATCGTAGAAGTCTTGAGCTGGGGAATACTAGGAAAGAGTTGGCAGAAATGCGAGCTAAACTGGAAGAATTAACTTCCTTGCAGAATAAACCTGTTGCAAATGATGAGGATGAATATCTTACAGAGCAAGAGCTTGAGCAAAAGAAAAAACTTGAAGATGTTGAAAAACAACTAAAAGAGTTAAGAGATAGAGAAGCTAATAATCAAGCCCAGAGCGTTCAACAAGAATTAACAGCTTTTGCACAATCTGAAAATGAAGATGGCTCTTTAAAATATCCTTACTTTGAAAGAGTTAGGCAGAATATGGCTCTATTGTTTCAAGCAGATCAAAATGGCACATTGACCTTAGAAAAGGCATACAATAAAGCGGTGTTACTTGATGACGAATTGGCAGCAGAGCAACAACAAGAATTACTTTTAAAAGAGAAACTTAAACAAAAAGAAGCTCTTGCTAAAGTAAAGAATAATAAAAAATATTCTCCTAATTTAACTAATAGTAAAAGGAATTTATCTGCTAAAGAAAAAAACGCTGAGGCGATTGCTAAACTCTTTGAATAGTTTTAGACATCTATTTTAATAATAATTTTAATAGATTTAAACAATGGCAAATCCTAATATTTCGCAGTTATTGACAACTACACTCAATAACTACAAAAAAGATGTTACTGACAATATCTTAAACTTTCACCCTTTATTAGTAAAATTAAACGACGCAGGAAATGTAGTTCGTGAATCTGGTGGTGTAAACTTTAGAGAGAATTTAACTTATGCTTCTAATGGCACGGTTCAATTCCAAGGTGAATATGACACTTTCGACACTACTCCGCAAGATGTAATTACTGCTGCTGATTTTGAGCAAAAAATTATTTCTGGTACTATCACTATGACTGGTAAAGAAATGAAGCAAAACGCAGGAAAAGAAAGAATTGTTAATTTAATGGAAGAAAAAGTTAAAAACTTGGAAAACTCATTAAAAAATACTATTGGTACTGCAATTTATTCAGATGGTACTGGTTCAGGTGGTCAAGAAATCGGCGGTTTACAATTATTAGTTGCTGATGATCCAACAACTGGCACGGTAGGCGGTATTGATAGATCAACTACTGATGGTGCTTTCTTCAGAAACAAACTTTATGATTTTTCTGTCGAGTCTAAAACTAAAGATGCTACAACTATTCAGTCTGCTATGAACTCTTTATATAGAAGATGTCAAGCTCAAGCTGGCCAACAACCAGACTTAATTACTGCTGATGATATAAATTTTGGCTTCTTTGAAGATTCTTTACAAACTATCCAAAGAATTTCTGACAGCAGATTAGGCAAATTAGGTTTCGATGTATTAAAGTACAAACAAGCAGAGGTCTATTATGATCCAGAATGCCCAGCTAATCATATGTATTTTTTAAATACTAGTCATATTAAATTAAAGCATTTAGGCGACTTCTTAGAAAGAGGCGAAGTAACTAGACCAGTTAACCAAGATGTCTATGTATTACCAATTACAGGCTTAATGAACCTTACTATTGATAATGCAAGAGTACATGGTGTAATGATCGACTAATTAACAAGGGAGGGTAAAACCTCCCGCAATTTATTATAAAAATGTCAAATTTTAAAAGTACAGAAATTACAATCTACAATCAAAAGATTGATGAAAATTCTTCAACTAAAAATGTGCCTCTAGGTACTATTATTAAAGCAATAGATAAAGATACTACTGATTATGGTATTGGTGAGTTTATTTATCTAAAAGGTGTTGCTTCAACTGTTGTAGGTTCAGCGGTTGTTTATAACGCTGATGACTTTTCAACAACTTTAGCATCTGCTAATGCTGTTGGCCCGGTAGCTTTTGCAATGGCTGCAACTGTTGCTAATGAATATGGTTGGTATCAAATCGGCGGTAAAGCTGTTGGCAAGGTTGCCGCTTCTTTCGCTGATAATGCTGACTGTTACTTAACTTCAACAGCAGGTACTATTGATGATGCTGATGTTGCTGGTGACTATATTAGAAGATGTAAAGGTGCATCTGCTATTGATACCCCTTCAACTGGTTTAGCTGAATTAGAAATTGCTAGACCTGAAGTTGCTGACGGTAAAGATAACTAATCAACTGCTAGGGGGTAACTCCCCCTAGTACAATTTATATAATATGACTAAACAAGATTTTAAGAAAGGCGAGATTGTAACTTTAGATAAAGCAAAGCATATCAAAGAGAATGGTTTTAATGTAGCGTTTTTTGAAAAAGAAATAGAGACCAAAAAAAATGGTACGATAATAAAAGAATACATTTCTATTTACGGATCAAATGACAAATACACTAAATTAATTCGACCAGCTAGCGAGCAACGATTTGTTAATAATATGGGAGATAGTTTTTTAGTGCATGATAGCATAAGATTTCCTAATTCTTACCAAGTTTTTAAGGATCTAAAACAGTCTTTAAATAAAAAATAATGACCCTATTAAGCATCGCCCAAGAGATATTACAACAAACAAAAGCGGCAACAATACCAAGCACGATTATTGGTAACAATCAACCTGTTGCTATTCAAATTTTGGAGGTGCTTAAAAGATCAATCGTAAATCTTTCAAGATCTTACGATTGGCAAGAGCTAACAAAAGAATATAGTTTTAATGCGGTTGCATCTCAGAATAATTATTCATTGCCTACAGATTTTGACAGGATAATTAATAATTCTTTCTGGAATACAACCGACAAAGAAGAGATGATTGGCTCTATATCTCCAGAAGATTGGAGGGAGCTTGTAAATAGCACTGTTGGCTCTGGTGCAATTAATGAATATTACAGGTTTAGAGGTAATGAAATATTAATATTTCCTACGCCAACAAGTACAGATGGTTATGTATTTGAATATATAAGCAAAAACATTGTTAAAAGTAGCGGTGGAACTGGTCAATCTGGCTGGCTTGCTGATACCGATGTTCCTGTAATAGATGAATTTATATTAAAATTAGATGCAACTTGGAACTTGTTAAAAGTACAAGGCAGACCTTACGCAGAAGATCAAAGGCAAGCAAATTTAGCCTTAGCTGAAAGAGTGGGGATAAATGCTGGTAGGCATACCATAAGACACTCAGTTACAAGGCTTAGAAATGGTAAAATTGGTTATCCTGAAATTATAAATCAATCATAATGGTATTAGAATTATTAAGACAATATCCAGGATTACAACAAGAAAGAGTAGGGCAAGCATTAAGAACTAATGTCGCCGCTCCTACTGGTGGTCTTAATACTCGTGACTCATTATCTCAAATGGAAGCAACTGATGCTCCAGAAATGACAAACTGGTTTCCATCTCAAGGTAAAGTAGTAACAAGAAAAGGTTATTCAGTATACGTAACAGGATTAAATGGTAATGTTGAAACTTTAGCAGAATTAAGAGATGGTACAACTAAAAAATTTATTTGTGCAAATTCAGACGAGATAAACGATGTCACAAATCCTGCCTCAATATCTAATTTAGGATCAGGTTTTACAAATGCTAGATGGCAGACAGTTAATATGAATGGCAACCTATTATTATTTAATGGAGCAGACACGCCGCAAGTTTATGACGGATCGACATTAAGCAATTCAACGATACATGGCTCAGGATTAACACCATCAGAATTAGACGGTTGCAATGTGCATAAAAATAGACTTTATGTCTGGTCAACTGATGATTCAGCTTTTTGGTATGGTTCGACTAATGCAATACAAGGGACATTTCATAAATTTGATCTTGCTGGCATAGCACCTTATGGAGGAAATTTAATTACAATGGCAACTTGGAATCATGATGGCGGTGATGGCGTTGATGATTACGCTCTTTTCATAATGTCTAGTGGTACTGCCTTATTATATGATGGCTCTAATCCTGCTAGTGCCAATGATTGGAATTTAGTTGGTATATATAAAATAGGCGAACCTTTAAGTGTAAGATCAGTTGTAAAAGTAGGTGGAGATGTTGCAATAATGACAAGACCTGACTTTGTTTTCTTTTCAGAAGTATTTAAGAATGGTGGTGCAGTAACTTCTCAAACAAAGTTATCTGGTGCGGCTTTAGATTCAGCAAATGCTTATTCTTCAAATTATGGTTGGGAGGTTGTTTTATATCCAAAAGCTTCAATCGGTGGTTGGTTGTTTTTTAATGTGCCAGTTGCTACCAATACAACTTATAAACAATATGGTTTAAATACAATTACAGGAGCAGGATTTGAGTTTTCAAATATGAATGCGAGAACTTGGGGATTATATGATAACAGCTTGTATTTTGGGGAAAATGGCTCTATAATGAAAGCAGATAATGGCTTAAATGACAATGGGAGCAATATCCCTTGCACAGTACAGGCTGCTTATTCTGATTTAGGTTCTCCACAAGAAAAAGTAGTAAATGAGTTTAGAAATATAATTAATGTTGATGGTAATGTTGTTTTAAATACTACAATCAGTTTTGATTATGGCTCTAGGGCAGTTACTCAAGATGTTAGTAGTGTTTCATCTGGCACGCCTTGGGGTTCACCTTGGGGTTCTCCTTGGTCACCTGTAAGTGCAATCAGAAATGAACTAGTTGTAACTTCTGGCGAAGGTGTAGCTTTAGGAATGAAGATATTTGTTGCCTTAAATGGTCAACAGCTTAGTTGGTATAGAACCGACTATAGCGTAACAGTTAATAATATTTTATAATGGGTATAGGATCAACTTTTAAAAAAGCAGTAGGAAAAGTAGCAAAAGATGTTGGATTTGATAAAGTGGCGGATAAATTCGGTGTTAATTTCGCCCTTATGGGAGATTTTGGGCTTCTAGAGTCTGCTGTGGATGCGGCAAATAGAGCTGAAAGGGCTAAGGGCAGGCCTGGTTTAGCAAGAGAACAAATAACGACAGCTAATTTATTTTCTAAACTATCGCCAGAACAACAAAAAGATTTACTATTAAATAACCCTAATATTGTTGGCCCAGGTGGTCGCCAAATATATGACCCCCTAACCAATACAGTAAGAATCGAAGAATCGCCTTTTCAACAAGAACAAAGAGAAAGGCAAGAAGCATTGGCAAAAAGCCTTTCATCTCAACTACAAGGAATAGAGCTTCCAGGTACAGACCCATCAGCAAGATTTGAGCAAGGGAGACAGTTATTAGAACCAGCTTTTACAGAACAAAAAGAGCAATTAGAACAATCTTTAGCAGATAGAGGCATTCCAGCAGGAAGTGAGGCTTACGCAAGAGAATTAGACAGGTTGCAACAATCACAAGGTAGGCAATTACAACAATTATCTTTTGAATCAGTGCAAACAGCAGAAGCCCAAAGATCAGCAAGATTTAATGAATTAGCATCTTTACTTGGTCAAGCTCAAGTAGGTGGGGTAGGTTTTGGACAATTCCAACCTCAATTTAGCGGTTTAGATTTATTCGGTGCTGAGCAGGGGCAATTAAACAGAGCTTTCCAAGCAGAGCAAGCAAGAAAAGATAGAAGTTTACAGAGACAAAGTGCTTTAATTGGAGGTTTAGGTAGTCTTGGTAGTAGTGTAATTGGTGCTGCTGGTCAAGTAGGGGGTTTTAAAAAATTATTTTCAGATAAAAGGCTGAAAGACAATATAATTAAAATAGGAGAGTCAAAATCTGGACTCAATATTTACAAGTTTAACTACAAGGGTAAACCAGAAGTTTATCAAGGTGTAATTGCTCAAGAAGTACAAGAAAGTAATCCAGAGGCTATAATTGAGAAAGATGGCTTCCTAGCGGTTAATTATGATTTAATTGATGTTGAATTTAAAAAATATGGCAACAAATAGAGAATTACTACAAAAAGAATTACAAAAAGCAGGTCAAATAACACAAGCTGCAATAAGTGGAGAAGGTTTTGATCCTCGAGGCGGTTATGGAGTATTAGCTGCACAATTAGGAACTGCTGCAATAGGTGCTTATGCTGAAAAAAAAGCAAGGGATAAATTAATGGCAGAAAATGAAAGAAGAAAGCAGAAGATGGGCTTGTTATTAGAACAGAAGGGGATTTCATCTGAATTTGCTGATTTATTATCGCCAACAAGTCAAGATGCTTTAGTGCAACAAATTATTAAATCTGAATTAACTCCACCTACTGCACCAACCCCGCAATCACCATTAGCAAAGTTACAAGCTGATATTGAAGCAGGACTAATACCAGAAGACATAGGAAGGCAAGCTATACAGCAACAAGTACAACCTACAAAGCCATTGGTGGAGGTTAAAACTGGAGAATTCGAAACGGAGGAAAGAAAGCAGTTAGGGAAAGTTTTTGCTAAAAAGTATGAGTCAATAGCGGATGCAGGAGATCAAGCAAGGAGAGGTATAGAAACCTTAGAAACTTTAAGACAAGCAGTTAGTAATCCAGATGCGGCACAGGGTGCTTTTGCTGATTTACGAGCAGGAAGTAAGAAAGTAGCTGATTTATTTGGTTTTGATGTAAAAGGGTTAAAAGATGATGCTATTATCGCAGCGGTTGGGAATAAACTTGCTTTACAACTTAGAAATCCAAAAGGAGAAGATGGAGGGTTGACAGGTGCAACTTCTGATCGTGATTTAAGATTCTTAGTAGCTGGTGTTCCTAATAGAAATAAAACACAATCTCAAAATCTAGCTTTAATTGAAATAGGAATGAGGGACAAAGAAAGAACTTTACAGCTAAAAAATCTTGCTGATCAATATTTATCTGAAAAAGGAACTTTTAAAGGATTTGCTAAAGTTAAAAAAGAATTTTACGAAAATAATCCACTATTCCCAGATAAAGAAGGTAAAGCTAGAATTAGCGATATGTTAAGAGGTAATGCTCCAAGAATGACTCCAACAGAGCAACCAGCAACAGGAGGAATTAAATTTTTAGGATTTGAATAATGCCAATAGCAAAAATACAATTACCAGACGGAAGAATAGCAAGGTTTGAAGTGCCAGAGGGTACAACACAAGATCAAGTTATGCAATTTGCTTCACAACAGCAATTTGATAAACCTCAAGACCTATCTTTTTTATCAAAAGTTGGAACTGCAACAGTAGAGGGTTTGGCAGGATTTACAGAAGGATTAGGTCGTGCGGCAGTAGGTGCAACTCAATTAGGAGCTGAGCTATTGGGACAAGAAGAGTTTGCAGGAAAGATAGGGCAACAAATAGCAAAAGAAAAAGAATTAGAAAAAGATGATTCAACAGCAAGAAAGGTAGGGCGTTTTATTGGTGGCATTGCTCCAGCTTTGCCAGTAGGTGCAGGAATGGGATTAATAAAAGGCGGTATTGCGGGGGGTGCGGCAGCAGAGCTTATACAGCCAACAGAAGAGGGAACAGCAAAAGAAAGAGTAAAGCAAACAGCAATTGGTGCAGGGTTGGGTGGTCTAACTGGTGGAGCTTTACTTGGTGCAGGCAAAACAATAAAAGGCACGGCAGGATTAGTAAAAAGACAATTTGTAGCAACCAAGCCAGAAGATATAATTGCAAAAGGTATAAGACCAGAAGACGCACAGCCAATTTTAGATAAATTACAAGAAGGTAAAATTTCAGTTATTCCAGATGTAGCAGGAGATGAAGTAAAAGGATTAACAAGAAGCATCGCAAAATTACCACAAGCAAAGGATGTAGTTACCGATGCATTAGAACAAAGAAGTTTTGGAGCAGTAAAAAGAGTTAGTGAGCAATTGTCAAAAGATATATCACCTGTAGGTGCTTATTTTGGCAATATAGATGATTTAGCAAAAGCAAGGAGCGAAATTGCAGCACCTTTATACGAGAAAGCCTTTAAACAAAATACAACTTTAGATATAAATAAAAATAAGGAACTATTTAATAAAATAGCTCCAGATATTGC
>Ga0208019_1001645_pt1 | contig 11776 bp, 15 predicted proteins | sample CB_VirMetaG_5_FD_184540 | JGI IMG/M metagenome (GOLD analysis project Ga0208019, IMG submission 184540) | Freshwater to marine saline gradient viral communities from Chesapeake Bay - CB_1508_1D Viral MetaG (SPAdes) (version 4) | ecosystem: Environmental > Aquatic > Marine > Coastal | place: USA... | reverse complement strand
ACAGTCGATGGCTCTACCGCTGAGCTACAGAGGAATAAAATCCCCGAAGGGGAAGCGGAGTATCGGAATCGAACCGACGACATCTAACTTGGAAGGATAGCGTTCTACCGCTGAACTAACTCCGCAGGTCGGGTCTTACATGAAAGAGGAGGTGGTGGTGGTCTCTCTCAATGCCCATGTGACAATTGTACCAGGTGGGTGGTAAATTGTCAACGACTCAGGTAGGACTCGAACCTACGACCGACTGCTTAGAAGGCAGTTGCTCTATCCAACTGAGCTACTGAGTCATAAGAAGGGGTTAACTTCTCTCAACCCCATCAACAAAGTTATCATACTCCTCTTCGGAGATTTCGTCAAGACTCAAGATTTCAAGTTTATCGTCATTGATATCCAACCATTCATGAAATTCATCGATGATTGCAAGTTGATCATAGATTTCTTCGATCTTTCCTTTAGAATCGATTGTATCGATTGCCCACAGTCTGACATGAGCAACGATATCTTCAGTCTCCATCATAGTAGTCTTTTCTGAAGTATCTGCTAAGGATGTTGCTATTATAGAACTTGGGGGTTCCGTCGTCAAGTGATTCTGTGAGGACATTGTTAGTGAAGAGTTGTCTTGTCTCTTCGTAGTTTGTTTTACCAGCTGTTTTATGTAGAGACAAGATAGTTCGACTAAAATTTTGTCTCCCAAGTTTCCCAATCTCTTCCTTAAGTTCCGGACAAGACCCATAATAATTTCTCCAATCAGATTCTGATTTTACCTTTCGCTTTTTTCCTTTTGGTGTTCTGAACGACCAAAAATACTTTCTTCCAATGTACGATCGACCGTTGAGCTTATTGGTAATTTCATAAACAAAACCAAAGTTGTCCCCAATAAGACTCCCGTCAAAAGGGGTGCCCATATAGATCCAAGGGTTCTCATAATCAATATCGATACTCATCAAGCATATCAAGGACTTCGTTCAAATATTTATGAGCAAGTCCTTTGGGATCAGAATACCACTGATTGTCGTTGTGTAGTCGATCTTTTAATTTTAGTACACGAACTTTTAGTTCTTCTTTATTCAGATTGTTCTTTGGCATCTTTTGGTGTATTGTAAGACTCATAAGCATCATAGTCGCCAAATAGCAAATCGTCAGATTTTGCTGCTTCTTTGTATGCTTCTAAGGATTGTTCTTTTTCGTCCCAAGTATGGTCAAAGGGAATAGGTTCTGTACCATATTCCCATGTATCATAATCTTCCTCGTTTCTTGGATCAGAGGTTGAATCCTGCAAAGGTTGATGCTGTGACATCCTGTTTGATTCCTCCAACGACGTATGACTCCACCTCGGTCTCTTGTGGGGCGACCTGGAGTCCTTTAGAGGAGATCCAGTGCTGAGTCCAAGGAAGTGGATTATTTGTTGCTGCAATGTCATATTGTGGTTTGAGGCCGATTGCTTTCAGTCTACGGTTTGCAATCCATTCGACATACTGCTGTAACAATTTGTCATTCAAACCAATCATAGAACCATCCTTGAACAGATAATCTGCCCAACGCTTTTCTTCATTAACAGCACGATCGAACATTTTATATGTCCACTCTTCTTCTTCCTTCATGATCTGCTTCATTTCGGGATCATCACCATCACGCCACTTGTTCAGAATGTTCTGAGTGATTGCTAAGTGTTGGTTTTCGTCTCTTGCGATAAGAGAGATAATTTTAGCTGATCCCTCCATAAGCTTAAGTTCACCGAATGCGAAACTACAAGCAAAACTAACGTAGAACCTAATACCCTCAAGAATGTTAACGTTTGCGACTGCTCTGTACAGTTTTCGTTTGACATCTTTGATTTCCCATTGTGCGGACGGTGATTGTCTAAAATCATCTTGCCACATGCTCCCAGTGCCCCACATTTGAGCACTACGAATGAAGTCATCATAAGACTCTGTAACGCTGCTGGCACGTTCCAGAATGCGCTCATCGGTAACGATCTTATCAAACACCTCAGAGGGGTCTGAATAGACGTTCTTAATAATGTAGGTGTATGAACGACTATGAATCATTTCCATGAATCCCCAAACTTCCATACATGCTTCCAACTCAGGAAGTGAGCAGTATGGAATGAATGCCATGCCAGGGCCACGACCTTGAATAGAATCAAGCATGATCTGATACTTCAGGTTAGAAGTATAGATGTGCTTTTGTTCGGGACGCAAGGTATGATAGTCACCACGATCCTTCTGAAGAGAGACCTCCTCAGGTCTCCAGAAGTATCCCAACTGTTGGGTTGTAAGTTTATCAAAAACGGGGTATTTGTATGAATCGTATCTCTGGATTCCCAGAGGTTTACCGAAAAACATCGGTTGCTTTTTAGTATTTACTTGTTCGGTGTTAAAGACGGTCATGCCTTCAATCTCTGTTTTCACATTTTCCACTGACGAAACCTTAAACTGCACAGGATTCACACTCTCCCTCCTCGGCTTGTTCTAACTCACTTAAGATACTCTGTAGTTCGGACTTCTCTTCCACCACTTCATCATTCTTCATGTCATGAGTGTTTTGATAGTAGGAAGTTTTCCATCCGTACTTATATGTAGTCAAAAAGTCTTGTGCCATGACGGACACTGGAACTTCATTGTCAGGATAGTTCTCTGGATTGTAACTCCAGTTACCAGAAATTGCTTGGTCAAAGAACTTCTGCATCACAGCAACAACATTAATATAACCACGATTGGACTCCATATCCCACAGAAGCGTATAATTGTTCTTAAGAGTTCCGTATTGTGGGACAATCTGCTTGAGAGGTCCCTTCTTCGACTTCTTAATGGACAAGTAGTCACGAGGTGGTTCGATTCCGTTTGTGGCATTTGACACAACGGAACTGCTCTCTGAAGGCATTTGTGCGGACAGTGTGCTGTGTCGGAGACCGTGCTCCAAGATAGATGCTCTAAGACCTTCCCAATCATGTGCTAACTTCTGAGTGGAAATCTCATCCACATCTTTCTTGTATGTATCAATCGGAAGAATGCCGTCGCTGTACTTGGTGCGACCAAAGTCATGACACCATCCCTTCTCTTTAGCAATCTGATTAGATGCTTTCAAGAGATAGAACTGGAAAGCTTCAGAAAGTCCATGAACAGCATCCCATGCTTCTTGAGAGTCATAGGCATACCCAAGTTTTGCCAAATAGTGTGCCAGACCAATAAAACCAATACCAAGTGACCTACGTGCCTTTGTAGCGCGTTCTGCTGCCCTTACAGGGTACTCCTGATAATCAATCAGTTCTTCCAGTCCGCGAACAGAAAGATCGCAAAGTTCTTCAAGTTCTTCATCAGACTTTACCTTGCCAACATTGATGGCAGACAGAATACACAAAGCAATCTCTGCACCCTCATCATCAATATGTTGAAGAGGATATGTTGGGAGAGTAATCTCCTGACACAGGTTACTCATCTCAACCTTATCTTTAAATGAAGAGTGAGAGTTACAGTGGTCGATGTTCATAATGTAGATACGACCAGTCTCTGCTCTCTCTTTCAGAAGATCCAGAATGAGTCCTTGAGCTCTGACAGTCTTTCTTGGAACAGATGAATCTCGTTCATAAGATACATATAACTCGTCAAATCCATCAGTGCCAAAAGCATCATACAGACCAGGAACGTCGTGTGGGGAGAAGAGAGAGATCTCTCCATTTTGGATGAATCGTTCATAGAAGAGTTTACTGATTTGGATGCTGTAGTCTAACTTACGAACTCGGTTGTCTTCAGTTCCTTTATTGTTTTTTAAGACAATAATATCTTCTATTTCTTGGTGCCAGATTGGGAAGTGTACTGTCGCTGATCCACCTCTGATGCCATTCTGTGTACAACATCTGACAGTTGACTCAAACTTTTTGAGGAACGGTACAACACCCGTGTGCTGAACTTCTCCACCTCTGATTTTACTGTTGATGCCACGGATTCGACCTGCGTTGATGCCGATTCCTGCGCGTTGTGCAACATAGCGGCCAATAGCCATATCACTGCTAAAGATGCTATCGAGGGTGTCATCAACATCAACAAGAACACAACTCGCAAACTGTCGAAGTGGAGTTCGCACTCCCGCCATGATAGGTGTGGGAATGTTGATTCTGTGTTTGGAGATTGCGTCATAGTACCTCTTGACGTAAGAGAGCCGTGTCTCTTTTGGATAGTCGCGGAAAATAGTAAGAGCAATCATGATATACATGAACTGTGGAGTTTCATACACTCCACCACTACTTCTGTCTTGCACAAGGTACTTATCGACTACCTGACGAAGACCAGCGTAGGTAAACAAAAAGTCACGATTGTGATCAATAAAGGAGTTAACCTTTTCAATTTCTTCCTTGGAATATTTATTGTAAATATCCGAATCATACACTTGTTTAGAAACACACGTATGCACATGAGTTTCCAGATGAGGAAGTTCTCTCATCTTTCCATAGAGACTTTTTCTCAAGGAAAAGAGAAGAAGACGTGCTGCAACAAATTGATAGTTGGGATGATCAAGATCGATCAGGTCACTTGCACTCCTGATCAGGATTTCTTGAATCTCTCCAGTAGTAATTCCATCATAAAACTGAATGCCAGACTTCATCTCAACTTGACTCGCAGAGACTCCTGCAAGACCCTGACATGCCTCTTCAACCATCAGATGCATCTTCTCTAAGTCAAGCGGTTCAATTCTTCCATCTCTCTTTTTTACCTTAGTGCCGTTGCTCATATTTTCTTCCAGGTGGTAAATTTAAGTTTTGCTTCTAAACCAGAATATATGTTTGATTCTATCACAGATTGAACATCAAGTCCAGACAGAACCATATCATTAATGTCCTTTTCATTTATTGTTGACGGCCAGATGACAACTTTTTGTCCCATTTCGATAGTGCGGGAAATTCTTGATAGGATTTCTCGATTGCGCGGTTCGTTATCATATATCCAGATAGGATCGCCAATCCCCCAACGATCAACATTAGCATCAGCTCCGCACATAGCAATCGAATTGCGAATGAATGTGCTGTCAAATGGTCCTTCTGTAACATAGACTGGAGCATCTTTTCTGATGTTATCAAGTCCGTAGATTTTTGGTGCGTCATCATTAAACATCACAGTGATATATTTAACAGACTTTGGATTTCCAAAATCCAAACTCCTTCCTTGAATACCTATTAAGTTCTGATTGTAAAACAAAGGAATAATAATTCTTGGTTCATCATATTTTGTATCATCAAAAGTTGGTTTAATAGAGTTTATCCACTCTTTAAACTTCTCTGCAAAATAAAATTTATTTGGATCGAGTTGTCTTCCAGAAAGATAATCACTGGAAGCAGGATCTTCAGTTGCTTTGGGAAGATTTACTTTTTGATTAAACTTAGGAGTTTCAAAGTTAAATACTGGTTCTTCAACTACAGTTCCTCTACCAGTTTTACCATCTTTAAATCTCTCAAACACATATTGCTTGTGAATAGTGGGGTCAAGTTGCTTCAAGAAGTTACTAAACGTCATCGATGAACCGCAGTTATGACACTTAAAGTTCACGTCTGCCTTCACAGAATACAAATATCCTCTGGTTTTCGATTTGTTCTTTTGAGAGTCTCCACAAATCGGACACCGAAAATTATATAAATCTGGTTTTACTCTTTTAAATTTCTGCAGTCTTGGGGACAGTAAATTAATAAACTTTGAATCAACGTGATTCATTCACAAATGCAACCGCTGGTTCTACTATAACACTTTCTGTGGCAGATAACAAGGGTTTGAGGGATTTGATTGCTTGTGGATTAGTAATTATCAGGATTGCTCCCAGTGCTCCGATGCCAATCCAAAGTTTCCGTTCCAGTAATGATAATCGTTGACTAACGATGTCATGATCGCTGTCCATTTTATCACGTAATTTGTCGATTTTATCAAACAATATTGTGTCGATCTCTTCCTGCTTCGATATTCTTTCTTCATGGACGGCAAGCATCCGAGACACATTATTATTTACCTCCGCAAGTTTTTCTATTGCGGAATCTAACTTAGTTACAATAGCTTCAAAGTTTTGCAGTCTTTCTTCCAAAACTGCAACTCTAACTTGCTCCGCCATCTTCTTGTTTCCAGAGTTTCCTTACACCCTTTTGGTAAATGTATCTCTTTCTCTTTCTAACAGGAGGATCATCTCCTGCTTCTACAGTGCCAGCAATTTGTCCACCAGCAAGAGAATTGGTGGGCACTTCTTCATTCAGTGCTCTCACAATTTGTATAATTTTATCAAGACTCTTCTTTTCCATTGTAGATCTTATAAAGTTCTGAAAGACAATAAATGTCTACTTGAATATCATGAATATAAGTCTTTGGATACTCTGGCAGTTTTCCCAAGAAAATGATGAACGTTTTCATGCAAGACCAAAGATCTTGCTCTATCTTAAAGAACAACATTGGAGTTGTTGCCTCACCAAAAATATTATAAAGAATAATAAAATGGTTTAAGAGAAGATGAGTCTTAAGTTGACCCGTATTTTTATAACGCTTAAGTAAACGTTTAATATACTTGAAGTGATTTAGATCACGTTCAAAATCTTCTCTTGTAACAGCCTGGGGATTCTGATAATTTTTAATAGCGAATAAAAGAAAATTATCTTCATTCAATTCATTGAATATCATATCATATTATCAATTATTTCTGGCCAGGGAAAGCAGGAATGTTGCCAGTTGCGATACCAGACATGGCGACAAGAATTTCCTTCTTGACTCTCAAGTTTCCATCAGTATCGTTATAAGTGGTAATACCAACCCAACCTACACCAGTCTCAAATTGAGTGGTTGCTGCTGCTTCAGATCCAGATGTAGAAATACCATAGACAAACTTATCAGCAGTTCCACCAACATCAGTGTTCTGACTGTAAGCAGAATTCAGTACAAATGATTTTGGTGCCTCACTTACGGTGAAGGAAGTGCTACCAATAGCAGCACCGCTGAGGTTCATTGTCGAACCAATGGTGAGAACAGTGGTGCTTGCAATACCAACGATTACAGCAGCACCATAATAAGTCGATCCTGCCCCAGTGGCATCACGATATCCAAAATGGATGATGTCACCAGTTTTTGCGGAACCTACAGTGGCGTCACCAAAAGTAGTTCCGGATCCAATTACTTCACCAGTAGTATAATCTACAGATACAATGGTACCGGTAGAATCTACATTATCATTATTGCCCCAGAGTGCCATGTCTTACTCTCGATAAATTTATTTGCTATAAGATATTTATAAAAAAGGAGACCTTATAAATCGGTCTCCATAGAATCATTCTGCTGCTTCTTCACGAGTTCTGATTGCCTTCGCAACGACCTCAAGAAGTTGATCGTCCATCTCAGTCTTGGTCAATTTGACTGCTTTACCTAAGATAACCAGACAAATATCAATCAATTTTTCGCCCAGTTCCTCATTTTCGGGGATCTTGGCAACTGCGTCTGTGATGATTTTTGATGCTAATGGGAGAAGAAATCCTAACATGATGATTCAGCGAATACATTCTATATATCACTTATCACCCATAATTGCACCTTTTCCATGCTTGGCACGGATTTCTGATTTTACAATGTCAAGTGCAGACTTTCCTTTCTTTTCCATTGCCTTTTGAACAGCAGTCTTGCCAGGTTTGATACCCAACTCAGCATTGCTCAGTTTCTTGGCAGGAGGACGACGATAATTTGTATTACCATCAACACCACCACGCTCCATACGCTGATCTCTCAGGCGATCCTCAGAAGCTTCATTCACTGGTTTGTCTGCTGGTTTGTTTGCTTTTTGAAGAGATTGCTGTCTCTTTCTTGCAATCATTTGATCAATCTGAGTCTTTCTCTTCTGGAGAGCAATCTCTTGAGGTGACATTGGTGCTTCAGTTGCACCTTCTTTCACTTCCTTTTTCTGAGGAAGACCCTTGTGCTTAGTCTTAGCAAAATCCTTTGCTTGCTTCTTAGTCATACCTGCTGCTGCCTTTGCAACCTCAGGTGAAGGTGCTGCCATGTCACCTTTCTTTACAGCATAAACCATTCCCATGAACTTTTGCTGTTGCTTGCTGAGTGCTTTCTCATCAATCTGCTCAATATCTTCTCTTCTGAGTTTTGCTGCAGCAGCCTTTTCTGCTTGTCTACGCTTTGCAAACTGCATATAAGACTCACCAGGTTTGGTGGTCTTACTATAGTCCTTTTTTGGCGAAGATGCTCCTGCACGATCTTCACGAGCACGCTGGTTAGCACCAGGACCACCTAACTTACGATCTTTCTCAGGATCGGGATGCCAGAAATCACCACGCTCACTAAGATTCTCTTCGCTAACTTCAACCATTTCGATTAAAGTTCCACCCAACTCCTCAATTGCTTCACCCAATTTAGGATTGATTTTGATTTTGTTATTGACTTTTTTTTCCTTGATAGGTTTTGAGTCAATATCATCAGTCATAATCTCAGTAAGATCTCCTCTCCAATTAGAGAATGATTCTTTTGCAGTCTTAGTACCAGTTGATGAGTACAGTCTCTTATTACCTACACCAGGAATGAACTCACCAAGTTCTCCTTTTGCTTTATCATTCTTATCAGTATCACCATCAACATCAGTGTCAATTCTCTTAACTGCTTTCTTTACCAGTTTTTTGAGATCTCCTGATGGAATTTCGTGAGGAGTATGTGCTTGAGAATGAATTTCTGTAATCTCAGTCTGTTCTTTTCTTACACCATTTTTGGTGGAAGCAAGAGCCTTAGAAATCGCAGCACGACGCTTGAGGAGATACTTGTCAGATTTTGTATTTTTCTTTCCGTCATTATCAACATCAGCATCTTCCCGACCTACAGGATCAAGTGCTTCCTTATAATTGTTTTGATGCTTTGGATCTTTTCCAATACGCTCAAATCTTTCGTCTTCTTTCTGCTTAGTGATAGCAGAGACAATCTTACCAGACTTTTCTTGAGCGTCTTCCTTCTCTTTACCTTTAGAGGACAATGATGTACGTGCTAAGTTTCCAGCACGACGATACATCGCAGTCTCTTTCTTTTTGTCAATCGGTTTATATCCTTCTTGCTGATTAGCAATAGACTCTAAGTACACCTTTGAGATATCATTCAAAGGGTTTTTTCCAATACCATTAGACATCTTGATCCTACTTAGTCTTTTTCTTATACTTATTTATGAAATTGTGAATATCGAATGTACCAGTGCTTCTCATAGCATATTGTCTGAGAGCATCAGTTCCGACTTCTCTCTGCTTGGCAGGAACACCAGATGGTCCTGGATAATTTACAACTGATTCCATCACATCACGAATCCAAGACTTGAACATATAGTTCTCTTTGGTGACGCAAATAAGATGATTGGTTCCTCTACGAATAATCTCACCAATCAATCCAGTGTTTAAGTTCTCTACAACATCACCAATTCTAAAGATCTTTTCATTAACGTATTGTTCACGAAGGCCTTTAGGATCACACTTTGGTGCAATCTCCCACATTTCAGCAACTTTCTTCTTTGCCTTCAGTTTCATTCCTTGGCGAACAGCATCAAACAATGCTTGAGTATCACCATCATCCAATTCTTTTGGAGTGCCACGACGGAAAGCATCAAAGTCTCCATCAACAACTGCTTTTCTCATCTTGGATGCAGACATTCCTTCAACACCTTCTGCATCCGCATCTCTTACACCAGCAGAGATGACACGAATTAATTCAAAGTCATAAAGTTCACCATTATATTTTTGAGCAAGATTTTCAAATTCTGCTTGACGATCAGATCCAACTACAATATTAACGTTACGATATCCTTGCTCATTTGCCATAACAAGAACGTTGAAAATGGATTTCATTTCATCATCATTAATAATGTTCTCCTCATACTCAGGGAACATCTTTTTCATGTAAGAGATCTTCATATCAGGATCCAATGGATTCTTCTTAGGGTCCTGAGAACGTGAAGGATAGATCTTCAGATCTTCTCCTTGTGCTGCTTTCTTAGCAGCAGCAAGTAACTTTCCATGACCTACCGTAGGAGGATTGAAACGACCAAAAGCAACGGTCAGTGTTTCTGTAGTTTCTCCAGCAGGTGCTTCCTGACCCTCTCCTGGTTTTGCTCTCTCTGCTCCAGTCTCTTGAGGTGCAGCCTTCTTAGGTTCTGCCTTAGGTTGTGCTTGTGCTCTTGATTGGGATGTTTTGTCATCTTGAGTTGTTTTCTTTTTCTTATCAAGAAACTTTAACTTACCATCTTCTGTGGTTGCCACAAAATTTCCACGGGAATCCAACCAACCACCGTGGCCATCACTCTTGAGGTTCAGTTTTCTCGCCTGCATTGATGCCTGCGATTGTGCCTCACTCAGGAATTGAAAGAAACTTTTCATTGATATTGGTTTTTCCTTATACTATATTTATTTCTTTTTATAATCGCACATAATATGCGATGGGTAGAGACCGGATTGTTTATTTCTTAGGTTCCACATAAATTTATAAACCGAACTCTCCATGTGTATATCAAGTCTTTTTCCTTTTCCCTGACTTCCCCCATACATCAACTTAACTGATCCAGTAATAGTTGATGCCTTTTTCATATAAGATTCATCAATTTCATACATTTTTACTCCACCAGAAGTTCCACCATGAACCATCCAATAACCATAACCAATTGCGTATTGAAGTAAGTCTTGTATTGCTGCTTTATCGCATTTGTTTGTTACATCAACCATAGGCATTTTTGTTTTATGAGGATAATCATTAAACGTCTTTGCATACAAAATAGGATCAATACCAAACATTCTGAATATTTCTTTTCCTATGGCATTATTATATCCTTCAAAATATTTTTTATAGTCATCCGCTGTGAATATCTTTCCAACACCAGAATTTATAAAGGTAAGAGTATTACCGTACTTCAAAGAAAGAAATACTGGTTCTTTCTTAGGGCCCCAGTAAGTAGTGATGTCAGTGACAGTGCTTCCAATATTTTTTGTCTTCTGATTTTGAGCAGTAACATATAAACCACCAGATCCACCTGCTAATGGTCTTGGTTGGTTTTTGCCACCAACTGCTTCTACATCCGAATATCCAACTTTAACTTCTTTACCAATTTGTTCAACCAAACTCTTTACTTCTTTAGCATACGTCGTATTGTCTTTGGAACATCCCAATTCGCATTTTAAACTTTCATAAAAATCATTTTCAAATTTAATCCCCAAGTTAATTTTCTTTCCACCAACTTGACCACCAAATTCTTCTGTCTTCACCATTTCAGTGATAGGAACAGTTTTAACTTGATTAGTATTTACAAATTTACCTACAAACAAAATCTTATCTCTATTATTTTTTCTTTCGAGAACAGATCTCACTCTTGCTAAAAGTTCATCGTATCTATCTTTTTCATCATGCTCAAAAGGATGCTCTTCATCATCTTGAACTATTACAAGAGCATGTGGTTTAAACTGACCATCTTTATGGAGAAAAGTATCTACTACACCATTCATATGAAGAAACTTCTTTACTATAGTTTCTTCATTACCTCTCTTACCAAGATCTGCTTTTGACAGTTCTGCCATTTACCTAATACTTTCTAAGTATTTAGAATGGAGTTATGGGGAATCGAACCCCAAACCTCCTGCGTGCAAAGCAGGCGCTCTACCAATTGAGCTATAACCCCGAACAAAGACATTATAAAACCCACTCAACACAGTGTCAAGTGGGTAATGTCAACTTCCCAAGCAGTTTATTTATCAGTCACACATGATGTCAAGGATTCTTTCAATCTCTTCTGCGGTGAA